>JAABUP010004076.1_pt1 | contig 24553 bp, 35 predicted proteins | sample 5559201 | NCBI WGS metagenome assembly JAABUP01 (sample SAMN10711887, study PRJNA513373) | rock metagenome | isolation source: Antarctica rocks | place: Antarctica
TTGAGGCAGATCTGTATGCAAGGAGGCACCTTTAAGCTTACCATGTCTATCTGGCCTGACTAGACTGTTTGAAGCATAGGTGGTCTGGTCCTGTCTTCTTGGTGAGGCAGCCTGCAGCACAGACTAATCAAATCATGTTGAGAACACATTCAGCGGCAATTAGCAACAGCTTGCAAAAGGGTTTTGATACCAGCATTTGACAATGAACAGTTATCAGCAATTAACACTTCTGACATTCTCTACATCTTTCAAGCTGAGACTGTGCACACCAATGGGCAATGTTGATGATTTGCATGTGTGGTTGCGGATATGCATCAAAGGCATGCCTGATCAGACATCATGACAGACAGCCTACCTTCTTGTCAGCATCGTGCTGAAGCTGGCCCCCTTGAGTAGAAGGTGTGGCAGCTGCAGTGGGGGGTTTAAGGGGGTGAGAGGGGAAATGAGAGGGTAGGGCACTAAGAGGTGGGCAGAGGGTGAGGCATATCTGTATGCACGGAGGCGCCCTTAAGCTCTTCACAGGGTCCACATTGCCGCAACATAATACTTGTTCTATCCTGTAGTCATGTCAAGCACCCATGCACCATGTTGTGACTTGCCTTTAACATGGACATGCCAGCCAAGTCTGGCGTGATACCAGCCTCCACAGCAGGCATAGATGCTTGAACGGACTAGCTCAAGATTCACCATGCTGGCAGGGTTGCACATGGTGGCCATTATCTCTGCCAACCTGCTCTTCTTGCCTGCACTCATAAGATGTTGTTCCTCGCACCTATGTGAGTGTGGTGAGTGCATCGCCAATGATAGTAAAGTTTCATTTCTGATCACAGAGACACATGGACTGCATGGCCTGCTTGATGAGCCAAGAGACTGTGAATGCAACAGCAGTGCCATGCTGTAGCTCAAGCAGTGGCTGAACAGCAAGACAAGCCTAGTACTTCAAGTGGTCTGAGCTGCAGCTGAAAACTTTGGCACCAGGGGTTCACAGTTGCTGAAATGTGACTGATGAAAGCTCCGCACTATCAGCACAAATCTATCACAACTCCCATGTAGTGTGGGCCCATCTCTTGCATGCCTATACATGGATACCAGTCTATACCTGTTACAGTATCATGGTTTGAGACAGGCTTCGAGTGAGCTCTGTGACTTTGTGGTGGCCACATTGAATGTGTGCCATGTCATTGACCTGTTTTGTGCTTGTGCTGGAGCATATTGCTAGACCAGCAGTCTCTATGTTTCTAATGCTGAAGTGTCAGGATGTGCAGCAGAAGGCACAGACAGCATTTTACACTGAAGCTTTAGCCAGACTGGTCATGTTATTTGTATGGGGGAACATGTGCTGCTGGTTGTCTGTCAGTTGACAGGGTAGGGTCTTGCTGCTGCAGCGCCTTGCGGTGCAATACTGCTGTTGATTTGGGCATTGGCTGTGCATGTAGTGCTATTTGTAGTTGATCACCTCTGTCATTGCAGTGTCTTGCCTTCACAAGCAGATGCTACTCTGAGCAGGCATGCTTGTGGTGCGCCATATGCCCATCAGTCACTGTAGTTGTTGCAGGCTTCTGTTATAATGCACAACGCCCGAGTCTGTAGCAGCATATACAGGTGCCTGCAAGCTTTGCCTAAGTGAAAGCGCCAGCATGGATTCTGTTACAGTGGTTCATATAAGGAGTAATGAGCCTGCTGTCAACGCTAGCTGTGACCTTTTACCATCCCCATTACATACGTTTTCAGATACTAGGTGTATCGATCAGGTTAACTATTGACACTGCAACACTGCTTTCATGGAAGGCTTCTTTTTTCTCTGTTCTCCTTGCCAACAAGGAGACAGCAGTCGTTTGACACCAGCAAGCATGGCTGAAACGTGATACCAAATAGCATAGCTGACACACAAGCACATATAGGGAAGTATGATATACAGATTGAGCTGGCATGATAAGCAGCAGAAAAGCCCAAGAGTCATCAATGCTCGTCATCTGCACCATCTTGGTACTGCTGCCTGTGACAATCGTGCCCATTCTGCTGTTCATCCACTGTGTTTGTTTGGTATAACTCTATTACAAGCTTCTTGCCCCTGCAGCCAGATACTCAATTTGCGGTGCAATGACCATGGACAGCCAGATGAGACACGATCAGAGGTTATCAAGGCATGTAACAGATACGGCACCGCAACAAGACACTTCCATACCATTGAGCATGCGCCCAAATCAAAGACTTATACCACTCATTGCTTACAAGTGCGGTACCTATTCTCATGACAGGCACACAGCCCTCAGCTTGCAGAATGCCACACACTCACTTCTGTAATGTGTTGCGCATGTTATAGTGGTTTTTGCGCCGGTCAGCAAATCGCTGTCTCTTGTCAGCTTTGGGTGCAGAGCTAGTTTCTCCATCTGCTGTGCTGAGCTCCCCATCGTCACTGCTGCGAGTACTGCGCAGGCTTTCTCCACTTTGACAGCTGTTTGCTCTTGAGTATGCACCTTCCTCAGGAGTTGGCTCATCATAACTGCAGCTCAAATAGGAAGTCACATGTCAATGTAGCAATATTGCATTAGCAATATCTTGGCCAAAGCACACCTCAGCTCAGACTCAGCTGGGTCCTGGGACTTAGCATGGCCCTGCATTGTACTTGTGGTCTGTCAGGACGGAGCTTTGCTAATGGGCAGTAACAACAATATTGACTGACCTGTCTGTATGCCGAGTTCAGTGCAGTGTTAACTTCTGCTTCTAAGGTCAAAGGAGACATGCCTGGCTCGCCTGCAAGCACAATAAAATGTTACCCAAACAACTTATTGTCACATTGGTTTCTGGCACAGAGCATGTGTAAAACAGAGGCACTGTGCTAAACCGGTAATTGTGCAAAGCTATCTCACCACATCCAGGTTCCTCCTCCATTGGCCCATGATAGGGGGTTTTGGGTTCATTGATCTTTCTGGGGTTAATTTCGGACTTGATCTTATCGTTCTCCTCTAAGCTGCATGGGCAGAGTTGGTCTATGACAGGAAACAAACGACACTAGAACGAGTCCGCAAGAGGGGCCCACTTTGCTTCGTCCCACTGTATGCCTCCCTTCTTGTGATCGGAGCGCGTGCGCTTCATAGGGCTCAGGCAACTGATACAGAAGCGAACTTGACCTACAAAGCTCCTACACTGACTCAGTGACTTCAGCACGCACCAACGTGTTCAAGTAGCAAACGCACGCGACCAGGATATTCCAGTTTCGATGCGCTGGCTTTTTTCCTCAGCAGGCCAGTGATCAAATCGGGCTGGATCAACGACACAAACCATGAACATACAGATGCGCGTTTTGTCGAGCATTGCAGAGCCACACTCAACTCGTTTAACTCAGCAGCCCTGAGGTGAAATGCCTGCTGAGCTTTGACTCCACGGTGTCTTGGGCGTTGCAACGCGAGATCCTGCAAGCGCGGGGATGTTGTTAGAACGACCCGGCAGCATGCTCTCGGCTGCAAGAGGCGTAGCATGCCGTCTCCGCCACCGAACTGCGGCGTGGGGCTGCGCAAGGCTTGCGAGCACCTGCACTCCACAGTTGCAGCCTCCTGGCGCTTCGTCGTTTAATCATTCACAAACCCCGCAGAGCACATTTACTCCACACCAACGGCATAGTCTAACTACCTTTGCAGTCTTGAACATCCGAGAAAGCCCGACCGTGCTTGATCCAGGGGACTATGAGGCTGGACAAATTCAGGTCAGTGCGACCTGTAGCCAACAGCTAAACCTCAAACTTGCGCTGTTTGTATCGGTGCCATCATGGTGGAGATGGCTGTAAATTTGCAGGTTCTCGAAGGGCTAGATCCTGTGCGGAAACGTCCTGGCATGTACATAGGAAGTACTGGTCAAAGAGGTCTCCATCATTTGGTCAGTGAGCAGCACTTTATCAAAGTCCAAATGTCTAGTTCCCAGACTGAAATCCAAGCATTGTGCAGGTGACAGAGATCCTTGACAATGCAATAGATGAGGTGCAAGCTGGGCATGCTAAGAATGTGCAGGTACGCATATTTCTTGTCTACATGCACAGCATAGAATCATGAGAGTTTTACAAAGACATGCTTTGATCTTATGCTAGCATAATATTCAGGCAACTCAACCGCATGGCATTACATGCACAGGTAGCGGTGGATCTGAAAACAGGCTGGGTCAGCATAACAGATGATGGTCGAGGCATTCCAGCTGAGACTCACCCTTCCACTGGCAAGTCTTGCATAGAGACTGTGCTCACCGTCCTGCATGCTGGTGGCAAATTTGGAGGCAGCAACAGTGGCTATAGCGTGTCTGGTGGGCTCCATGGTGTGGGCATTTCAGTTGTGAATGCCCTGTCAGAGGCATTGGAGATTACTGTATGGTCAGTGCCTGAGCTATTATCTCCTACAGTAAATCGCTGCATGCCATTGTGAGGGTTGGGTCTGGTGGCCTTGCTTTCCAAGTGCACAATGTGTATGGGTCATGGAGCTTTAGAGGCACCTTCTGCTCAATAGTGCAGCATGCTCAGTCCAGCTGTGGCATACCATGATCTGTGAGCCTAGTGTGGCTGCAGACACTGACATGCTGCAACATGCATGCATGCACAGCATGGCATTTCTGGTTGCAATGATGCAGCACTGGTGCCTAGCAATGCAGATGTCATGCTGTATACATGCATTACCCATGGTGTGCACCATAATAACGCTGCTGAACACCTGTCCTTGAACAGACCAACCAAATAATCTATGTTCCTGCCAGTTTCCTGAGCACACTTGCAGAATGCAGTCCTTCTGCCCATTTCCTTGCAGGCGCAACAAGAAGCAGTACAAGCAGAGCTTCCAGCGAGGCGCAGCCACGAATGAACTGCAGGAAACCAGCCTGAAAGGTGCTGACGCCAAGAAGACAGGCACCAAAGTCAGATTCCTGTATGACAAGACCATATTCATCAGCGGGTCAGTGATTCTCAGCTGATCTTCAGCAATGCTGTCATGCTGATGCCAGACATAGTTTGCCAGTTGCAGTGCAACCAGCTTGCTAGTGTTCCTGCCTGCTTGCTGTACCACATGTGACGACAATGTAGCCTATATGTCAAGCACATGCTATCCAGCAACCGTCCTGTGCAATACTGCAAGTTGAGCAAGACGCACACTTGTGCAGGGCAACCTTTGACCCAGACACCATTGCATCGCGCTTGCGTGAGCTTGCTTTCCTGAACAATGCTGCCACCATCAGATTCAAGGCAACCCAAAAAGGCAGAGCTGCTGCTGCTGCTGCTTTGACCTCTGGCACTCAGACAAATGGCACCAGTGCAGCAGCCAGCAGCAGTGACAGCAGTGATAGCGACAATGAAGACATCGATGAGAGTGATGATGGGTGGCAAGTGTTTCATCACAGCGCAGGCCTTCTGGAGTATGTGAAATGGTTGAACAGCGATAAGCAGGCCTTCCATGAACCCATTGTGGTCTCTCGAGAGGTGCGTTTGCCTTTGGGGTCTGCTCGCCTTTGGGGTCTGCTCACAAGAGTCATCAATGTAATCCGCTATCCACAATTCAACGTCAAAGGTCTTCATTTGCAATGCTTGAAAAGGTCAGATGCAGCTCATGGTCAGCTTCAGCTGGTGCAGCTCCTGCATGAAAAAGAAGATGTGTGCATGCACGAGCAGCAACTGACACAAGAGACCATTGATGAAAAATGTGCAAAGCAGACCGCAAAGAAAAGACTACACCTTTCGGCGTCAATTTAATGAGAAGCCAAGTATTATACCGGGGTGCCCAGGAGCAGCAGACCGCAAACCGCATGTTGCTGACTCATCAGTCAGCAAGAGCAGACAGACCACCTCACAGCCCAATCATTCTGTATCTATGGTCCATGCTACAATGCCACCAAGTTTTGACTGCTGACAAGCAGAGTGACATCGGATTGTGGTCTACAGGTGGATGGTGTCAAGGTGGAAGTAGCTTTACAATGGTGCAGTGACGCCTTCTCTGACACTCTGCTGGGTTTTGTGAACAGCATCAAGACCATTGATGGGGGCACTCACATGGATGGCTTCAAGGCTGCGCTCACACGCACGGTCAATGCCCTGGGCCGCAAGACCAAGGCCCTGAAGGAAGGGGACCCAAACCTGTCTGGAGACCACATCCGGGAAGGCCTGGGTGCTATTGTGTCAGTCAAGGTAACTTATTTGGCAGCCTTGAACCCCTGCTGGTGTGACTGACTCCAGCCCAAGTGGACAACTATGAAATGGCTCTTCAGGATACAGAAACGTCCCTTTTTTTTGGAGAAATGCCCGTGTCATAGTGTATATCTACATCAACAATGCCTGGGGTCTAGTATCAGGCTGTTATACATTGTGGAGTTTCGACCTATGAGCCATAATGGGATCCAGACCAAGTTGCAAGTCTATCACATTGTTTATGACAGATATGCCTGGTTCTGTAGCGTTGCTCAGTACCAGCACATGTCAATGCGCTGCTGGTGAGCTGTCAGCCAGCCTCACTGCATTGCTGGCAAGCGCATTTGCAGCCTCCTAGATCTCAACAGCCTGATTTGTCATTCAGGTCCCTGAGCCTGAGTTTGAGGGCCAGACCAAGACTCGGCTTGGCAACCCCGAAGTACGCAAGGTAGTCGAAGGCATTGTCTCTCAGGTCCGTGCTAGCTGCAATACGTGGCCAGATTCACGTACAACACAATGTATTGTCTAGCAACTCGAGCTGACATGTCACATTGTCCACCCATGCAAGGCGTGTGCTGGCTGCATTTCCTCCCTTCATTGTCAGCTGACATAGCCAGAGGCTGTCAGGCTGCGACATGCTTGCTGCAAGTCATGTGATGACAAGAGCCAAATGAATTTGTGCAGGATGCTCTTCTGTTTGTTACTGGAAGTTCCTGTCATGGCATGGTGTTCATTGTACCCTCACAAGATGTGACACAGCTCCAGGGACAGCTGGAGGGGGTGTGCCATGCAGAACAGCATACTTGTGCATTAGACCTTGCTGCGCACAGCCATCCTGCAAGCTGAACATCATCCCCAAGCCAACTCTGATACGCATCTGCCTTTGCTTGCACTGTGCAGACAGGCTGCCAGGGATGCCGCCATGTACGTCAAACAGTGTCCTGCAATAACACACTCATCAAACCGCTGCCTGCTAACATCTGCTACCAGAATAGTCATGTCAAACACTTTTCCTGTAGGATGTGGGAGAGGTGCTGGAAATGGAACCGGCCATGCTGAACAGCATTCTGGGCAAAGCCTTGGCAGCACAGCGAGCAGCAGAAGCTGCCAAGAAGGCGCGTGAGTTGGTGCGTCGCAAGTCAGTGCTCACCAAGTCAACTCTGCCCGGCAAGCTGGCTGACTGCCAGAGTACCGACAAGGCTGAGAGCGAGGTGTTCCTGGTTGAGGGGGACTCAGCAGGTGAGACCGATAGCAAACAGAAAACCGCTTCGTCACAAATGCATCCCGCGCCTCAACAATGTAAGCTCGCATCGTGTTTTCCTAAGCATGTTCCCAAGTCACGGTAGTGTCAAGGCAGTGCAGCAGCATGCAAACAGCATCACCAACCCAAGAGACTCCTGTCTCAAACATTGCCGTACTGTGAGGTAGCTATTGGCAAGCTTTGTACCTGTGGATGCACACAGGTTTCACGGACTGATTCAACTGTCGATATGTGGTGTGTAGGTGGCAGCGCAAAGCAGGCTAGGGACAGACGCTTCCAAGCCATTCTTCCTCTGCGAGGCAAGATCCTGAATGTGGAGAAGAAGGATGATGCTAGCCTGTACAAAAACAACGAGATCAGTAATCTCATCCTAGGGCTGGGCCTAGGGCTGAAAGGGGAAGACGTCACCAACCTGAGATACGGCAAGGTAAGATTGCTATTGTCTACCCATAATGATGTAATCGTCTTGAACTGTCATTCAACAGCTTTTACTGTCTAGAACATCTTCCGCTTTCACTGTCCCCAGGCGTTTCTGAGCTTACAATTCCACTGTAGAATGGATGTTTCTGAATTAAAATAGATGTTTCAGGATTGAAAAGAGCTGATAGCCCTGCAGCAAGCAAGAGCCACGAGGGCAGCCTGACACTCATATTTGTTTACAGACAATTTTGGGTGGCTCGCTGCTGCTCACACATTGCCTCACCAATGCTGCTTGCTGCAATTGCTGCCTGTTCTGTTGGCTTCACCATGTTCAGTGCATCTGAGTGTTCATGCTGCTCAATTGGACCACACGCTGTTCAAAATGATGTCTTTTGCACAGGCATCACCTTTGTACAGGCGTCCAACTAGGCAAAGTGTGTTGAGAGGCTTGCAGGGTAGTGCAATCTCAGTCACTCATCACACCATGTAATTGTGTAGGTCATTCTTCTGACAGATGCAGATGTCGACGGTGCTCACATCCGGACTCTGCTGCTCACCTTCCTTTTCCGATACTGCCGAGCGCTGTTTGAGGAGGGCCATATCTATGTTGGGGTGCCCCCCCTGTACAAGCTGGACATGGGCAAGAAGGCACAGTACTGTTATGATGACCAGGAATTGCACAGCATGACTTCCAAGATGAGCCCTGGATCTTTCACCATACAGCGCTTCAAGGTGAACATTTCCTACATCTCATTTTGCCAGCAATGCAGAAGACTTGACGCTCTTCAGTCTCAATCAGGCAATTGTCAAATGACTAACCAGTGTGGGTCTGCACATGCTGCAGCATGCTGCTTGTGGGTTAGAGCATCTGTCTGTTTGTGTAGTGTGGAAGAACAGGCAAATGTGTGGCATGATTTGTAGTTGTTGCTAGCATACAAAGCAGCGGCAAGCTGAGGGTGAAGCATACTGTTGTTGCGTATTGTGCTTGCTATGTATGTATGTTGATCAGGAGTGTGCATGGACTATGTGGATGAGAGCCTCTGACAAAGCACAATGTATGACAGGTCACAATAGCAGCAAAGTGTCCTTGGGAAAGCATGAACCAGGAAGTCAGATTGCCAGTCACTGATCAGGCACCAATCTGGTTTCTGATGTCTGTAACCAGACTATGAGTATGTGGTACCGGTCTGAACTCCTCATCTGCAGTAGTGAACAAATGGGATGCTGGGCTACTTGCAGGGTCTTGGAGAGATGATGCCAGAGCAGCTGTGGTCCACCACAATGGATCCCAAGCGGCGCACTTTGCGGCGTCTCACCATCCATGATGCTGTGGAAGCCAGCCGTGTGTTCACACTGCTGATGGGAGACAAAGTGGGCCCGCGCCGGCAGCTCATTGAGGAACATGGCAGCAACATGACGCTGCAAGACCTTGACATATGACCTCCCATTGACTCAGGTTCACCTTCGTCAACGCATAGGCTTCTGAACAGATGAAATCCATTTTGTCAAATGAACCTGCACTGCATGCTTTCTTTGCAAGATCAAATGGCATTTCCTAGCCTGGAGTAAGCATCAGGTCATTGACTGTATCTGATTCAGACGATTTAGTATGCGTCTGTTATGCACACCCATGAGATGCTCCAGCATTCAGCTTCAAACTCTTCCCAGCCTTCGATAATCATCTGTGTGGTGTGACATACGATAGGTTTCCGCATTCCAGGACACCGATGTAAGTCATTGGAGAGAGAGACGACGGTCTAGAGAGGTCTAGGTGTACGGTCCAGACAAGTAAGTTCCAGACAAGTAACCTCCTTCTGGTTCCTGGAACAGATGTACAAACCCTGCTTTTCAGCAGACCGTGCAGTGCGTGACGACGTCGTGCAGTGCGTGTCGACATGTTTTGTGTATTTGGTGCACAGGCAGCACAGGTGGCCTTTGATAGGCTGAAACGTCAAGGTTTGTGTTGCTGCATATGTAAGCTGGCGTCTGCTGCTGCTGCTGCTCGTTGGATGCAGGCCCTAAGTCCCTTGCACAAGACAGCGAGGGGCTCCAGAGACAAAATCAAGATATGCATTTACAGGAGGGCAGTACTTCATACAGCTGCATCTGCATGTGCATCATCCTGACACGAAAGTTTGTTGGCAATGCAAAGTGTTCATAGATGACAAACAGCATGAGTATCTGCAAAAGCGTCACCAAGCTATTCATGTTAATGTCGAGGCGTTAGAGTCACAAGTCGAATATCTTTTGTCTTCTTTTGGTGTCCCCACGGTGGGACCCCTTTCCACGCGTGTCGACGCGCTTCGCGCGTCTCATGCGCGCTCCGCATGCTTTCGACTGGACACTAGGAAGTTTGTCGTTGACGTCCCGCCCAGAGTATAACTTTTACATATTTTGCTGATTTGCGGCTGACAGATTCTTCCAGTTGAGAGCTGACCGGGACGACAATAGCTGTTATGTTGACCTGCGCGTGACGAGCACCTCTTCGCCTTCACCACAGCAACTAGATGTTCGCATAGGGTAGTTCAGGTTATCAGGATGCAAGATCAGCTCCTCACTGCACTGCTCTCCGCTTGCGAAGGCAAGCTGGACGTTGCAGACCCCGACTTATTGCAAAAAGCCTCGCTGCTTGCTCAGCTATCAGATGCAGCATAGGCAGCTTTGCCAGCTTTGCGGCCCCAGTCATTGCAAAAAAGCAAACATTTGCTGCAGTACCTGGGCAAATGCAGAACTTCAAGCCAGTCTTTGACACACACCTCTCAAAGCTCAACAGCACTTATACTGAATCAGGCCAGCAGTATGGCATTTGGGAAGTTGCTGGCCTTGGTGTGGTTGTTGCATTCCAGGGGTGCCGCACACCCCTTGACAAGCTTGCACAGCTGAGCTGCAAGCCTTGCAGCCTAGATAACCAGTCACAAATTCAGCTGCATGAGGGCATATGCCAGGCTGTTACACCTTGCTGCAAAGAGCTTGCACAAGCCTGTGTGAAGTTGTGCTCCTCAAGCACAGCAGCTGAGCAGGAGTCACTATTCAACACAGGTGTGTCCACGCCTTTTTACAATTCATGGTGCTTCTGGGATTTTGTTCAAAATAGCAGTATATGTTGTAATTCAGGACACTCTCTTGCGGGAGCGCCGCAATGTGTGCATTTGTGAAATTGATGTGCTCTGAACCAGACTTACGCTTGGCATTGGCACATGGTGGCGTCTTCACTTTTGGTGCACCACATGTGATGTACTCCTCTACCTCAACAAGCAATGAGGTCGCACAAGTGCTTGCTCAGTGTCTGGGAGGTTCTAGGTGAGTCTTGAATATCCAGGCATTCTTGCGTGAGCTTATTTTTAGAGCATGGCTCCATTAAATGTTGTAAGATATGCAAGTGTGGCGATAAGATTACCCATTTACAACTTTGTAAATGATCTGGATGTCTTGCCCTACCTGCTTGATCCAGCAATGGTCAAGCCTCTCATGGAAGCCATGCAGCCTGTGTTGCCTAGCTCTTTACAGCACATCCTAGAACAGACAGCCCATGTTGCTGGCAGGTTCATTGCTGTTGGAAACACCTATCTGTTGCTAGGCAATCATATCAAAATTTCGACAAAAAACAGGCTTGATCAAGATTTTTCAACATACATCTCTTCAAACAAACAGCAGCGTTGATTAACACAGCAGCAGATCAAGACTTGGTGATGATGCGGGTGATGCACGACCATCTGCTAAGTAACTACAGCAGCAAGCTTCAAGATGCTGTGACGTGCTGCGTCCCCATCCTGTTCATGGGCGGCAATTTGGATAGTTATGAGACTGTGCGCATCAAGCGAATGTCAGTAGGTGATGCTGCCTCTCTAATGCCACATCTTGCTGTGCTGGATAATTGCTTTAGTTTCTGTACATAGTGGGCTGTTGTTGTGTTAATACCATGGTGTTGTTGCTGAGACAGCTTGCCACTGGGTGTAACACGCATTGCACCAGCATTTGTCACAGCATGCAAGCTGCAAGCATGGTCACATGATGACATCAGGTATTTTATTGATAGGCGCAGCACAGCCAGGTAACTTCCAGGGGCAAGGGCTTCAAAATAAAAACTCAATGCAGACAATGTAGGGTTTAAAGGGGCACCAAACATGTGAGCTTGCTGTCACATGACGATTGCAGAAGTTCAAACAATGATGACCACATCTCGATTTTAGTTTACAGGAGAGCCGTGAGAAGGTGGCATCCCTGTTCAGTGCGCAAAAGACTCTTGGTGGTCATGACGTTATTGAATGTTTCACATTTTATGTCACCGTGACATGTCTATTTGATGGTGACCGTCATGACTAATTATAATCAGTGGTCAGTATGACTGCAGACCTGATTGTGAGAAGGGCTGACCATCAGCCATGCCAATGTGCATCAGTTGTGAGGCGCATACATGTACATATGCAAATCCAAACTGCAACTTGAGTCCAATCATCATGTCTCACAACTTATGGAAAAAATCTGTGCAATTGTGGCTAAAACCCAGAACTATTTCAAAATGCTACAGACTGTCCAAGCAAGAGTTGCAAGGAGTGGCTGGATACTGTTGTGTGACCGCTTTGCAAGCAATGACCCTGCTTCCCAACTAGCTTGCTACATGCATTTTGCAGAAAATGCAAATGAGCAGTTCAATGTATTGTACTATGAAGCAGCCGCAGATATCAGAAAACACTTGCAACACAACAGCTGTTGCAGGTCGCACTGCTAGCAGCGCTGCTTCATGCATACACTAGCAATGATATCAACATTGCATTCCTGATGTATGCACATTCAGAGCCTACTGTACACATATCACTGCTGCTTTGCAAATGATTGAGCAGATTGTTCTGGTACCACTGGTGAAGCATAGACAGTAAGAAGCTTGACTAGAATGTAGAGCACGTGCACACAATGTGCAAAAGACAGAGCTAAGCACTTGTGTTGGCCCCAAATTCATGTGTTGCAATTGACCTGTCATTCCTGACCCTGAAAACTTGTCACGCCTTTTTATAACTGCAACTGGCATACCAACTTTTGATACTGAGGATTCTGAACACTATGCCAAAGCTGCTTAAGCGCTTGACATTACTGATGCAGCCGCGCCCTGCCTTGCATAGTCATGATCATGAGTTTCACCTCATGCTGCCCACAGTGACCAAAACTTCATGTCTCATCCAAGTCAATAGCCTGAATCTCCAGCAGTTCTACGAAAGCCATCATCCATTTTAAAGTAGTTGAGGGGCCTGAACAGGTTGTGAGGATCATATTTTGCTTTCACTTCTTGTTCACATCCCACAGAGAGCACAGAGCGCTCGCAGCTGCACCATGATGGCTCATGGCTGACAGCACTTGCAAGTGCTGTCAGCACAATTGTGCTGTGCGTGAATGGGCTTGCAAGCAAAGACAGATCCTACATCATGTAGTGCCAAGTCATGACAGGATCAGGGGATTGCAGATCCGCTGAAGCAACTCATCTAAAGGCAACACTGCAGAAGCTTGCAACACATGTGCTGTACAGGAGCAGGCAATACACCTCAGCCATGCTTAGAAGTCATACATGTCCAGGACGTGCAGAGCCAACTTGTTTGCACATTAGCTGCACATGACTGCAGACTGCGGGGCCATATGTCCAAAACTTTACTCTGGAGAAGGTGGCGCCCAGTGCCTTTGCTCTCAAGCATGCGCAGCCAGTCAAAGCTTGATCACACTTCTGCTGACGCAGGCAAGAACACAGGCTGGAGACAGCAGCCAAGTTGTATAGCAGCCAGGTAGCAGGCTGCCTAGTTGTTGTCCAACTTGGCTGCCATCTCTGGCAATGCCATGTCCGTGCCAAGAGCAGCAGTGACAACTTGAATGTGCTGCGTAGCATTAGTGATCATGAGGGGTGGTACCCCATTCATTGCAGGGCACTAAGAGAAAACGAGATGGAGGAAGCAGTTCAGCTAGGCAATCCATGTTGCTCTCTATGAAAGCCCGCAATTAGTTGGGCACAGTACTGTCCCTCTTGCTTTTTGCGTGCAGCCCTGCACCTGCGTCTGTAAGGTCTACCAGATTGAGTCGCTCTGGTGAAGGCCTGTGCTCATGACCACAATGTTAATGTGACCACAGACCTGGCTGTAATACATGCCAGCCATCGATGATATCAGCCATCAATGACATCAGCCATGCCAATGTGCATCAAAGTGTGAGGCACATATATATGCAGACTCGAACTGGAACTGGAGTTTGATCGTCATATCTCACATTTTATGACAAACGTCTGTGCAACTATGTTTCACAACCTGAAGGACTTGATGACCTTACAGACCCTAACAGTCCCTAAAAGCAAGAGCTGCAAGCAAGGAATGCCTATGTGACCGCTTTGCAAGCAACAGCCCCGCTTCCCAACAAATTATTGCCAGCCGCAACTTCAATTTACTTCACCGATGATTGAGCAGATTGTTCTGTGAAAGCGTGGACAACAAGAAGCGTGACCAGAGTGTTGGATCACACAATGAGCTGAAGACAGAGCTAAGCACTGGTGTCGGCCCCTGACTCATATGTTGCAACCAATCAGTCATTCCTGACCCTCAAAACTTGTCAAGCACTTGCATCACTGTCATTGGCATACTAACTTCTGGTATTTCCGCATGCTGTACGTACAGTATACTCTCAACCTGCTTGATACTACCGGTACAGCCGTGCCTTGCACTTCATACTACCAAGGTTCACCTCATGCTTTTCAAGGGGATTACAATTCAGTGTCTCATCCAGACTAGTCAGTAGTCTGAATCCCCAGCAATTCCACTGAAGCCATCATCTGTTCTGAAGTAATCCAGGGGCCTGAACAGATTGTGGGGATCATATTGTGCTTTCACTTCTTGCAGCCTGGCCCAGTTGGCCGGTGGAAAACAGGTTTTGGTAGAGTCTGCGGTGTCAAATCTGTTCATGTTGAGGTAGTGGCCTTCACCATACAGGTCCAAGATCTCTCCCCCCTGTGCTGCCCATGCAATGTGCTCAGCATCACCTGCACAATGGAGTCAGACTGAGGCAACAAGTTTGTAGAACCTGCCTGTATAACCTGGCATGGAACTTGATGAACTAGTAAAAAATGATGAACTAGTAAGTGCACATGCTGCTGTCAAGCTCAGCTCACAAAATCTGGTATTTATTGCTGCTGAACGCAGCAATGACCAACATTTGATGTCTCACAGGGCATAGCCAGCTGTAACAAGTGCCAGGCTTGCTGATACTTGAAGAAGACCCACAAAGGTCTTGGATCAGCACACTTACACAAGGCTGCAGAGCTCAAAATTTTGGTTGGAATGCAGTTTACGTTCACCCTGAGCAGCATGACTATGTGGCATTGTACATCCTGAACAAGAGCAGATTGCAACAGACACACGCATGCACACAAGGGCAGCAGGTGCCACAAGCAGCGTTTGAGCAGAGTCTGCAAGATCAGGAAAGTAGCTCACCATCAACCACAGCCCCAGCATGGCTGCGAAGCCAGAAAGGCCAGACCCACACAATCCACGCATCCCGGTACCCAAAGGCAGTATCACTGTTGTTGTTCACTCCCACAGACCGGCTACCAGGCTCAATCAAGAGCACAGCATGTGGAGAGGTTGCGTTTGCATAAAGACCAACCAAGCTCTCGACTAGTTCCTCTGGAACTGATAACAGGAATCTGTCGTTGATGTAGTAGGCTGTGGGACCGCTTGGTAACTGTGCAGTGTATGAGGCTAGGTACTGGCTGAGTGTGTAAGCGCTTGGGGCCACTGCGATTGCTCCTGTCTCTCTTGCACCTGCTTCAAACACCTGTGTGGACGGCCACAAGGCAACTTCAGGCAAAAGCACAGCCGACAAGGGGCATCATGTATCAGGCAGGACACAACTGCACCAAAGCCACAGGATGCTAGGCGACTTGCCAAAGGGGCAAATGCCCAAGCTGTGTGTCTTCTCAAGTCTATGCTGTATGAACAGTATGGTTCACCAGATATGCTGGTTCAACTCCAGAGATGTCACCATCCAGTTAGACACATGATTGTGTATTCCACAAACACTGTCTCACACTGTTTTGGATCTATACAGTCAGCCATAAATTGGCGTACACATGTCTAAGGCTGTCTCACTTTAGACATGTACAGTCAGCAGCAGCTTTACCTCAATAGCTTCAGTGACGCCAGTGGAGTTATTGGGGTCCCAATTAGTGATACTGACAGTGGCCACCTGTCCCTTGGGGGTGGTAGCCAACGCCATGCCAGTGCTCAGCTCTTCAGGGGCATCTGCCAGCCAGTCATTGTACATCTGAAAGGCCTCCACTCCCAAGGGCAAGGGCCAAATGACAGTGACGCCTGTCAGGATGCCATCAACAGGCAAAGGATGCAGCTGTAGCTCAAACCCAACTGCAGTCGCTAGCATTGCGCCTCCACCCTGCAACATACCAGACACTAGTCTGTGCAGACAATGAGGAGGGTCATGGCGTATGGCTAGGCATACGCAACAGCAGGCTTCGGGCTGCTGCCTCAGGAGGATACTGTTATGATTGCCAAAAAGGGTAGACATGTCTTTTCCTACACAACAGCAGCAATGCTTTGAAGGCAGACGGTATGATGCTATGCCTTAGAGTGGAGAAGCAAGGTGATAATGTGAAAGCAGGGGCTGGCCAAACATGCTGAGCATGTCACACATGTTCTGCATGGTGGGTTATAGCTCACCAGCATTCCCCAAAAGAGGTCAGGTTCATTGGTGGCATTGATGCGCACAATGTCCCAATCAGCAGTGTTGTTCTGCCATGTGCTGACCACATCAATGCCCAGCACACTGTCTACTGAAGGGCCCCACAGGCTGCCTCCAATGCCCTCCCCACCCCCCAATGCCACCCCTGCAACACAACTTTGTGGTGTTGCCCAGTGGCTTTCATGATACACAGCTTGGCAGTGCTGTGTAGCATGCACTATGGCTTCTTGCTGTGTGTGCAAGACTTCGTGATTGTTACGCGCCTCAGGCGTCTGGTGTGCAGCGTCAAAGGCCCTCACTACTCATGTGTCAAGTTTGAAATCTTTGCTGTTGCACAGTATTGTACAGTATTGTACAGCAGAAGGAAAAAATGTACATGCAGCTGCAGCAAAGAGTAAGGAGCCTACGCGCTGCTGCCTTATGCTCGCAATTGCAAGGGCTTGGGCAGTTGAAAGGACTGACCTGCCACTCCAACACTGCCAACATGTCCTGTAGGCCACATCAGGTTGTAAGGCTCCACAGCTGCTACCAGCTCCTCCCCGTTTGTGCCTGCACACCCACCACAAGTTCTCATTGATTCACTGTGCACTGTCAACTGTCTTGTGCAAGCCGCCCTTGAAAGTCAGCACTCAGTTTGACCCCATGCATCATCAAGTGTCTGTGGCCCTGGCCTGAAAAGCTGTCAGAAAGACATCAAAGGTCATTGTTGCATGCAGTCATTGCCTGTATTAGCTGATGGATGGTTCAGCAGTGTCGAGTGAAGACATGCTGAGTCAGCAGGGCGTCTGACATACAAAAATTATGACATGGACAGCAGAGTCAAGAGGTAACAACACAATCAATTGCAGCTTGCGCAGGGAGTGCTGTGCTGTATGGAAAGCCATATTTAATGTGCAGGATACCTGCTTGCACATATGCTGTTTCAGTGTCAGGGTCCACTTCAATGGCTGTCAAATTGCTGGTGTCAATGGTGAGGCCATCAGGGAGGAGCTGGACCCCCACCACCTGATGCCCAGCCCCCATGATGGCAGTCTTCAGAGAATTTTCAGCAGCAAACTTCAGAGACTCCACAATGTCATTCACGTCTGCACTCGTACATGCCCGTGGTCAGCGCAACAGGCACAGCAGGCAAAGCTGGCAAAGCATAGCAAGGTGAGATGATTGTATGAGGGCAATGACAGGCACACACATGTCATAACAAGCATATTCAGCAGGTGTATGAAAGATATTTCAGACTAGCAAGTTCTTATACAGTACACTGTTGACTGACCATGGGCATTGGTCCTAGCATTACCTTGCGCTATGACATACAGAGCTGGCTGTGAAAAGTTGACATATAAGTTGGGCCCATCCTGCACCAACAGTACATCATCTTGTACATTGCAGTGTGCATGTTGAGGCAAGAAAGACAGGCATAGCAAGCAAGCTGGGTTCCGCAAAGCGAACTGATTGTCTGTCCCAGACGTCAACTATGAAGCTCAACACATCCTCAAAACAAATGTTGCTCCATATACTCTGGGCTCTGCACAGCTGAGCTAGGTGACAGGTGGAGCTCTGCGAGAACACAACAGATGCTCACCTCCAAATAGCTCCACAGGTCAAAAGTCGGCAGCTGTATAGCTGAAGCCTCCGTGCTGACAGTGTATGGAAGGACCGTCCCTGCCAGGCTTTGTGCAAAAGCGGTTACTGTGGTGGTGTTCAAGGGAGCCGAGGAAACTACGCCCGCCAACAGAATACCTGGGAAACATACAAACGAAGTTGTGCAGATTGGCGCTCACGCGGATCGAAAATTGGAGACAGCCGCCGTCGCTGATCGTGGCACACCAGCACAATGGATCAGTGGTCAGCAGGCTTCCCCGCTCGTGCAATCTGACGTACGTGGTCACTGCAAAGGACTTGTCCGGCAGTTTCGTGGAGATGCACGTACCTCCAAACAGAAAAGCCGTCTGCAAAGACGGTGCCATTGTAATCACTGCACCTGCAGCAGCACCTCCCGTTCGGCCAACTTCGCACACGACGACAGGATTTATTGCCGAGCCCTGACAAGGTGTTCGCTGATGCTCTTGAGGGGTGTCGAGCTTGCCAATCCGGTGCTCTGAATCGTTGAAAAGCCTGCAAAGATACGCAGGAAGCGGAGAGAAATCATGTACATCCTGTGTAACAGCCTTGCGTCAGAGGTCGCGTGATAAATTAGTACCAACTTCTGCCTCGGCTTCGGCCTCCTCAGGCCTACAACAGATTTCCAAAACTGCATTGCATCTTGCTTTCGTACTTGTTCGCACACTTTTGCCAGCTGCCAACACAGATAACCTAACAGCGTGTGAGGGAGGGAGGAGTGCATCAGAAGAAGGATCGCCACCACTGCACTTAATTGCAAGCTGCCAACACAGACAATGCTGCAACTACCGTATTTGCAGTTGGTCACTTGTTATTTGATGCTGATGAAGTCTGCTTCTGCATTGACACTCGTTGTCCGTCAAGTTAACTTGGCATAGCAGTCATCTGCGGATCATGTCTTGGCTAGCCTACGCCTGTGAACTCTTATGGTTTGCAGTGGTTCTGATACAACATGCTCAGCCAGGTGGACAGCAGACAAACAATTTCACCTGCATGCAGAGGGTAAACCTTTCTGCATTGTCGTTCAACTGTTAATGACGACGATGATGTCTGAACAGCATCGTAAGCAACACACTGGAGAATCTTCCGATATTGCCAGCCTAGGCATTTGACCTGCAGCTGTGTGCTGCACAGGTTTTCAGCTGAAGACCACTGACTGGTGTACTATGATACAAAACTATGTCTCAGCAGTCAAACGCCACTTGATCAACTTGTCAGCATCTGTGAGACAGGCTAGTAACTAAACCAATAAAAAAAGAGTTATCCCTGTAAACTGTGTAGCTATTTGCATGTTAACAGCTTGAAGCTATCAGCATGCAGGAGACAGGCATGGACTACTGAATTGCATCTGCATGGAGTCTCAGACCAGTCTGGACTAGTCATCTCTGAGCAGCTGGTCTTGGTTTTGGAGTCAAGACAGACATTGTGGAGATTGCCTTAGCATACCATAGTGTGACAGCTCTGTCATGACCGGCTGCCAGTATACTTCTTGCAAAGACTGACAGAGGGTTCGGCACATACAGTCTCCTGGATGCCTCAGGACACGCAATGGAGAACTTCAGGTGACGTCCATAATAATTTGAGCACCACTGCTAGTCTCTTAGTGATAATGTCACCTTCATGGCATCTGCATTGTGCGGATTGGGTTTGGCTGCCTTTCAGATGACCTATATGACATGCAACGCAGGTCACATTGGCAATGCTCAGCATACCACAAGAAACTTTAGTGTCTCCTGCAACAGCTAGCATGAGCAATCAGTAAAGGATGAAAGCCTAGCAGGCTACCCTTGGAATGACGAGGCATAAGCTGCATGGAATGCAGACTCAGATTTGTGAGACTGTCAGCAATCCCACTGACACAAACTCGCCTCACATGCATGAATTTGAGTCCAATCATCTCCAATACTACATTGTCCTTGCTCACAAAACAAGTTTCATGGTCACCCTTCTGGTTACTTGCCTTTGTTGTTTCAATCCATTCAGAATTCATAATCTTGGATTTCCAAGAGGAGATCTGCAGATCTCAGGGACCTCCAAAAACTTGAGCACAGCCTTTACCTGGATCATCAGCTTCTGCTAGTGTTTGACAGCAATGACCACCGCAATCACAATGACAACGACTATGACCAGCACCAATGCCGCTGCCCAACACATCCACCGTCTGGATGACTTCTGATACGTCTTGGCTGAAGCCAGCTCAGTAACACCAGTCTCCACTGACACTCTGGCCTTGCCCACCTGTCACGCCTCGAACAGTCAGAGCAGAGGCAGTGCAAGCCATGGTTGTGATCATGATCATGGCAGGGCACATAATGCTAGACACTGCCTTCAGACAAGCTCAGAAAACGAGTCCTTGTCAGCACACATATGCACAGAGACAAGTGGTGACAATGCTGGAGATGCACTTGCTGTCATGGGCAACCAGAGTCTGACCAACCTGCTGCTCAATATTGTCCAGCATCTCCCCTTGAGCATCAACCAGCACAGACATGTCCAGGAAGATTTGATGCAACTCTGTCAGGCTGTGCTCCAGGTCTCTCACGGCCTCATGCCGCTCCTGAATCTCTGCCATTGCACCCAAGGCCTACACACAGCCTTCAAGCATAATGCAAGGGGGGCAGATGCAGGGGTGTGCGCTGATGGATAACAGCATGAGCATGGGTCATGTTGGTGAGCACCGCAGCAACAGAATCAGATCTGCATTTCAGTGACAGCTTTGACCAGCAGCAGGTACACATACTGCCACACCTTCATGACACAGGTCAGGCATGCATCTGTCGGAAAACATTGACATGGCAGCTGGCACACTTTGACACAAACTGGAACCTTGCTGGTGGCCATTGCTAACGGGCAAGCGCTTCCAGCATGCCAATTCATTTGAGCAGACAAAGACATTGCTTGCCAGGCAAATTGATGGTGTAAGTGGTTTACATGACCACGCCCTTGCTTCATGATGGCCTTCTTGAAGATGCTTTCACTCTCGCCTGTGTCTATCAAGTGGTCGACTTCATCCCTGGAGGGCTTCCTGCCCGTCACAATCTGCGCCCGCCGCTCTACCACTTGCCTGCAGGCATTGCCCCTCCTCAAATTTAACACAAGACAAACATGGTTGCAGCCCACTTTGCTGAAGTATAATGAGAATGCGCTTTCGCAAAATGCACTGAGGGCTTTGCTGCCTTGTTGCCTGAGATGCCGTAGCCGCAAAGTCCTAAATGCACTGCATGTAGCTGTTTGAGTGATGACCCAGCTGCCTCATCAAGGTCGGTTCTGCAAAAAACGCAACTTCAGGGCTCATATTGCATCGTGAGGTGGGCCAATCAGCATTGACTTGAGTGCTGCTCTGCTGTAGGATGCTGACTCCATTAGCATTTTTGCTATAGCATACACAGCCATGCATCATGATCATGGTTGGTATAGCTCACCTGTGTTCATCTGCAAGCCGCATGCGCAGAGTTTGGAACTCTGCCATCAAATCTTTCAGCTTCTTGCACAAAGCAGCTGTGACTGTGGTGCGTGTCCGCTCATATGAGTAGTACAGCTCTGTGGACGATGCGCTTCTGGACTCCTGAAGGCATCAAGGCATGATCAGACAACAGCACACATCTTGCTTGCTGTCGTTGGCTTGGACTGCGCGATTGCAAACCTCAGTGTCTGCAAAGCTAATGTCACATACAGTAGGCATAGGCAGACTTTTTTCCACACCGTTCCCTTCTACAAGAGCAGGAGGCATGTGCGCAGAGATTTTGGCGGCAATCTGCAGTGTTTGCCACACATGCTTAGTCTCAAAATTGTCAGTGTGTAAGGTTGCCTTAAGGCATGTGTGATTGATCACTTCTGCTGCCTGCACACACGCTATGCTGTGTGATATACAGATTGCACTAAGCTTGCCTTGCGTTGTAGAGCAGCCTCATTCACCCTCTGCAGGTGCTCCAACCTGGACTTGATATTGTGCGCGATCTTACTGACCTCAATCATGTCATCCTGCATATTCACCAATCTTGGATGAGGTACATGCAATGCTTGCAAGCAGACGTATGTCATGAAACCTAGTCTGCAACCTCATTGATGTGGTGATAATCAGATATGATTGCTATGTGCTGGAGGCATGACTACAAAGGCTGCAAAGCGCATAGAAAGGCACACAAGGTCTTTCTATGCGCTTTGAAGCCTTTGTAGTGTGAAACTGTTGCTAGTCTTTTGTGGTCAAGATGTTTTCCAAGTGTAGATTCAGAATGATCAATAATTGCTTGACAAGCCCCAGTGCACCTGCATTGTCTCTCTGATTTCCATTATGTCTGCTGATCTTGTTATTGTTTTTGTTCTCTCGTGAGCCGATAGCAGCTTGTCTTGTGCCTCTTTGATTGTGGCAAATTGAACCTGTGGCAGTAGCTCCTTGGGTCAAATAGGATCAATCTTGTTAGCAGTCAATGGTGCTAGGCCAACCATATGATGTCAGAATTATTGCAGCTTAGACGGGCAGGCAGGTAGGAGCACCTTGATTGCCGCGACTTCTTTGAAGAATGCATCCATTTGTTTGTCTTTTGCAGTATCCTGTTCAGGTGGTGGAGGGCCTGCTTCTAGGTCAGCAGCAGAATACAGCCTGGAGGGTGTTTCATTGCTCTGCAAGAGATGCGACAGTTGTCAGGTGGTGGGATCCCATCAGCATACATTAAAGTCTACAGATGCGCAGCCAGACTGTCGAGGTACGAGCATGCGTGACATACTCTGACTGAACCCAGCAAATCGTTCATGGCGCTTCACTGCACCTCAACCTTGGACTTATATATGGTGAGGTTTAGCTCTGCACGGATGCGCTTTCTGAAGCATTCAGTGTGCACAATGGTAAGACTTACTGTCGCATGTCAGACATGCTTGTAATCACGGCTCCACCACAAGCGAGCTCGAAATGCAAGAGCAAGTGACAGTGCACGCATATGCCTGATTTTCACGATGGCAGTTCAGCAACCAATCTCGGCTGGCAGATCATGCTTGCCGAGGAACTCTGAGCAATTGATCGCAACTGCATTGGTAGGGGCTGGAAGCTCTGGTGGAAGCTCATCCAAATTACTAAGGCTGCCTGAGCATGCTAGCTGATTGCAATGCTCCAGGGAAACTTCGTGCTGAGACCTCGATAAAGATCACTCTGTACCGCAGATGTGCCACAAGAGGCCAAGTCTTTGTTCGCCGGCATCCCAGCACGTGTGTACTGCGCACCTGCACACGCATGACATGCATATACCGGCCTCCGTAAAACCTCAACTGTGTTAACGACATTGCCGCCTGCTTTGAGCTCGTCCAAGTTGATGCCTGCATTGAGCTCATCCGAGTTGAGGATGGTCCAACATAGATAACTGGCCTGCCATCGGCTCGTGTGAAAGTACCATGGCTACCAAAGACGGCAGACTGAGCTGCCTGCCTGGGCCTGGTTCACAGGGACGCAATGAGTTGCGCAGTTTATCTATCTTGACACCACAAGACAAAGTCATGACAACGCGGAACCATAGCAGCTTGTGCACTCTGCTCGAATGCCAGGTATCGTGGAGGCACTCGTTTCACAAGAAGCAGGTCTTGCTATATCTTGGCAGTCTGCTATTTTCTCCGTAGTAAGCACCCATTGACAAAGACGGTACAAGTCTTGAAGCACTGCAACCTCTTCTGCTGGGTTCAACATTGTCCTGGTCTGCTCAGGTCTTGTGTAACAGTGGCAGCAGTTACTCAAATACAATTCCGAGTTGCTGAAACAACAGAAGGTATAATTTAAAATGATCTGCTTCAGAACACATGAAATGTTTTGAGCTTATCATGAGACACTGTAACAGTGATGCATGTCATACGCCCGCAAAATTTCCAAAGGCTGTGTGTGGGAGGACACATGTACAAAGACAGCTTTCCCTGGTTTGCACATGTACCATCTTGCTGAACAGAGTCAAGCCTAGAACCAGTGGTGCATAGTTGCGTGAGCAGCAGTATTAGCTACGGCGCTTCCTTCACAAACCCTCGGCCTGATATATCTCACCTCAACCAAACAATGTCAAGCTGCTGCACCCACACATACATTTGACGCTTCATTTTGCTAATGTCCTTGGCCCAGGCCTCTTTCGCCGGCACATCATAAACCGCTGCCTCCCCTTGCCTACAATGCTGGCTGGCAAACAATTGTGACAGATGAGCATACAATCTAAGTGACAGCAGCATGTTGATGCCATGTACTATGGCAACTCAGGTTGCAGCTGCCTGACTTTGGCAGCCCAAGCAGCAACATTGGCAACATGCGCAAGAGGCGTTGATGCTGAGTCTTGCGTGTGCTTGCCCCAGTTGAGTGCAGGAGAAGTGCGCATGAGGTGGGGGTGCAGGGCAGCTAGGGGGTCTAAGACAGGATCAAC
>JAABUP010004077.1_pt1 | contig 24545 bp, 31 predicted proteins | sample 5559201 | NCBI WGS metagenome assembly JAABUP01 (sample SAMN10711887, study PRJNA513373) | rock metagenome | isolation source: Antarctica rocks | place: Antarctica
AGACCAACCATGCTTCTAAACAGGTGGCTGATGAGTGTCGGAATGGACATTCCGGGGTTCAAAATCTCCACAAAGGTGCCTCTCCGGTGAAGGCATGCATAGCTCTCACTCTCTGCCTTCCCCCCAACACAGTCAATGACCCCATCAAACCTGGCACCTTTGCATGCATCCAGCAGGCTCTGCTGAGTGTAGTCTATGACAACATCAGCCCCAAGCTCCTGCAGCACGTATTTGACTAATGGCGTATGTTAGTAAGCAAAAACAGGTGCATGAAACTACTTGTAGTCCTGGTGAGACGCAGCTAGCAACTCATCAACATTTCCGTTTCATGAAGCAAGTTGCTGTCAATGCCACTCCTGAACATGAAGTATTTGGAGCATCTGGCTGTAACACTCATCGTTGCAAGATGTGACTGAAAAAGCCTGTCGTCAAGCTTTCAGCATTGCCATCCCTGCCTGCAGCTGTCTTGTATGCATGGTCACACGGACAGACCCCAGACTGATGCAGCCTAATGTGCAGCATGGCTAACTTTATAGCTCCAGCCAACTTCCAAACTGGCTCAAACAAGAGGGGAAAGCTGGCATTATGGACTGAAGCAGGGGTTGAGGTGTGTCACTGAGAGGCACATCTGGTTGACAATGGTGACAAAAAAGAAGAAGAACTAGAGAAAAACTGAGAGGCGCACCTGATTGACAAAGGTGACACAGGGGGTGCTGCAGGTTGCTGTCACATGCAAACCCTGGATCTTAGCCAACTGCACAATCCATGACCCAACACCACCAGATCCGGCCTGAACCAGAATTCTCTGGCCTGACTTCAACTTGGCCGTCTCCAGCGCCTGTGTGCACCAGCATGTACTTTGTGGGCTGTCTTCAGTATAGCTTTGTGTTTCCGGCAGCCAATGGTTCTGCTTAAATAAGTGCTTGACGGTGTGCTACTTGTGTATTGGCTGTGCAGAGACTGCTTGGCGAGAGGCTGCTTCCATGTCAGCTGTGCAGTGAGTACAGCATGTGCTTGGTGCGCGTTCTTCAGACAAAGGTGGTCAGCAACGACTGCACCATGTGCTTGTTCTGCTTTCTTCAGACAAAGGTGGTCAGCAACGACTGCAGCATGCACTTGGTGGGCTCTTTGCAAACAAGGGTGCTCAGCAATGACAACAACTGACAACTTTAACAAAAACCTGAAAAAAAAGTTGAGACATTGACAAAAACCTGACAAAAAAAAGCTTGATAAAAATTGCGCAGCATGCACTTGGTGGGCTCTTTGCAAGCAAGCCTGCTCAGCAAGGACTGCAACTGTCCGTGACAATGCTCCAGCAAGTTATCGGCACATGCAGTCTGGCCAAACTCACAATGACATGCACAGAGCTAGCCAGCATTTCTTGCTTCGACCAAGCTCACAATCGCAGCATGCAGTCAAAAGCCTGGGGCAGTAATAGACAGTGAGAGCACACTAGGGTGGGAGATGTAGACCGTCAGTGCTGATTCACATGACATGCAGAGGTGACATGCCATGACAGTTAGTGCTAAGTGTATGTCATTTCCCCAGTTGTTGTCTATTGACTCCCCTGATGAGACCTAAAGACAGATAATGTAAATTGCTTGATTGATCTGCAGCAGTCAACACCATCACTTGGTTTGTGTCTGTCTGATGCAAAAGTCTGGTGCAATCTCCAGTTTCAGGAGCTACAGTGGCCTGTACAATTCTTCGTCACTCTCAATTTACTACAAGTCCTTTCTGGGTGGATCTGTCACCCAGTATTTGACTCTGACAGCATCAGAATTGTCAACATCTATCCTTGGTCCAGAGAACCAATGCCTCGCTGACACCAGCCAAGCTATCAATGCTGCAAGTAAGATGCTGCCAACAGCAGTCGAAGTGTAATTGTTGTTGCTTCCGGTCACTGGAAACGCTTGTGGCAGCATGAAAATTGCTGAAGCAAACAGTAACCAAATGCAGGCCACTGCAGCATTTGGAATACTCCACCTGTGCAACACACATGGAGGGTCAAAGTGGATATCGTTGGCCAAGATGGTGACCTAGAAAGGGCAGATGTGATTGGTGCACAATTGTATGTGCACCATACGATGTGAAGAGCAAGTGTAGGTGGAATAGTTGACCAGCCCCAATACACAGCACAATGTACGAAGAAATGCACTTTGGAAAAGCACAGTCAAATAAGATTGAAAACACAAAATAAATCTAAAAGTATTCATCCAGGGTACCCTTGCACCTGTTTAGCAAATGTACTCATTGGTGTAAGTGGTGTAGGGTCGTATCAAGCATGGTAATGCACATTCAAATTCTGAAAACCTTTGTTTGCTTTTGGAAGGCAGAGGTTGGCCAAAAAAACCAAACAAAATACTCCTGGTACGTAACATATGCGCCAAGCAGATTCTACCTGCTGCAGTAGCTTGCTTTTTGTCGGAGCAATTCTGCAGTCTGGTAAGCAAATCAATCACTCGTTCACAGGCAAGTCTGTAAGTCAGTGAATGGGTTTGCAAGCAGCTGAGCAAGAAGGTCAGCAGATACACGACAGCTGCAAAGCCTGCATCAAGTAGGCCACATGATGGTAAGCAGTGCATTGTACAGAAAGAGCGCATGGTCTTAACTGCAGGGGAAAGAGAAAAAAGCCCATTGCATGCAAAATGCACAAACAAGACTGCGCAGACAAGGGTATCAATACCTGCCCAGACTGAACGGTCCAGGCTCAAAGCTATGATGGGCGAATACAATTCGGAAGCCTATAGGGAGGGCGTAGGCCAGACAGAGGCCTGCAGTGGCAATGGAACTGGCTGTGTCAAAGGCTGTTGCGCCCCCCAGCATTGGCAAACCCAGCAGGAAGACTGCAAAGGTGATTCCCCACACTGCATCCAACAATGCGGTTCGTAGTGCACTGGAGCGTACAACTTGCTTTCACAATAGATATGCAAGTGGTAAGCAAGCTCAAGGTACGAGACCACTAAGCAAAGCTGCGCTGCTGTGCTATCACATAGTTAGCTGCAATGTACATATCAGCGTCAAACACTGAGGGTGTCCAGATGTGTGGGTGATCATGATGTTTCAAACAGATTTCAAACAGACAGTTCACCCTGCAGCATTGCGCAATGCTGGGCATGACAGTACAGAGCTCAAGAATGGGTATGCACTGCTGGCGGCAAGTTGAGCATGTGGATACAAGCAACAATACATGTGGGTACAAGCAGTGATACATGTGGGTACAAGCAGTGATACATGTGGGTACAAGCAGTGATACATGTGGGTACAAGCAGTGATACATGTGGGTCTAAGCAGTGATACATGTGGGCACAGGCAGTAATACATGCACATGCTGCACAGTCAATGCTCATATGTTTGCAGCTTCTGAATGCCCTGCACCTGCATGGATAGGAACTCCATGGTCATCCACCTTCTGCCATATCCTCCAGAAGGGCACAGCTTGATCCCGGGAGAAACCATACAGCATTCTGCAACACCAAGCGCACTCTAGGTGGCAAGTCTGAGCATGAGTGCAAGGCTTTGTACCTCAACTTACAATGAAGCTGTGAGAGTGACCACGGCATGGCTAATCCAGTGTAAAATGCAATTTACACTGTATTTACACTGTATTGCTGTGCTACAGCGACAGCACCGTGGTAATTTGCAGGCAGTGTAACATCATGCAACAGATCTAGCAATAGATGATGAGCAGGCTCAGCTCTGTAAGGGGCATCTGAGGTGAAGCAAAGAGACTGAAGGCTGTATGGTAGTCAGTCAGGTCACACCAACTCTACAGCAGAATCATAGTGTTGCCTGCCAGCTCCCTCAAAGCAGCAGCGTGCCACAGACCTTGTCCAACGCAGGCTGTGGCGTAAGACGACAGGGCCATCTGACATGTCAGCGATAGAACAGGAAGATCAGCCAAAAGTCAGATGTACCGAGAAGCTGAGGTGACGGTGTGTATTGCACAGAAGAAGGAGCATCCCAGGGGTAGCAGCAGCAACAAGACTGCTCCGATCCCTGAGCCATAGCGGGCATCAAAGATATCCCAAAGAATCAGAGCAACAGAGTTGACGTTGACCAAGCTCCCAGATGGGTCAACAATACTTTCCACATCCTATATCGCAGGACATACCAGGAGTCACATCATGTCTGCATGAGCAACCACAGTAATGTAAAAAAAGATGACACAAGTCACATCATGTCTGCATAAGCAGCCGTAGTGATGTAGAAAAACATATCAAAATTAGCTCATGAAGTCAGGAGTCAGAAGTCTTGGCATTGCAGCAGTGCCAATGAACTGAGTTGTTGAATCACTGCTTGCCATCAAGCAAAACAATGAACATAGACTTGTGTGCATTGCTGTCCAGACACCAAATGCAACTGTATTGTCAATGTGAGCAGAGCATGTGAGTCAAGGTGCAACAACATGAGCTGACCTGTATACAGAGCGTGAGGGCCAGCAAGTAGACCAGCCCAATGACAAAGCTTGCTACTAGTGTATACGGCATGGGTTTCCCTGCGGTGGTGTCGGCTGATTTGGTCTCCTCCATCATGTGAGCTACTGAGTCATAGCCCATGAGCGGCCAGCTGGCACCTGACAGACCTACCAAGACTGTATACACATTGCTTGTGATGCCATACGAGCCAGCAGACTGCAACACACAACAACAACCAGTCAGCCTGTGTCTTGACAAGACAGCATATGTGTTGACAAGGCAGCATGTCCACCACATGGGCTTTAGACATTTGCATGGTCATTGCGGCACATGCTGTTGTGCAAAGCCAGCGGCCTGCCATAGAGACAGAAGCTGACTGCACGCTTGAAGTTGACATATGAGACGTCAGCAGAAGAGGGTAACTCTCTATTACTCTCTTCTTCTTGATGCTTTGGGCATATGCTGCTGGGTATGGCATGCAGCAATCCAACTGTGCAGCAGGTTTTTGTCAGGACCACCAGGACTAGCAAAAAAGTGATGCAAACACTTGTCAAAGACAGCAAAGTGCATGCAGCAGCAACTTGCAGAGGGTTTGCGCACCCGGAAGTCTGTAAGAACCCAGACCCACTTTTGCTGTTTGGGGGCCAGAGCGAGCATACAACCTACCATGGTGAATGTCCCTGCATGATGCATATGTGCATCACAAGGCTGTCAAAAAAGTGTGAAAAGCAGTGATGTTCCCAAGTCCTGACATGGCAAGTTTGACTGTGTCGTCATTGTTGCATGAACTCACAAAGCTTGGTGATGCTTCATACCACACTCATGGCAACAAATCATCATTCATACCAATATTCAGGGTCACAGCAATTGTTATGACAAGGCTGCACACTCCCCCTGATATGTGTATCATGCAAACATGTCAGCCTCAATGTTGCTGAACTGCATTGTCACAGTGCATGCTGCATGTATTGCAGGGCGTGCCAATGAAGAAGCTTATGCATGCAGCATATGGGATGCACATTATATGTCACAGCATGCAGTTTGCCAAAAGCCTTTTGAGGAGACATTACTCAAACAGCATGACTCAGGTGGAAGCTGACCTAGCACTTGCCAAACAGCTCCAAGTTTTGCTACACGGACAAGGACTTTCAACGGAGCGGAGTTGATAGTTGCACTAACTGCCAGCATCCCAGCATAGATGTACAAATGCTGCACAGCACAGTCTTATATTTGATTTGTGAGATTTGGGCAACACACACCAATATGGCTTTTGATTCCTTGCCTTGTGCTGACTCTGTGCCGTGCAACTGACTTCAAGACATGTCACGGACTTTGCAAGGCAGAATTGAGTATGCATGTTGTAGTCTGATTTTGCATGCAAGACAAACCATGACAGCAGCATGAAGTGTGGCACCAGAAAACAGTGTTACAGTCGTGAAGGAGTGTTACCATCCCACTGCTTGGGTAATAGCCGTTGTTACTGAGGTCGCGGGTAACAAGGAACAGACATGCCGCCAAAATTTCCACAAAGACAAATGTTGAACCAGCCACTATAGCCACCTGCAGAAGCACAGACTATCACAAGACTGTAATGTATAAGCCAAGCAATAACCAAGGATTGTGACAAAGTACACAGGTTGCAATTGAATGCAAACATTGAGGGATGCTTGATCATGCTTTACAATCAACAGCAAGTGTGCTGACAATGCACTGTGATATTTCTCGCCATCAGCAGCCCATGCCACAGGAGTGGTAACAAAAGCATGGTCTTCCCAGGTGTGCTATACATGGGCAATGGCATATGTGCAGACGCTGTGTTGGTTGTGTAACCGGGGGAAACGTCATGTAGCATACCTGGCCAAGCAGGTTGATCCAACCCACCATCCAGCTCGCAAAAGGCCCGTGGTTGCCGCCCAGCATGAATGACCAGTAGTACAGCCCCCCAGACACAGGGAATGCTGAGGATAGTTCACTCATAGAGAAGGCAGCTAACGTATGCAGGCTGCCAGCACAGACCCAGCCCCACACAAGTACAACAGGGCCCCCATATATGAGTCCTTGGCTGTACAAGCCTGCAGGAAGGCTTTCTTTGCGTGCAGCAGCCAAGGTGCAAAGAGTCACGATGCTATAACAGTACAGAACCTGATAAGAAGAGCTGCCTTTACCAGTGATGCAGGTTGTTGGGGATAGGATGGATAACGCAATCATGAAGCTGTGAGTCCAATGTAGAGGTCGACGCAACTTTTGCCTGATGCCGAGTTCCAACAGCCGCCTGGTGCCCGTGTCTTTGTCAGAGAACATAGCGAGCAATGCAGGTGGAGTACCATCAGGGAGGCCACGAACTAACGTTGAGCATGAACATCCGCTTTAACGCAGCTTCCCTTCACGTCGTTGTAGCTGACACTTCTTTGATGGTTGATTGGAGCTGATTGGATAGAAAGCTTTGTAGCTTTTCTCGGTGATCAAAACAAACAGGGTATGCTGGTTGCAGGCTGCTCGAGTTTGATCGGGGTGACGGCTAGTATGCTAGCAAATCCTAAGTGAACGATTGTCAGGAGCCTGTGATACGCGACACTGCAAGCGTAGGTTTGCTGCGGCACGACTACTGCAGCGTTGGCAGAGGATTGCAAGTTATTTACGAATAATTATTATCGTTCTACAGCCCTTTTTCTGCATCATCATCAGACTCTGCAGTACAACTAAATTGACATCCGTTGTGATTGTCAACATTTGCCAGTCATTGGCGCTGCCTGCTCTGCAGCTGCTTAGTCCCCACATCAAGGCCGGCCACTGATTGTTAGCAGGTTCCTGACAAAAGTACTGGCTCCGCAACCAATATCTTTACCATAAACAAAAACTACACAGAAACTCATAATTACTCTCTGCTCTCCCCCCCCCTCACTCCCCCCCCCACGGCTCTCCCAGTTTTGTCATGAGCCTTTGAGCGACAAACGCTGCTACGAAAAGGATGCAGCTGGACAGCGAAGAAACCTGTGACAGAACTCGAGATGTCAACATCAATGCTGCATCTAGCTGGCCAGGAGACCTGAAAAGCAATGCCGAGCAGACTTACCAACGCTAACAGCAAGATGCCACCATCAAACTACAACAGCATGGTTGAAATTTGCTGTGGTGCTACGGTAACGCTTCCTGCATGCTAAAGCAGACTGTAAAACAACTCCATGCATCCATCGGAATTAATATTACTCCGCCTGTGTGGTTGACTAAAAGTAAATATGATGATTCCAAGCACGATGATTGTTTAACAGTAACACAGCGGAAGAGCAGCTGATGTGGGATGATCTGTCGTTCATCTACTGTATTCTAAACCAGATGTTTGGCATGTGCATGGGGGTGGTCCTTGCAACCGGTCGACGACTCAACAGATCCTGTTCCAATCTCTAGTCACACCCTACGTCCATGGTAAATCTTGCAGTATGTATCTTCACGCCAGCAAGCCAAACAGCTCACGGTCATCAGGTCACCCTACGCCATAAGAGTACAAGCCATGAGCAGAAACAGGATAGGCGTAACCCTAACCCAAGTTGTGCAATACACGACAATCTCAAGTGCGTCAAGAAAACGCGGTGAACAACTATTGGACAGACCAAAGTTGAGGAGTTGCAATGCTTTCAAAATGCGATAGCTCAGAGAGCTGGTGTACCTTGGCTTGCTTGTCCTCTTCTGCATGTGATCCTTTAGTTATTGGTGCGGCAGGGTAGTTGTGCGCCTCTGAAACGGGGCCTGTAGCCCTTGCTCCTCAATGATTTGAAAACATTGTCCAGATTGAACATCTGTTGTTGTTGCCTCCTTGTCAGGTCATCATCTACTCTGATGCCAGGTGTTCTGAGCTCCTTAGCATACTTCAACAAGGCATGCCTTGCAGCATGGCCTCTGAATGTGTTGCTGTGCGGTTTCAGTGTATGTAGCCTGACATCAGTGACGACAGCTATATCTGGTCTTCTGTGTCTCATTTACGTCAAGTGTTGCAAACCTGCTTGTAGTCATATTCTGCGAGACTTTCCCCTTCCTCAAGCTGTGGGTTATCTAGGTCAGGAAGAACACCTAGCTTAAACGTCTGGTTGGTCCTTCCACCTGCTCGAGTTTTCGCTCGTGTTCTTTTAGAGTGTTCTCACGCCTGCCCATTTGCCGCTTGGATTGACATGGCGGCCAACCATGCTTGACGTCAACTCTAGGCATGCATATGCGTTCACTGTGGCGTACTGTATATCTTCGGCTCGAAGCCGCAAGGATCGATACTTTAAAGCGGCAAGTAGCTGAGGCTCTCCGTGGTCCAAGACATAGCGCATTGTGAGCACTCTGGATGTGGTCGCGGTTGCCGCTTGCGGCGTCATTGCCGGACGTTTACTGCCCACATGCAGCAAGCACGTGCGAGCTTCGAAGTCGTGACTAAGGCGATCGCTCCTTTGCTTTCCGTGCCTGCACTGCTGCCGCGGACGGTTTGCGAAACCATGAAAGTCTTCTCAGCATGAAGACGCTGATGACCGGACTCCAAAGGCGGAGAAACAAGGCCGAAACAAGTCTCGACAGTTGAGATGACATGCACGAAAAGTCAGCGCGTCTGCAGCTCCGTGCCTGTAGGGCTAGGCGCCATTCACAGACCCTGCGCTCATTACTGCATGCGTTGCCGCACACTGCGCAGCCGCCATCTCGTGCCAAATGCCAAACACGGGTCTTCTGACGACAGCGACGACTTGCAGCTGGAAGCGGGGCCAAGTGAAAGCGGTGAAGTGCAGACAGTGGAATCCTATGCTGAAGAGACTCCCCGAGCCATGTTGCAGGTAGCATTCAGTCGTCGCAAAGCCGCGACAACACTAGCTCAGCCAGTTTGGTCTCTCAGCTTCCATATGGGCGTACAAATGAACTCCTGTCAGAACACACAACTTGAACACATCCGGAATGTGTCGCATTCCTGTACGTCCAATGTTGTTGCTTGCAGGAGCAGCAAGCATTCGTTGGAATTCCTGCAGCAGCCCCAATACTGCCGCTGAAGCCTCCCAGGTCAAACACATTGGAGGGCTTTGTGTGGGCCCTTGTCATCCTGGGAGCTGTCAGATTAGGCAGAAAAGAAAGTGAAGACACATTCCTGGACTACGATGTAATACGTGTAAGCATGCATTAGGCTGGAGTACGTTTCTTTGACAGAAAAGGTTTCATCTACGAGTTTGGAAGCTTATACAATGTCAGAATTGAAGAGGATTTTGACCAGGCATTTGTTGGCCCTGCTGGCATGATTCTGGCAGTCTGCATGAATGCAAGACATCCCCATGTCGTGTCTGTATCAGAACACACTATGTTACACAACTGCAGCCATACGCGCATTTTCCTTCGTGCATCAGCTGCTAAATCGTACACTAGTTCGGCTGCCATTCTTGCTCACGGCCAGCATGACTGCATGACTGTGACGAGTGTACTGTAAATGCTGCTGAACTGCAGAGCTTTGCAAGTTAAATGTCTGGTATGCAGGAGAGCAGGCAGCTGAGATTGGAGAGTGACAAGGAGATGTATGCAAGGCGCCTCCAGCTGGAGAGGGAAGAAGCTGAACAGAAGGCTGCAGAAGCAAACAAAAGGTGTGCCCTCGACAAGACTCAGACCTGCTGCTTGTGAACCTGCCTGCCTCAAACAGCACATCCTAGCAGTGGCAGTCGCTGTGTTTGCTATTTGTCTGGGGCTCTGCATGGGAAAGCCCTACTAAGAGCCCTGCCCTGCTACCAAGCTTACTGGAGATCCATGCTGCAAACTGTTGTTCACTGTGACTTTGACACTGTGGCTTTGACCACCTTCACTGTGGCTTTGCTACTGTGGCTTTGACCACCATCTGCTGACGCTCCATGTAATCTGTGCTGCTCACCCTCAATCTATGCTACTCACACTCAATCTGTGCTGCTCACACTCAGGCTGTGCTGCTCACACTCAGTCTGTGCTGCTCACACTCAAACTGTGCTGCTCAAACTCAGTTTGTGCTGCACACACTCAATGCATCGACCTCTTTCTGAAGCCACCTTATTCTGTGCGACATGGGTCTGAGGGCAGGGGGTGGGTCCAATTGCAATGCACTGTAAGAGCTAGGCCTTACTCCAGTGGTTGTGACGCCAACCTTTTCTGTGCATATGGGTCTTGAAGGGGCTGATATCTGGTAACCACGTACTGTGAAATAATGGTCAATACTCTGAAAGTTGTATGTTGTTGCAGGATGGTGGTAGCAAGACGAAGGACTCAGGAGGCTGCACAGCGGCAAAAAGAGAAGGAAGCCAGATACAAGGTACATAAGAAGTAGACGGAGTAATCTGCTTTTGCTAGCCATTGAGCCTGATCACATTAACAATAACAGTAAATAACATTTTCCAGCACATGATGAGCTAGTTGCTTGCAGAATAAATCGTGTCTCTTCAGAGCAGCCTGTCTTGTGAGTCCTTGTAACGCCTAGTTATCCAACACATTCATGTTACAACGCACATACATGATGAAAGCTGCACCACTCGACAGACTTGCTTGCACCATGCCAAGTAACACCATGCAGGCAGGAATGCAGAACCCAGTCAGTGTATGCTCATGAATGCTCATGATTGGCTTCTGATGTACTATTGGCAGGCTTGCTTGAAACCACCATGGCCGTTGACAAAGCCAAAATGCAAACAGTCATTCCTCAAATACAGACACCTCATACGCACTCACAGATGTCACACCCCCAAGCCTCAGGCTTAGTCCATTTGTGAGTTGCTTCAGTGGGCAATATGAGGCGTCCTCTCTGTGAGAGTATGACAGTCACCGCTGAGTCAGCTGTGCATCTTTGAGTATCTGCCTGCCACACAACCCATTGGCAACATGCTTGTTTTGGGGAGGGGGGGAAGGAGGGGGGGGCTGGGGGATGTGTGGTGGTGTCTCGCACATCAATAGAAAGGGCGGCGTATCTGCATTCCTGCTTTGTAACAGCATGTGTATACGATTGCAAGCCAAGCAGTGCTTTCACCGTGCTTTTCAGAACAATGATCTCAATGACAATGCTGAGCATTTCTGTGGTTTTGCTGCAGAGAGAAGCTGAGCAGGAAGCTGCTCGACTGAGCGCAATTCAAGATGCCAAGCAAAGGGAGTTTGAGGAGCGAGAAGCCAAGGCGACAGCTGAGCTGGAGCATAGGCTAGAAATAGAGCAACGGACCATTGCTGAGCAGCAGCAGCGGCAGCGCGCTGAACTGGAGCGCCAGCGCAGGTAGGTGGTACTCTGTAGTCTCATCATTGTGCAAAAAATTCTGTTTGCATTGAACAAAACCTTTATTTGCTATAACATTATCATGAGCCACCTTATTGAGAACCTTCTGGAAAACATCATGCAAGTTGACAGTGCACACTATAGAGTTGCCTTTGATTTGTATCTATGTGTGTTTCTGGCTTTCAGCTTTGAAAGTCAAAGCGGCTTTGCATGGGGTACGCCCCACATTTCTAGTTACAAGCACAGGCAGTTGCCTGACGATTGCTTCATCCTGCTTGTCAAGTGCTTGTGGGCTTCAATTAGCAGTTGAGTAGAGACTGACTCGAATGTTGTGACTGACTGATTGTTATGCTGACCAGCAGAACAGGCGCAGCCATGGACTGCATGTGATTTAGCAGCTGTGATTCAGCAGCTCCTTTCAACTCTGAACAATCTGTTTGATTTTAGAAACATCATCTCTACACTGGAACTTCAAAATCAGAAACGCCTGGGGACAGTAAAATTATGTTTCTGCATTTGAGGGATGTTGTAGCAGTTCTCAAAGCGCTCTCGGACAGACAAACACAGGTCGCTTCTTTTTCCTCAGTATTGCGTCAGATCAGGCAAAAACATATGCACTCGTTCATTCATAGTTCATTCATTCATTGGATTTTAAGGTCTGCATGTAGAGGTTCGAAATAAAATCTCATGACCGCTGGATTTTGCAGAGAAGCTGCGGAAAAGCGGCAAGCCATAGCGCTGGAAAAGCAGCAAGCTGCTGAGGCAAAAGAGCGCGAGCTTGCAGCACAGCGTGCACAGCGTGAGGCTGAGCGCCAGGTTCTGCGGCGGCTGCAGAAGAACTTTGGGGTCAGAATGGAGGGCTCTGTTGCTGTAGACAAGCCTCCCAAGGTGACATTATCTGCCTTCTGATCACTGATGCTGCATGAAAAGGGGAAAAAGAAAAGACAAAGGGGACGAAAGGAAAAGAAAAGACTGCATTTTATGGCGTCATTTCAATGAGAATGCTGCCTGCATGTTTTTTTGTGACTGCACCAATTGTGAAGCACACGGTGCAGGTCAATGAGTTCACAAAAGGGGTAATCACTGCAATCTAGCTGGATTTGTGCCACGTCGAAACACTTTTTCAGTCTGGCTTTTGTGACAATGCTTGAGTTCAACATTGAGCGCTTGGTCCACGCATGTTTAGGCCAAACACTCAAACAGTGCTCAGCTCACAACATCCGGTTTTCCCATCCACATTTGGCTTGCAAATTAGGAATGTCAACAAAAGTATCAAGGTCATGAATAAAACATTCTTTCACGCTTTTCAGCTCATGATGAGCTAGGTCTGTGCAGGACAAGTCTCGTATCTCCTGATCAGCCTATCTTGTGCATCTTCACAAGGCGTAGAAAAGAAAAGAACAGATAACTTTACACTTTTCAGCGACCTTGATGGGAGCTTCCTAAGGCAGCAGTCTGGAGGCCTATAAGGCGTACTAGTAGTCTTACAGGGGTGTTAATGAGGGCTTGAACATGTCCATTACATGGTTGAAAGACATCCCTATGCAGCCCGGTATAATACTTTGGCTCCTAACTGACGCCGAAAGGTGTAGTCTCTTCTTTTCTATTCCTTTTCTGTCCAATGCAGGGTGCAAAGACATCAGGCCGCGTCCCCAGAGAGGCAACAGTCAGTGTCAGCATCACTCTAGCAACAGCCTTGACAGGTGAATCAACCATCAGCATGGTCTTTAGGGATGCTGCTGAAGCTGAGACTGGTGCCATTGAAGTTGCAGGCAGCTCGGCTGCTGCTGCTGCTGAGCAGTACCAGTCTGCTGTGAGATTGCAAAACATGACAGGCCAGGTAAGGTGTTAAGGGTGTTGCGGTTTAGAATATAGCCTACAGCCTAGAATCTGCACGGCTCAGTCGCCTGATGCACCTGCGAGTCACGCATGAGTGTCAAAGCCTATATTGCTCAACAGTACATGTACTGCCTGACAGTATGTGTATTGCCGGACAGTACGTGTATTGACAGACATACAGTTGGCATATTGCCCGAAAGTACATTTATTGCCTGACAGACAGTTGGTCTATTGCCTAACAGTACGGGTATTGCCTGAGACAAATCAGCCAGAGTTCTGGACATGATGCAGGGCGCACTGCAGCATATGGGAGAGCCAGAGCTGCAGCACTGGATGCGCTTGGCCTGCTGCAGAACTCTTGCCACTTCTGCACAAGCAGTTCGACAGCTGCTTCAGGGGCATGGTCAGAGGCCCACAGGCCAAAAGGCTCCTGTTCAGGTAAAAAATGCCTGTCTGCACATCACTAGAGGGAATCTTTGTAGGTGAACTCTGCACGACGGCTACACCACCTGTGCCTGTGCCAGTGCCAGTTCGCCCAGAGCAACAACTAGTTGTGTACTGATATGCCAAATTTAGCCATTTTGGCATGTGATGCTCCGCGTTAGTCTAGATGGTTAGATGGCTCTCACCCGAGAGACCCGGGTTCAAGTCCCGGACGCGGAATCTTTTTGGGGTTAGTACTGGTTTTTATTGACTGGCTGATTGTTTTGCGTTGTACTGTTGTTCGCTTCTGCCATGCAATGCAATGTCATGCCTCGCATTGTGATCTCTATCTCTTTTTTGGCCTGCATGCGTGCCTTTCTCCACATGGCGTTGTCCAAATTACTCCAGGAAACTAATCACGACAGCTGGAACTCAACTTTTGTGGAATGAACTTGATTAGCAGTATGGATATCACACTGCAGGTGCGCACAGAGTACGGAGTGCTGCCAGTCGATCATCCCAAGCGTACTGAGGCCCAGCTTGATTCAGCAGTGGCAATGCTGGAGGGTGGCAATATCTCAAGCTGCGCAGACTCAGTTTTGAAGCCTATGATGGAGCAAACAGAACAGGTCAGCCAGCAATGCCTTCTTCCAATCCCTTCCACATCAAGTCTGCAACCACACCACCAATAAGAATTCTCCAATGTAGAGACGTTTTCATACAGTGCCCCAGGCATTTCTGGGGTGACTGTTCCACGGTAGGGATGACGTCTTCTAAATTTACACAGATGTGTTGGGATTGAGACAAGCTTGCAGGTCTGCATACTATACCATGACGTCTCTATGATCCAGGCATGTTACCCGGCTCTGCAATTTGATGGTTAGCAGCGTATTTGTTGCATCTGTACATATTACCTGGCTGCAGCCCCTTGATCTGATATATATCTCCTCTGCACCCTGCTGCAAGAGGGCTGCTGCCTGCAGGCCTTCCATCAGGGCTTGTCTGCACCAGCCCCTCAGCACATTGGCACCACACTAGCCCTAGCACATTTCTTGGACCACATGTACCATCACAGACCAGCCAAACGAGTTGAGGCATCACCTTGGTATGAAGCTGCTAACAGCCTAGTACAAGATTTGCTGTCACAGACTGTTAAAGATGCACCAAAGGTGAAGCCCCTAAAGAGCTCCATGAATGTATGTACTGCCACATAGCTACAGCATCTCCCCTGTGTAGAAGCGCATTTGTACAAATCCACAGGCTATTCTGACATTACATTTGCATTGTAGAATGGACGTTTTGGATGAATTAAAATAGACATTTCAGGAATGAAAAGAGCAGTCAGGAGTACACAATGCTCAGGCTCACTGTTAGCTGTTAGTGCAAGCTCACTGACTGTCGCAGATGCATTAAATTGTGCCTGATTTGCTTGTCAGTGACAAAAGCACACCACAGGATTTGCCACAAGACGTTTGCAGCAATGCAAATGTGGCATTCATTGCAGCACTTTGGCTTGCCTTGCCTGATGCATGTTGCGTACATTCTTCTTCACACCCTTTCAGAACGTGATGAGATTCACTTTTGAAGGGAAAGAGGCCAAGAGACCTGTAGCAGCAAATTAATGGGCCAGAATGGTCCTTCTGCAATAATGTGCACTGTGCTTTCCCTACAGACAGTGACTCTTTACAACATCTCATGCATGCGCTGCAGCACCAATGCATGTAATGATTTTCTCATCTCGCATGATGTCAATGCAAATTTTGACATGCGTGAACGCTTTACAACAGCTGACGCCCCCTCACAGGCCTTGGCCTCGGCAGGAACATGAATCTAAATCTATGCCGGCGACCATCAGGGTATGCCAATTACACTAGATCGTCAAAAATTTGGGGGTGAAAAAGAAAATGTCCAAACATTGGGGGTGAGCAATGCTGTCCAGAGTTTGCATACTGGACCAATCACAACTCAATCAAGATGTGTGAATGCAGGACAGCCTGATGCCTCTGGCGCAGTACATGCATCATGCCCTGGGCTCTGACCACGCAGTCACAGTCATGCTGCAGCGCCTGGCAGATGCCAACTTATCCTCAGCCACCAAGAGGAAGCAACAAGAAGAGCAGAAGCTGCTAGAGGTAGGAACTGTGGAACTTGGTTGACCCATTGCAGGACTCTGCTCTGCGGAGGGTGGATTGCCAAACACACATTTGCTGTCTCTCATTGTGCAATCCACGTTCAGATGGCCGTGCCTAGCTGCCCCATCCCCCCCCCCCCCTCCTTGGGCAGCGCAGTGTTATTGCGGGGGCGGGGGGGGCGGAGGTCTTCCACGTGCAACGTCATATGTTTCCTGCAGCACTGTCATATTTCTTTTGTTACTTCTAGTTTGTCCAAATTTTGCACCCCTGGTGCTGAGTTAGCCTGCTGCCTGTCTACAATAGAGGATCATGCCTGTGCTCAGTGCCACTAAACAGCACGACGTTCATCCTCCTTGGCAGAGTTTCTGTGAAAGCTCTGTTCTATGTCTTGTAAAGCATCACTATAGTGCTCCTGATTCTGCCACAGGCTGAGCTAGCAGCCCAGCTGTTAGAAGAAGAGTGGCCAGATGAGGATGAGGTGAAAGCGGCCAGGATGGCAGTCAGGGAGGAAGCTACGCCGGTACCTGAGCGGGCCTGGGCACTCAGAAATGTGGCCTCCACCCTGGCCCTGGGGGGCCCGGGGGAGAGGGCCCGGGCTAGGAGCCTGCTGGAAAAGGCAGTCACACTCAAGGAGCAATGGCTTGATGATGATCAGCATCCAGGTGATCAAGACAGCCCTGGCCATAGGCAATGCATTGTTAGTCAGCAACACAGTGATGCAGTCAGTACCTGGTGCAGTAGCAACAGTGTGGACAGTGTGTCTCTCCAGGAAGCTTTGGACTTGGTTGCAATACGAAATGCATGTTAAGGTGCCCATCTTTTTATGAGCTGATCAGTGTCACATGAGCTGATCAGTTAACATGAGCTGATCAGTGTCACAGGAGCTGATCAGTGTCACATGAGCTGATCAGTGTGACATGAGCTGATCAGTGTGACATGAGCTGATCAGTGTCACAGACGCCAGCCAGGTTGCTATTGCTGACAGAAAGAGACGGTGCCTCTGAGGTTGTATTGCTGACTGTAGGACTGCTGGTTGAGCTTGATGCGCTTGGCAATGTTCTGGAAGCTAGCACTGAGTGGCAACAAGACGCTGTGGCGATCAGAGCACGTATGCTCAGGATCCTGTCCCTGGTTGCTTCTAGATACCTGTCAGCAGGTAGGACATGTCAGAGTTTTTTACTATCTTATGTGTGTTGTATAAGTTTTTGAATAACAGGAACTAAAGTTGTATGGAGGCAGGTGATCATGACAGAGGTTGTTGATAGTCAGCTGAATATCAGCTGCCAGGACTAATGGCATCTCAATACTCCATACCACTGATGTACATATTTTTTTGTGCATACAGTTTGTATTATAGTGGCCCACAACTCATGCAGCATGCAAGGACAATTTGCCAGTCTGGCATCTATCGGTCTGTCCCTGTTGTCTGATGCACTGGCTCTTACTGCACATTGGTCCTAAGAGTAACATACTGTGCAAGACAGGATTTGACTGTGCTTTGCAGGTGAGACTCCATCTGGAATTATAGTGTTGGAGTCGGCAGTGAGACAGTATGAAGATGTTCTGGGCATTAGGCACCCAGGCATCTCCACATTGTCTAAGAAGGCAGAGAAGCTGCTGTCAAACTTGGAGCCAGAGCAACGAGAAGGGGTATGCTGTAACAAGGGTCATGATGTCTGTTACATGTTTCTTGATGACAAATTGCAACTTAGTCACATGGGCTAGCTGGTCCCACGACTGTAAAACCCCTGACTGACTGAGTGAATCCAAATGCACATTAGGTACTATCATGTATCATGCCAGTGACACAGTCGGCAGTGATGCTGTACCCAGCTGTGTCATGTTGTGCTGTGGTGGCATGCTTTGCTGCTGTGTCATGCTGTGCTGTCATGCTATGCTGTGCTGTGCCATGTCAAGCTTGCTGATGGCCCCTAACGAACATGGCATGATCTTATTGAAGTATCGCATGCATGAAAAAAAAGAAGACAAAACCAGAACAAACAGTACTGGCTCATGCAGGTTGCTGCTAAATGTAGACAAGCTGCAGAGGTAGTCAAAGGCATTGTTGACACTTTTGCTGAGCAACCAGATGTTTACAAGCAAGCAACTGGAAAGCGAAAGGCAGTGGAGTTATGGGCGGAAGGGGGACTTGGGGTCCTGACGCCACTCACATGAACAGACAGTCCAGTTCTGGCAGCTGCACAGTCTTTGCGGCGGTTTAAGCCGGCTATGCGTGCAGAATGGTACATGTGCCTGCTTTTGTGATCAATAAACGAGCGGCGTGATCTTGGATCAGTATTTTGGCCATAGCACCAGCAAAGGGATGTTGCACAGACAACATCTAGCTCATGTTGCTGGTGACCAGCTTCAAACGCTATGCACGCATGACTATTCTTCAGGCATGCAAACACAGTACGTACTGTCTAGGTGTATCATCATTGAATACAAGGTATGGCAGCTTGCAATCTGAGCACTAGTGCAGCTTTGCCACACAGACCATTTGTGCACACGCAGACAACAGCATGAACTGATTGTGTACCAGGAAACAGTGGCAGCCATGCAGGAACATGCATGCGTATCATGACCGCCATATTGAATGCACTGGATTTTGAGGCATCTGGGTCAGTATGTGTCATTGAACATGAGTGTCAGTTGACATCGGCTGCAGTCACATCCCTGTAACAGTTGTCAAATGTCTCAACATGAGCTTGTAGGAGACCTGGAGGGACCTCTGAAAACCTGCTTTGTAACTTCAGCTGAGTTGCTTCTGGCAACGCACTTTCCCACTCTAGTCAGTCTTAGTGACCTGCTACATACCATACCAAGCAGTTCTCGTCATTTGGAACCCAATCTGAAATCAGAGTCAGCCATAGCTTGGCAAACGCAATGGAAGCCTGACTGGAAGAAAACATGAGAAAAATTGGTCACTCTGGGGCTTCTATATGCACTGTATCTACTTCTCTGAGAAAGTCTGCAAGGGAGATGCCAGCTTCTGTTTGATCTCGCAGATCCACTTTAATCCCAGTTGTAAGTATAGCTTTGACTACGACTTGCTGCGTGCTATTGAGTCTCAGACGCTTGCTCAGAAAAGGAGCCAACTTTGAAACAACATCACCACACTCAGCTATGATGGATTTCACAGAGATCAGCACTGCCTTGCCATTCATGAAAGTGACAGTGATTAAACGTCTGCGTTCTTGATATCTTTCTTGCCAGATTATAGAGGCGGCATTAAGTCCTCCTGCAGCCACTGCAAACACCACGCCACTGGCCAAGGTGAGTGGTCCCCCAAGATCTGCAAGATCCGCGACGAACGTTCCAAAGTAGCCTGCGATGACGCCTGCTGACGCTGGCACGACTACTGAACTGACAAAAGGCGAAACTTGTATCACATTCACAGCTCGCTTTGAGAGTTGAGAGTTCTGCAATTGCGGAGGTGTGGCCTCGGAACGAGGTGATCGACGTCTGCAAGAACGCGAAATCGAGGACTGGAGTACACTGTACAACTGACGATGTTTGCTTGAAACAGCTGGGTGCCTCAGAGCAGGTCTAAAGCCAGAGACTGGGATACGCTTGTCTGTCACGGAAGAGACCTCCAGGTCCATCACCACTTCCTTGCGCTGCTTTTGTGAAGAGAGGTTGCTATGCTTTGGTCAGTTGATCAGAGAGAGAGAAAGAGTTCGTTGCTCTGGACAGCCAACAAGCCACATCCAACAGGACACATTCATCAGATGAGCCGGACAACGGGTGTGACACTTCTCTACGGAGACGATGACATGCTTTACCCAGCCAACAGTTACTCTGTGCTCTACCTTGCAAGGTGTACTCTCTGCTTGCAAGATTTGCAGTAGCTGAAAACCGGTCAAACATAACCCTTCAAAGTCAACCCTACGCAGGCAGTCAGCAGTAGCGGTTGACACAGCGCGGACCTGTCGACGCATTGTGCCTGTGCGGTGCTGGCAATCTAAGTGCCAGACAAAACTTCAGGTTTCGATTTATAACAGCACGCCACGGGCCACTTGCTTGCTGGTCGGTTCCCTGTACAGAGTTCACCGATCAGTGGGTCCTTCTCTGCATACGGCATATTTGCACACACTATTGTGTGGTAGTACCGTGCTTGACAGTCGCAACACGCAGCAGCTTGCGACTGAGTGGCGTTAGCGAATTTGGAGGTCTTCGAGGTTTCACAGCCAGGTCCTACAGAAGCTGCTGCTGTTGAAGCACAGACAGATGGAGGGGAGCTAACAGAACGCACAAAGCTCATTGACCCTATGACCATGGAAGAAAGCAGTCTGCCCTTTCTCAGCGGCGCAGAAGCTGCAGTCGAAAGCGCTGCCAGAAAAACTAAAATAAAACCATTGTCTCTGTTGCCGCTGATAGCGCTAATATTCTATGATGTGTCCGGTGGTCCTTTTGGCACAGAGGTACCATGTCTTTGTAGTTCGTGTACTTCAGTTCAATTTCTGCAGCTTCAGAATGTAGCTTGCAGTATCCAGACATTTAGGGGCCAGTTTTGTATTGCAGGACGCTGTCAGTGCGGGAGGTCCACTGCTTGCAATTCTTGGCTTCCTACTACTGCCCCTCATCTGGAGTGTACCTGAGGCCTTGATCACAGCAGAGCTAGCAACCACATTCCCTGAGAACAGTGGGTATGTGGCGTGGGTTACAGCAGCTTTTGGGCCCTTTTGGGGCTTTCAGGTGAGGCAAAGCAAAGTGTCATGCACACATGAGACTCCACATTCTGCCAGGCTGCTCATGTTGATGCCTCATATACTAGCATGCATTGTTTGGCACAAAACACACAACTCAGTTAAAAATTTATATAGTTAAAAACTTATATACACATACAAACCTATGCAATGCATGCCTCAGCATTTATTCTCTGTCTGGAGTCAGGTAAACCTACACAGCAGTGCAGGCCTGCTCTGCACTCAAGCTGTGGTTTTGCTTTGTTGTCAGAAATCTCAGCCAAGCCTCAGCAACAGTTGCGTTAACTTTTGCTGTGACTTTTCCACAGGAAGGGTTTTGGTCCTGGGTCAGCGGCGTAACAGACAACAGCTTGTACCCTGTCATGTTCTTGTCATACTTAGACGCTCTAGTCCCTGGTCTCAAGACCGGCTGGCAGCGCACAATACTGCTGGTAGTAGTCTCACTGGCCCTGTCGTACCTCAACTACAGAGGTCTCCACATTGTCGGGCACACTGCTGTCTTCATGACTGGCTTCATCATTCTGCCGTTTCTGGTGCTGATGTGCTTGGCTTTGCCCCATATCAAGCCTGGGAACTGGGGGGTGGTGGATTGGAAGGCAGTGCAATGGGGAGACTTCTTGAATGTCATGTTCTGGTAAGCATGATGCAATGCCCTGTGCTGACACCTGTTAGTGAGTATGTTGCAGTGAGTATGTTGCAATGCCCTGTGCTGACATTATTTAGTAAGCATGCTGCGATGCCCTGTGCTGACAGCTGTTAGTGAGCATGCTGCAATGCCCTATGCTGACAATGTCTGACCTGCTCCATAGCATTTTGTACCAGCACATGCATCATGTGAATCATCTGCTATAATACAGTATAGAAGATGCTTGCAGCCAGGTGTAAGCAATGGAAAGCCTGTCTTGAACCATATGCATGCATGGGAGCATTGACATTGCAGGGTGATGTGTTTGCTGTTGCAGCCATTCTAGTATAAAGACTGGTCATGCATATCCCTGTGTTGGTTCCTTGCTTGATTGAGTTGAATCTGTGCCAGCCTTTGCTTTTGCATCAGCCAGATAGGTATCAGGTTTGCATCACCTTGCTTCAGAAGGCCATGCAGCAGGCTTATATCAGCACCCAAGGACGTGCATTGCTGTATTATAAAGACATCAACAACAACAACATTATGAAAGCTTGACGGTGTCTTGCTTGTTGACACTCTGGCACAGTCCTGCCGTTTGTGACATCAGGTCAGTTTGGCAGATCCAAGTGATTGCCTGTCTCAACGTTCTTCGTCTAATTGCATGTGTGGCGCAGGAATCTGAATTACTGGGACTCAGTCAGTACCCTTGCCGGTGAAGTACCCAACCCTGCCAAGACCTTCCCAAAAGCCCTCTTTGGGGCAGTTGTGCTGGTCACCACTACATACGCCCTGCCCCTGATAGTAGGCCTCGGGGTGACCACAGACATTGCAGACTGGAAGCTGGGCTACTTTGCATCCTTGGCAAAGCAGGTACAGCCCCAGCCTTGCCAGTCTGATCTGTTGTGGACAGCTGGCATATTGAGTTCCCAGCTTTATTGTTGCTCAGGCGCACGCTGCACTACCTGTGTGTCGCTCAAAATTCTGCAGCTGTTTGGACTCATATGCAATGCACATTTCTGTACAAGCACCACTGCTCAACAAGTGCAGTCAAGTAATCCTGCAGCATGCCAACCTTGATTCATCTGGTCTGTGCCCTGAGATATCTCCCCACTGTAGAAATGCTTTCAAACTGTTGCCAAGCACTGTTTATTCTATATTTACGTTGTACAAGCGATGATGTTGTTTGAAAATTATATTTTCCGGAGAGTGTGCAAGTTGGCTCATCTTGCACTGCATCAGTGGACTCACAGCTTGTGTTGTGCTTGCAGGTTGGCGGTCACTGGCTGTCCTGGTGGATGGTAGGTGCTGCAGCAGTTTCTCAGATTGGTCAGTTTGAGGCAGAGATGAGCAGCGACTCATTCCAGCTGCTTGGCATGGCGGAGTGTGGCTTCCTGCCAAAAGCCTTGGGGCGGCGTAGCAAGCACGACACACCAACAGTAAGTTTGCTGATGTATGGCACAACAAATTGGGTGGTCCATGAGACATACTGATGCATGCATGACTGAGTGATCACATCAGATCGATCCTGATGCATGCATGACTGATTGATCATATCAGATCTATGCTGAACCTACGAAATGACTGTATACATACTGAGCAAGGCGTATGCCTTGCAGCCACCATTGCCAGCCTCGATCATGCATATCATTGTGGGTCCTATGAGCTTTATGTTAAGGCCTCATTCTATGCATATTCCATGTTGTTGCCTCCTGACCCAGGTTTCTTGACTGCAGATCGGCATCATCCTGTCTTCTCTGGGTGTTCTGTCCCTGTCCACCTTCAACTTCTTGCAAATTGTGGAGCTGCTGAACATTGTGTACTGCCTGGCAGAGCTTATGGAGTTTGCTGCATTCATCTACCTTCGCTACAAGGTGCCTGGTCTTTACAGGTACTGGTCGTTTCTCGAGGCTTGCTGCTGCACCACTGCAAAGCATGCTAGTATTGCCGTGCAGCCATTGTGCAAGATACACATGCCTGCAGTAATTTTTAGATGTCAAGCGTGGGGCATACAGCTGCACAGTCTCGTGTGTTCTTGCATGGCTATTGGCCTGGCAACTACATTCAGACTGCATGGCCTTGTGTCTTCTTGCATGGCGCTTGCCAAATCTGAGAGTGCAGTCCAACGCTTTGGTTGCTTGAACAGCTGCAGACACGACTGTCAGTGTCGTTATGCCATTGTCAAGCTGAGCTGCTGCCTGACCTGCTGCAGACCATACCGGGTACCACTGCCCAACTGGGCTGTCACCCTCATGCTGCTTCCAGCAGGAGCCTTGCTGTGCGTCATTCTTGCTTTGCCAATAGCCAGAGGCGACTGGCAGATGATGGCCTGGACAGGAGGCACCATTGTCATTGGCTTGCTGCTGTATCCATTCCTGCAAATGGCTCGTGAAAGGGAGTGGTTTGAGTTTGTGGGCGAGACACCCCATGACTTTCAGACAAACCTGTATGCATCTCTGCCGGTTGTTAGTGGCAGCGATTTGAACACTCGGCCAGTCATCAACGGCGCACCGGTCATGACTGCTGATGAGCTTCATGTGGGTCAGGCCCAAGAGCCCCTGGTGGCTGCACCCCCACCTGCAGCTGCAGACCCTGACCAAGCTGACGAACTTTGACCATTCTAGCTAGCTCCAATCATTCGTTGCATCAAGTGTATATTTCAATGCAGAAATCAAACTTTGGTGTTTATTTCGACGCCAACATTAGAACCTGATGCTTATTTCAATGCCAAAATTAGAATCTGTTTGGGTGTAGGCACACAATAGCAACAGATCTCCTGCCAGCGATGATTTCTGAAGTTACTCTGAATGCAAGTGAGTAAGTTTATGGCCCAGTATTTTATGCCAAAATTGTGTTGACACACCATGCAGCAGTCACGATGTTGAGACTTGCTGTTATCTCTAAGACCTTACATCTTGAATGTAGCTGACCTCAGTAGGGGTTATTGCGCAACTTATCACTGTCAAGCATTGTAGGTGTGACGGCACTAATGCTGCTGCTACATTAGATCATACGCCTGATCATGTGCAAATGCGGTTTTACAAATTTGTTGTACAGTAGGGCATTAACAAGCCCAACAATGATCCCAGGGCTGCTTGTGCCTTATGAGGTCATCACGCTTCCAATAGACCTAGGTGAGATCCGGAGTCAGAAACACGATAAGCATATCAATGT
>JAABUP010004078.1_pt1 | contig 24532 bp, 23 predicted proteins | sample 5559201 | NCBI WGS metagenome assembly JAABUP01 (sample SAMN10711887, study PRJNA513373) | rock metagenome | isolation source: Antarctica rocks | place: Antarctica
GAACCAGCTGCGGGAGGCAAGCGCGGTGCGGGCCTGGTCGAGGACCTCGGCGTGCTTGGTCACGAGCGGGTGGGTGGGCGTCGTTGCCAGGGTCGTCACCCCCCGATGGTAGTCGCGAGACGCACCGGCGGCTCGCGGTCTGGCGAGTCCCGCCAATGCCATCCAGCGGGACGCGCCACACTGCACTCGTGACGACGAACAAGGTGCGCACCCGCCTCTGGCGTGAGGGCAAGCTCGAGCAGGACGACTTCCCCCTCGAGCAGCTCTCGAACTTCCTCGATGACGAGACAGCGCTGGTATGGGTGGACCTCTGCGAGCCCGACCACGTCCGGCTCAACGCGCTCGCCGAGGAGCTGTCCCTGGACCGGCATGCCGTCGAGGACGCGATTGCCCAGGGAGAGCGACCCAAGGTGATGCGATACAAGACGCACACCTTCGTCACGGCATACGCCACGCGCCTGGAGAGTGTGGATGCCGACCCACTCCTGTCCCGGCTGCGGACCACCCGGGTGTCTGCCTTCCTCCTGCCGCGGGCCATGGTCACGGTTCGAAGCAATCCCGACTTCGACTTCGACGAGGTCACGGAGCGCTGGGACGAGAACGCCGACCTGCTCGCACTGGGCCCGGCCGCTCTGCTGCACGGCCTGCTCGACGTCATCGTCGACGGCCACTTCGAGACGATCCAGCAGCTCGACGATGCGATCGAGTCCCTCGAGGACGGGCTGTTCGACGAGCAGGCACGGACCCGCGAGATCCAGCAGAACACCTACCGGGTGCGCAAGGAGCTCGTGGAGCTGCGCCGGGTCGTCCTGCCGATGCGCGAGGTGGTCAACGCGATCCTGCGGCACCGCACCGACCACCGAGCGAACGGCAACGAGCTGGACGGGTGGTACTCCGACCTGTATGACCACGTCCTGCGCGCGTCTGAGTGGACGGAGTCGTTGCGCGACATGGTGACCACCGTCTTCGAGACGAACCTCTCCCTCCAGGACGCCCGGCTCAACACCGTGATGAAGCAGCTGACGGGCTGGGCCGCGATCATCGCCGTCCCGACCGCCGTCACCGGCTGGTTCGGGCAGAACGTGCCCTATCCAGGCTTCGGGAAGCCGGCCGGCTTCGTCGCGACGTCTGTGCTCATCGTCGTCCTTGCCATCGGCCTGTATGCCGTCTTCCGGCGCCGCGGTTGGCTGTAGTCCGGCTCCGTGCTGCTGGGGCGCCCCACTCCCACGGCCCGCGCACTGGGGCAGGATGTCGGGCATGGAGGCGATCGGTCACGTTGCAGTCATCGGTGCGGGATCCATGGGCTCCGGCATCGCGCAGGTCGCCGCTGCGGCGGGGCACGAGGTGCACCTCGTCGATGCTGCGGAAGGGGCGGCCGAGGCGGCGCGCGCTCGGATCGGGACCGCACTCGCGCAGCTCGCCGCCAGGGGCCGGGTCACCGACGAGGAGTCCGCCGCAACCCTGGGACGGATTCACGCCGAGAAGCGCGTCGAGGACCTGCCCGAGTGCGGCCTGGTCATCGAGGCCGTCAAGGAGGACCTCGAGGTCAAGCAGCAGCTGTTCGGGGAGCTCGCTGCGCAACAGCCGGCGACGACGATCCTCGCGACCAACACCTCGAGTCTCGACATCGGCGCCATCGCCTCGGCCGTCCGGGACCCGGAGCGCGTCGTCGGGCTCCACTTCTTCAACCCGGCGGCCGCGATGAAGCTCGTCGAGGTCATCCACAGCAACGTCAGCGCCGGCCCCGTCCTCGACCACGTCACCGGCTTGATGCGCTCGTGGGGCAAGACACCCGTGCGCTGCTCGTCCACCCCCGGCTTCATCGTCAACCGGGTGGCCAGGCCCTTCTACGGCGAGGCACAGCGGATGCTCGAGGCCGGTGTCGCTGGCGCGGCCACGCTCGACGCCTGCCTCCGTGCGGCCGGCTTCCGGATGGGGCCCCTCGAGCTGACCGACCTCATCGGGCAGGACGTCAACCTCGCCGTCGGCACGAGCGTGTGGCAGCAGACCGACCACGACCCTCGCTACCAGCCCACCCGGATCCAGCAGCAGCTCGTCGCCGACGGCCACCTCGGCCGCAAGAGCGGCCAGGGCATCTACCGGTATGCCGGCGACGGACGCCCGCTCGACGCCTCGCCTGACGAGGCACGCATGGCCGAGCTGCTCGATGGCCCGATCACGACCGACCCCGTGGCCCGCACCCTCGCCATGCTGGTCAACGAGGCCGTCGACCTGCTCCACCGTGGGGAGGCGAGCGCCGAGGACGTCGACGTCGCCATGACCCTTGGCACGAACTACCCCAGGGGGCCGATCGCCTGGGGCCGGGAGATCGGCCACGACGTCATCGCCGGGCAGCTGGCCGAGCTCGACGCGGCCTTTCCGGGAGGCCGCTACCGCCGCAGTCCGGCGCTACAGGTGCATGGATGACCGACGAGCCGCGAAAGGGTGGGCTCCCGGCCGCACCGGAGAGCGGGCACGGTCCGCCGCCCGCACCACCCGAGCCGCCCCACCTGCCCGACCTGACCCACGTCAGGACGATGTGGGCGGGCGACGGCGCCTCGGCACATCTGGGCATGGAGGCGCTGACCATCGAGGTGGACCACGCCGTCGTGCGGATGCCGGTCGGCGATCACATGGTCAACGGGCACGACATCGCCCACGGCGGCTACATCTTCACGCTCGCCGACTCCACCTTCGCCCTCGTGTGCAACTCGCGCGGTGAGTTGACCGTCGCGGCGGGGGCGGACATCGTCTTCGTCGCCTCCGCCCGCCTCGGCGACGTCCTCGTGGCCGAGGGAGTCAGCCGCACGGCATACGGGCGCAGTGGGGTGACCGACGTGAGGGTGACCCGCGAGTCGGACGGGGCGGTGATCGCGGAGTTCCGCGGGAGGTCGCGCGCGATCGGCCGCCGGTGAGCCGATGTCACACTCTGCGGTCGGCGCGTGTCTCCTCAGTGACAGCCAGCCGACCCGAGGAGAAGTCATGCCAGACACGTCAGTCACTGCCCGCATCCCCCTGGACCACCCCAACACCATCCTGCTGCGGCTCGCCTCCTGGTGGAGCCGGCGCGCCTACGGCGACGTGCTCGAGCCCGGCATGGCCATGCTGCACAACCGCAAGGTGCTCATGGCCAACGTCTCGAACGAGCGCCGCGTCGCCAAGTGGGACGCGCTCGACAACACGGTCAAGTCCCTCGCGGTCCTGGCCGCGGCAGGCGCCGTCGAGTGCAGCTGGTGCATGGACTTCGGCTACTGGATGTCCTACAACGAGGGCGTGGATCCCCGCAAGCTCGAGGAGATCCCCAGGTGGCGCGCCAGTGACGCCTACACCGACGTGGAGCGGCTGGTCATGGCCTACGCCGAGGCGATGACCGCCACGCCGCTCGAGGTCACCGACGAGATGGTGAGCCAGCTGCGGGAGCATCTCTCCGACGCCGCCCTTGTCGAGCTGACTGCGATGGTCGCGCTCGAGAACCAGCGCTCCCGGACCAACTCGGCCCTCGGTCTGACGAGCCAGGGCTTCAAGGCCAGGTGCGAGCTGCGGCCGTCGGTGGTCAGACGCCCGGCAGCCGTTCGGGAGGCCGGGTGACGACGAGTGCGGACGAGCTCGCCCGCGAGTTCGAGGAGCTGCGGCCGCAGCTCCTCGGTGCGGCCTACCGCGTCCTCGGCCGGGTGGTCGACGCCGAGGACGCCGTGCAGGAGACGTGGCTGCGCTGGGCTGCGGCCGACCGCTCAGCGGTGCGCGATGCGCGGGCCTACCTCCTCGCTGCAGCGACCCGGCAGGCCCTGAACCGGCTGCGGGCACAGGCAAGTCGGCGCGAGGACTACGTCGGACCCTGGCTTCCCGAGCCGGTCGCGACCGCGGGAGACCCGGCCGCGGAGGCAGAGCTCTCGGACTCCGTCTCCATGGCGATGCTCGTCGTGCTGGAGTCACTGTCACCGCTGGAGCGGGTGGCCTTCGTCCTCCATGACGTCTTCGGGCTGACCTTCGCTGAGATCGCAGCCACCCTGGACCGTTCGGAGGCTGCCACCCGTCAGCTGGCGAGCCGCGCCCGCAGCCACGTCCATGCCAGGCGGCCCGAGAGGGTCGAGCGGGGGCGGCACGACCGGGTCGTCAGGGAGTGCCTGGACTTCCTGGGGCGCGGCGACGTGGAGCGGTTCGTCGCCTTGCTCGCTCCAGACGTCGTCCTCGTCACCGACGGCGGTGGCAAGAGGCGCGCCGCCCTGCGCCCGATCCACGGGCCCGACAAAGTCGTCCGCTGGATCGCCGGTGTACTGGCGCAGCCGGACGTGGCCGGCGGCATGAGGTACGCGCTCGTCGAGCTCAACGGCGAGACCGCCATGGTGATGTATGCCGGGGACGTCCTGGACGCGGTCGGCTTCCTCACCGTCGAGGAGCGGGGCATCACCGCGCTGCACATCGTGCGCAACCCCGACAAGCTGCGCCACCTGACCGGATACGTTGGAGGGCATGGCCACTGACCGCGAAGCGACCGACCTGCAGACCGTTGTCCGTCAGCTGCTCGACCTTCGGGTGTGGACTGCCCTCGACGTCGACGCCGAGGGACGGGTGCTCGCCGGCAACGACGACCTCGGCAGCCTCCAGCTCGTCGAGATCGCGTCGGACGGCAGCCGGACCGCGCTGACCGACCTGCCGTCACGGTGCACCGGCCGCTACGTCCCGGGGCAGCGCCACGTCATCGTCCAGCACGACGACGGCGGCGACGAGCACATGCAGCTGTCCCTACTCGACCTCTCCAGCCGGCGCGTGTCTGCCGCATCCCTCGATGACCTGACGCCGCTGGTCCACGACCCGGCCTTCATGCACGTCCTGCTCGACGTGACGTCCACGTCGATCATCTACTCGACGAACCGGCGCAACGGCGTCGACATGGATGTCGTCGTCCGCGATCTCGGTTCCGGCGAGGAACGGGTCGTCTACGACGCCGGGGGCTATGTTGTCGACATCGTCGTCTCGCACGACGAGCAGTCCGTCGCCGTGACCAGCCTCAGCCTGCGGCCGAACTCCACCGTCGTCTCCTTGGCGGGGTCGCGCGCCACCAGCCGGGCCGACCTCACCGACCCGGAGGAGCTCGCCCGGCACGAGTGCGTTGCCTGGGCGGCCGACGACGAGGCGCTGATCCTCGCCTCCGACCACGACCGCGAGTTCGAGGCCGTGGTCCGAGTCTCCCTCGACGGTGCGCAGTGGACGACGCTCGTCGAGGACCCCGAGCACGACCTCTACTGCTGGACCGCTCCCGACGGTCGATCCATCGCTGTCGCGACCCTCGACGACGGGGTCGGCCGGCTCGGCGTCCACGAGGCGGACGGCCGCCACCGGTGTGCGGTCGACCTGCCGGGGGAGGGCGTCCCGGAGGTCGTCTGGGCCGCCGACAGCTCACGGTTCGTCGTCTCGGTCACCACCTCGACCGACCCCGGCTCCCTCCACGTCGTCGACGCGAGCACCGGAAGGGCGAGCGTCGTGGTCGACGGGCGGGACGGCATACCCGAGCCGCTGCGCGACCAGCTCGTCTCCCCGACGTCTCACCGGGTCCCGACCGACGACGGCGAACAGGTCCCCTGCTTCGTCTACGCCGCGGCGCCTGGCGGGGACCCGGCGCTGAATGGCGCCTCCGTGCTGCACATCCATGGCGGTCCCGAGAGCGCGGCGAGGAGGATCTTCAACCCGATCGTCCAGGCGCTGACCGCACTCGGCGTCACGGTCCTCGTGCCGAACGTCCGCGGCTCGATCGGCTACGGCAAGCGGTGGGCCGCCCTCGACGACGTCGAGCTGCGGCTGGACTCGGTGGCCGACCTCGCGGCGCTCCACGCGTGGCTGCCGTCACAGGGGCTCGACCCTCGCCGGAGCGCACTCTGGGGTGGGTCGTACGGCGGCTACATGGTGCTGGCCGGCGTCTCGATGCAGCCGGATCTCTGGGCGGCCGGGGTCGACATCGTCGGGATCTCGTCACTCGTGACCTTCCTCGAGAACACCTCGGGGTATCGCCGCGCTTACCGGGAGAGGGAGTACGGCAGCCTCGAGCACGACCGCGCTTTCCTCGAGAAGGCTTCTCCCATCACGTATCTGGACAATGTGCGGGCGCCGCTCTTCGTCATCCACGGCGCGAACGACCCCAGGGTGCCCCTGTCCGAGGCGGAGCAGATCAAGGCCGCCCTCGACGACAAGGGCGTCGAGTGCGAGCTCAAGGTCTATCCGGACGAGGGGCACGGCCTGGCGAAGCGGGCAAACCGGGTCGACGCCTACCCCGCTGCCCTGGAGTTCCTCCGCCTCCAGCTCAGCCGACGTCCCTGATCCCCTCGTCGGTGAGCTCGTCCGGCTCGATCACGAGCGGGTTGAGGACCCGGTGGAGGAAGGACCTGGTCCGCGGCTGCTGCGGGTTGCCGATGACGTCGGCGGCCGTGCCCTGCTCCACGATGTAGCCCCCGTCCATGAAGACGACCCGGTCGGCGACCTCGCGGGCGAAGGCCATCTCGTGAGTAACGATCATCATCGTCATCCCCTCCCGCGCAAGGGATCTCATCACGGCGAGGACCTCACCGACGAGCTCTGGGTCAAGCGCCGAGGTGGGTTCGTCGAAGAGCATCAGCTCGGGGTCCATCGACAGGGACCGGGCGATCGCGACGCGCTGCTGCTGACCGCCGGACAGCTGGGCAGGGAAGGCCGTGTTCTTGTGCGACATGCCGACCCGCTCCAGGTTGTGCCGGGCCACCCGCTCGGCCTCGCTCCTGCTGCGACCGAGGACCTTGGTCTGGGCGATGGTGAGGTTCTGCAGCACGGTGAGGTGCGGGAAGAGGTTGAAGCTCTGGAACACCATGCCGATCCGACGCCTCACCCGGTCGAGGTCGACGTCCGGATCCGTCATCTCGTCGGCTCCGACGAAGATCCGCCCTGTCGTGGGTGTCTCGAGCATGTCGACACAGCGCAGCAGCGTGGACTTGCCCGACCCCGAGGGCCCGATGACACAGACGACCTCGGCCGGAGCGACCTCGAGGCTGATGTCCTTGAGGACCTCGTTGCGGCCGAATGACTTCGAGAGGTTCTGCACGGAGATCGCGGTGGTGCGCGAGCTGTCCTGAGGCGGGGCGCTCTGGGTGGGCATGAGGTCACCTGGCCTTCGCGAACGTGCGCTCGAGGACCCGGACGAGGCTGGACAACGGGAGGGTGATGACCAGGTAGGCGAGGGCGCCGACGATGAGCGGGGTCGGGCTGACCTTGCTGTTGAGGAAGTTCTGGCTGAACTTCGTCAGCTCGTACTGCTGGAAGGTCACCCCGAGGACGTAAACGAGAGAGGAGTCCTTGATGAGCAGGATGATCTCGTTGGTCAGCGGCGGGATGATGATCCGGAAGGCCTGTGGCAGAACGATGTTGGCCATGGTCTTCGTCGGTCCCATGCCCAGGGTGCGCGCGGCCTCGACCTGACCGCGGGGCACGGCCTGGATGCCGGCCCGGATCGTCTCGGCCATGTATGCCGCGGCGGTGAGCCCCAGCCCGACCATCACCTGCCCGTAGATGCCGCCGGGGAACTCGAAACCGGGGAAGGCGTTGGGAATGCCGTAGGCGACCATGAAGAGGACGACGAGGGCGGGCAGCCCGCGGAAGAGCTCGACGTAGGCGTTCGCAAACCAGCGGTACGGCCCGATCGTCGACAGCTTCATCATGGCGATGAGCAGTCCCGCGACCAGGCCGAAGACGAACGCCAGAGCCGTGAAGATGAGGGTGTTCTTCATCCCCACGAGCAGGACGTTGGGCCACATGACCGCGAAGATGTCCAGCCGGAAGAACGCCTGGCTGAACTGTGACCAGTCGGTCTTGACCGCCAGGAACGCGACGATGAGCAGGCCGATGGCGTACTGACCGCCGCGCGTCGCGCGGGCTCGTTGCTGTCTCGACAACCCGGCCCGTGCAGGCGCCGTCGCCACCTCCCTGGTCATCCGCTCCCTTTCGCCGCGCATCCGATCAGACGCAAGGCTGGCGCAGACATCGTGTCTGCGCCAGCCCCTGTGCTGGTCCGTGAGGCGTGTCGTCTCTTCGGCTACCTCGTCGACCGTTACTTCTTCGGCGGCTCGGTGCCGATCCACTTCTTGTAGATGGCCGCATAGGTGCCGTCGGCCTGCGCCGAGGTGATGACGTCGTCGACGACCTTCTTCAGCGGGTCGTTGCCCAGCTTCATGCCGAAGCCGTACTGCTCGCCGGTGTCGAACTGGGTGGCCACCTTGGTGGCTCCCTTGTTCTCCTTGATCGCCTCGGTCCAGACGGGGAGGTCGTTGATCGCCCCCGCGACCTGGCCGGTGGTGAGCGCCTGGGTCTCCGTGGCGAGGTCCTGGTACTCGACGACCTCGTAGCCGCCCTCGGCCTTGTGGGCGTTGGCGTAGTCGAGGCCGGTCGTGGCAGCCTGCGCGCCGAGCTTCTTGCCCCTGAGGTCGGCGAGCGACGTCACCGACGAGTCGGCCTTGACGAGCAGGGCCTGCGTCGCGTCGAAGTAGGGCAGCGAGAAGAGGATCGCCTTCTTCCGCTCGTCGTTGATGGTCATGCCGGCAGCCGCGATGTCGCACTTGCCCGTGGCCATGTCCTGACCCGACTTGATGCCCTCGAACGGGGTGTCGACGACGGCCTGCTTGGCCCCGAGCTTCTTGGCGACCAGGTCCATCATGTCGACGTCGAAGCCAACGGTCTTGCCCTGGTCGTCGTTCGACTGGAACGGCGCGTAGGGCAGGTGAGTGCACACGGTGAGCTTGCCTGCAGCGATGAGTTTGACCCCACTGCCGCCGGCCGAGGCTGTGCTGCCACCGGCTGAGCCGGCGCCGGGGGAGTCGCCTGCGCTGGAGGACCCACAGGCGGAGAGGGCGAGCGCCGCAGCGGCCGCGAGCGAAACGAACGTCATGGTCCTGGGGCGACGAGCAGCCAAGAGACATCTCCTGAAGATCCGTGGCCGGTGCGGGTCGCCAGCCGTACTGCATCATGGCACCAAGCCGCCTGCGGGCAGGCGCCCTCGGCCATACTGCGGACAAAGCGATATCTCACCGAGACATCTCATCCCCAGCACAGCTGTGGGTACGAGGGAGGCGGATCATGGTCACCACGGACGACACCCACTTCGACGAGGTGCGCACCTGGAGTGCGGAGCGGGTGCGAGAGGGGCAGCTGGCGTCGTTGCGGGAGACGGTGCGGCGGGTCCACGCCGGCGTCCCGCACTACCGGCAGCTGCTCGACGCAGCCGGCGTCCACCCGGGCGACATCCGGTCCATGGACGACCTCGCGAAGATCCCGTTCACCACGAAGGAGGACCTGCGCGAGAACTACCCGTTCGGGATGTTCGCCGTCCCTCGCGAGGAGGTCGCCCGGATCCACGCGAGCAGTGGCACCACGGGCCGTCCCACCGTTGTCGGCTACACCAGGGGCGACATCGAGATGTGGGCCGAGGTCATGGCCCGCTCCATCCACGCGGCCGGCGGGCGCCCGGGCGACATCGTCCACGTCGCCTACGGCTACGGCCTCTTCACGGGCGGGCTCGGTGCGCACTACGGAGCCGAACGGCTCGGGTGCACCGTGGTGCCGGTCTCCGGCGGCATGACCGAGCGTCAGGTCCAGCTCATCACCGACTTCCAGCCACGGGTCATCATGGTCACGCCGAGCTACTTCCTCAGCCTGCTCGACGAGATGGAGCGTCAGGGCGTGGACCCCAGCCACACGTCACTGCGGGTCGGCATCTTCGGCGCCGAGCCGTGGACCGAGGCCATGCGCACGGAGGTGGAGGAGCGCACCTCGATGGATGCGGTCGACATCTACGGGCTCTCCGAGGTGATCGGGCCCGGCGTCGCCCAGGAAGCCGCGAGCACCAAGGACGGCCTGCACATCTGGGAGGACCACTTCTACCCCGAGGTCATCGAACCCCTGACGGGTGCGGTCCTGCCCGACGGTGAGCAGGGTGAGCTCGTCCTCACCTCGCTGACGAAGCAGGCCATGCCCGTCCTGCGCTTCCGCACCCGCGACCTGACCCGCCTGCTGCCCGGGACGGCATACCCGGGGTTCCGTCGGATGGCGAAGGTGACCGGCCGCACCGACGACATGATGATCGTCCGCGGCGTCAACGTCTTCCCGACGCAGATCGAGGAGCACGTCCTCGCGGAGCCACTCCTGGCGCCGTACTTCCAGTGCGTCCTGACCCAGCCCGCACGGATGGTCGAGCTCACCATCCTCACCGAGAGCCACGAGGTGCTGGCCGCGGCGGACAAGGACGCGCTGGCCCGGCGGCTGGAGGAGCGGATCAAGGACCGGGTGGGCTCCAGCTGCCGGGTCGAGGTCCGCGATCCCGGTGGGATCGAGCGCAGCGCCGGCAAGGCCCGCAGGATCGTCGACGAGCGACCCCGAGGCGGCGCCTGAGGGGCACCCGGACCAACGGCCCTGTCGAGGACAGCTACTACTTCATGTAGTATCTACTACCGAAAGTAGTAGACGTCTCTTGCCAGGAGCCAGCACCCATGGACACCGTGGACCTTGCCCGGTGGCAGTTCGCCATCACGACCGTGTACCACTTCCTCTTCGTGCCCGTGACCATCGGTCTCTCGGCCGTCGTCGCGTGGTACCACTCCCGGTGGGTGCGACGAAAGGAGCCGGACGACCTGCGGCTGGCGAAGTTCTTCGGGAAGCTCTTCACGATCAACTTTGCGCTCGGCCTGGTCACCGGCATCGTCCAGGAGTTCCAGTTCGGGATGAACTGGTCGGACTACTCGCGGTTCGTCGGGGACATCTTCGGGGCCCCGCTGGCCATCGAGGCTCTGCTCGCCTTCTTCCTCGAGTCGACCTTCCTGGGCCTGTGGATCTTCGGCTGGGGCAAGCTGCCCGAGCGCCTCCATGCCGCGTGCATGTGGGTCGTCCACGTCGGGACGCTGCTCTCGGCCTACTTCATCCTCGCCGCGAACTCCTTCATGCAGAACCCCGTCGGCTACCGCTTCAACCCCGTCACCGGTCGGGCCGAGCTGACCGACTTCGTCGCCGTGCTCCTCAACAAGGTGCAGCTGGTGACGTTCCCGCACACCGCCTTCGCGGCATACATGGTCGGTGGTGGCGTGGTCATGGGTGTGGCGCTCTGGCGCCTGCTCCGACGCGACGTCGGCGACGACGCCGGAATGTACCGCCGCGCAACGAGGCTCGGCGCCGTGCTCACCCTGGTCGCCGGCCTGGGTGTCGCCCTCAGCGGAGACGTCCAGGGCAAGATCATGACGGACGTCCAGCCGATGAAGATGGCCGCGGCGGAGGCCCTCTACGACAGCGCGGGCAGCAACGCACCGTTCTCGATCCTCACCATCGGCTCGCTCGACGGCCAGAGCGAACGCTTCTCGATCACCGTGCCGAGCCTGCTCAGCTTCCTCGCCACCGGGAACCCGAACGGTGCGGTCAAGGGCATCAACGAGCTCAAGTCGGCCTATGCCCAGACCTACGGGCAGTCGGGGGACCCGCTCGTCGCCGACGCGACCTACACCCCGACGATTCCGTTGACCTACTGGACCTTCCGGCTCATGGTCGGGGTCGGACTGCTGGCCGCAGCCGCGGCTGCCGCAGTGCTCTGGCTCACCCGCAGGGGCCGTATGCCGGGTGGGGCCTCCCGCAGGTGGGGGCGGCTCTGGCTCTGGGTCGCGGTCGGGGTGCCGCTGTTGCCGGTCGTCGGCAACTCGTTCGGGTGGATCTTCACCGAGACCGGTCGCCAGCCCTGGCTCGTCTTCGGGCTGATGACGACGTCGACCGGGGTCTCGCCCTCGGTGTCGGCGGGTGAGGTGCTGACGTCGATGCTCGTCTTCACCCTGCTCTACGGCGTGCTGGCGGTCGTGGAGGTGAAGCTCTTCCTCACCTACGTCCGCAAGGGCGCCGAGCCGTACGAGGAGCCTCCGACCATCGCGTCGTCGGACGACGACGCGCCCCTCGTGTTCGCCTACTGACGGGAAGGGCCCAATGGAGCTCACCACGGTCTGGTTCATCATCATCGGCGTCCTCTGGACCGGCTACTTCGTCCTCGAGGGCTTCGACTTCGGAGTCGGGATGCTCCTCCCGATCCTGGGCCGGGGGCCGGACGACGCCGCCACCGACACGCGAAAGCGGGTGCTGCTCACCACTATTGGGCCGGTGTGGGACGGCAACGAGGTCTGGGTGCTCACGGCGGCCGGTGCGACGTTCGCCGCGTTCCCGCACTGGTATGCCACGATGTTCAGCGGCCTCTACCTTCCCCTCCTGCTCATCCTCGTCGCGCTCATCGTCCGCAACCTCGGCTTCGACTACCGCGGCAAGCGCCCCTCGACGACGTGGAAGGCCCGGTGGGACCTCGCCATCGTTCTCGGCTCCGTCCTGCCGGCCTTCCTCTGGGGCGTCGCGCTGACCAACGTCGTCCACGGCCTGCCCATCAACGCCGGCAAGGAGTACGTCGGCAACCTGTCCACCCTCCTCAACCCCGTCGGCCTCCTCGGTGGACTGACCACCCTGACGTTGTTCCTCACCCACGGCGCGTTGTTCGTGGCCCTCAAGACCGACGGCCCGATCCGCGCCGATGCGCGAAAGCTCGCCGGGCGGGTGGGCATCCTCGCCACAGCTCTCGCGGTGCTCCTGCTCGGCATCATCGGTGCTCAGCAGGGTTCGACGGCATCGTGGGTGACCACCGTCCTTGCCGCGACAGCGCTGCTACTCGCCCTCCTGGCCAACGCTCGCGGCCGGGAAGGGTGGGCGTTCGTCGGCACCTTCGTCACGATCGCCCTCGCGGTCGCGACGTTGTTCCTCACCCTGTTCCCCGACGTCATGCCGTCGACGCTCGACCCGGCCTGGTCGCTGACGACGAGCAACGCATCCAGCACGGCATACACGTTGCAGATCATGACCGTGGTCGCCCTCGTCTTCACCCCCCTGGTCGTCCTCTACCAGGGGTGGACCTACTGGGTGTTCCGGAGGCGGATCTCCGTGCACCACATTCCGGCGTGAAGCCGTTCGACGCCCGGCTCCTCACCGCCGCGCCCGCGACCCGGCGGCCGCTCGTGGTGCTCGGGCTGGCCGGCGTCGGCCAGGGAGTCGCGACCGTGGCGACGGCCTTCGCCCTCGGGGCGCTGGTGACCGCCGTCGTCCGGGGCCTGGACCTCGGGGCCCCCGCCCGCTGGGTGGGCCTGCTCTTCCTCGTCCGAGCCGGACTCGGGTGGACGGTCGAGCGGGTGGCCGCGCGCGCCGGCGTCGAGGTGTCCGGCGAGCTGCGGCGCCGGCTCCTGCGGCTCTGGCTCACGACGACGGTCGAGGAGCGGCCCGCCGCGGCGGTGGCGACCACCTTGTCGGCCCAGGGGAGCACGAGCGTCGAGACCTATGTGGTGCGCTTCCTGCCGGCCCTGGTCCACGGGGTCGCCGTCCCGGCGCTGGCCGTGCTCGCCCTGCTCGTCGTCGACTGGCCGAGCGCGGTCATCGTCGTCCTCACGCTCCCGCTCCTCCCTCTCTTCGCCGCGCTGATCGGCCGGACCACCCACGACGCGACCCTCCGTCGCTGGGAGGCTCTGAGTGCCCTCTCCGGCCACTTCCTCGACGTCGTCCGGGGTCTGCCGACCCTCGTCAGCTATGGGCGAGGGGAGCGACAGGTCGAGACGGTGCGAACGGTCAGTGCGCGGCATCGACAGGAGACCATGGCGACCCTGCGCGTGGCCTTCCTCAGCTCGGCCGCGCTCGAGCTGCTCGCGACGGTCTCGGTGGCTCTCGTGGCCGTGAGCGTCGGGATCCGGCTGTCGGGCGCAGGCGTGGGCCTCCAGACGGCGCTCGTCGCGATCCTCCTTGCCCCCGAGGCGTACTGGCCGATCCGACGGGTCGGCGCCGAGTTCCACGCGGCCGCGGACGGGGCCGCGGCCCTGGGGTCGATCCTCGACGCCCTCGAGACACCGGGCGCCGGCGCCCCAGCCCATTGCGTCCGAACGGATGGCGGTGGCGACCACCGTGACCTCGGACGCACGGAGTCGGTCGGCGGGGTGACCCTGTCGGGTGTGGGCTACACCTACCCCGGGAGCGCGACCCCCGTCCTCTCGGGAGTCGACCTCGTGGCCGGGCGAGGACTGACCGTCCTCACCGGGCCGTCGGGGTGTGGCAAGTCGACGCTGCTCGAGGTCGTCGCCGGCCTGCGAGCGCCCGACCTGGGGACCGTGGACGTCGCTGAGACGCACCTGGTGACCCAGCGGCCGTTCCTCCTGCCGGGATCGGTCCGGACCAACCTCGCCCTCGGCAACGACGCCGGGGCGGGCCACCTGTGGGGGGCGCTGCGTCTCGTCGGCCTGGACGGGTTCGTCGCCGGGCTGCCCGCCGGGCTGGACACGGTCATCGGGGACGACGGTTTCGGCCTGTCGGCGGGCCAGCGGGCCCGGCTCACGCTGGCTCGGGCGACCCTGACCAGCGCTCCGGTCGTGCTCCTCGACGAGCCGACTGCTCACCTGGACCCGGCCTCGCTCGAGGCCATCCACATCGTCGTGCGCGAGCTCGCCGCTACCCGGGTGGTCATCGCGGTGAGCCACCGACCGGAGCTCGTCGACCTGGCCGACCAGCATCTGCGACTCGACATCGGAGCGGAGGTCGCGCGATGACGGTGCGGCCTGCGACCCTCAGGCCGAGGGTCCTGGTGGCCGCCCTGATCGGCGCCGCCTCGACCCTGGCCGGAGTCGCCCTGACGACGACGTCCGGATGGCTCATCGTCCGGGCGAGCGAACGGCCGGTCATCCTCACCCTGCTCACCGCCATCGTCGCGGTACGCGCCTTCGGGATGGCCCGGGCCGGACTGCGCCACGCCGAGCGGCTCCGGTCCCACGACGTCGCGCTCGGGGAGCTCGCGGACCGGCGGGCCGCGACCTACGCCCAGCTCGTCCCCCTCACGCCGGCCCGCCTCGGTCGGCGACGCCGGGCCGACCTCCTCGGCGGCGTGGTCGACGACCTCACCGACGTCGTCGAGGCGCAGGTGCGGGTCACCGTCCCGGCCGTCGCCGCCACCGTGGCCCTCGGTCTCACCGTGGTCCTCACGACGGTCCTGGCTCCCACGGTGGGCGCCGTCATGGCCGCGCTCCTTCTCGGTGTGGCACTCATCTGCATCGCCGCCTGGCAGCTCGAGCTCCGTTCCCAGACAGCACTCCTCGCAGCCAGGGCCGACGTGACCCGCGTCAGCGAGCTGGTCAGCGGCCGGACCGGTGAGCTGCAGGCCATCGGCGCCGGCGCAGCGGCGTTGCGCTGGTTGGACGATGCCCACCGGGTCCTCGCCACGTCGTCCCGGACGCAGAGCCGGGGCCGGGCCCTCGCGTCGGCCGCGCTCATCGGCCTGGTCGGCGCCGCGACCGTCGCGGGGGCCGTCCTCGTAACCGGACTCGACGTGTCGGCACCCGTCAAGGGACTGCTGATCCTCACCCCGGTGGCCGTCAGGGATGCCCTGCTGCCGCTCGTCGACGCCGTCCGCGCGCTCGCCCGGGCCCAAGGTGCCGCAGCGCGACTGGACTCGCTGCTCGACCAGGAACCCGCCGTTGCCGATCGTGGTCTGCTCCCGGTCCCCCTCACCGGGTCGCCGCGGATCAACCTCCGACAGCTCACCGGCTCGTGGACCGGCCAGGGCACCGACGTCGGCCCTATCGACCTCGACCTCGAGCCGGGTTCCCGGACGCTCATCACCGGGCCCAACGGCGGTGGCAAGTCCACCCTGCTGGCACTGTTGGCCCGACATATCGACCCGTCGTCGGGCCGATACCTCGTCGACGGGACCGACGTCCGGAGCCTGCGTCTCGGCGACGTGCGCGACCTCGTCGCCGTCGTCGACGACGAGCCCTACGTCCTCGGCACGACCCTGCGCGAGAACCTCCGCCTCGCGCTCCCCCGGCAGCCCGTGACGGCGCCCATCCCCAGGTCACCCACTGCGTCCGAGGAGTCGGCCGTCAGGACCACCGACTCCTCGGACGCAGGCAGGGAGGGAGACGGGTCCGCTGCGGAGGACGGGGCGCTTCTCGACGGGCTGCGGCGGGCGGGGCTCGGGTCGTGGCTGGCCGGGCTGCCGGGCGGTCTCGACGGCCGTCTCGGTGCGGGCGGTCGCGGCCTGTCCGGCGGCGAGCGGGCCCGGCTCTCGGTCGCCCGGGCGATCGTCTCGCAGCGACCGGTCGTCCTGCTCGACGAGCCCGTGGCGCACCTGGACCTCGCCACGGCGACCGCGGTCCTCGACGACCTCCTGGCCGGCACGAGCGGACGGACGGTCGTCCTCGTCAGCCACCAGCGCCTCGCTGCCGAGCTCTTCGACCAGGTCATCGAGGTCGGCGCAGTGCCCGCGACGGTAGGTTGGTGACCGTGTCAGGACCCAGACCGACGAGCCTCGGCGACCTCGAGCGGGCCGTCATGGACCACCTGTGGTCCCTCGGCCCGGACGCCCCCGGAGTGACGGTTCGCGAGGTGCACGACGTCCTCGGCAGGCAACGCGACCTCGCGTACACCACGCTGATGACGGTGCTCGACCGGCTGTCCAAGAAGGGCGTCGTCGAGCGCGAGCGGGACGGTCGGGCGTGGCGCTACACCCCGGCGGCGAGCCGCGACCAGCTGACGGCAGAGACGATGCGGCGCACCCTCGACCACCTCGGCTCGACCGATCGCCGGTCGGCCCTGCTCCACTTCCTCGACGACTCGTCCCCGGAGGAGATCGACGAGCTGAGAGCGGCCCTCGCCGAGCTCGTGAAGCGGCAACCCGCTGACCAGGACTGACCGGTGGCCGTCGCGGCCCTGGCGCTGATCGCGCTCGCGCTCGCGGGCCCCTTGCCGCGGATCATGGCGCAGCAGAAGAGGTTCCGCGAGGCACCGCGTCCTGCCCTCGTCGTGTGGCAGGCGGTGTCCCTGTCCGCCGTACTCGCGGCCCTGCTCGCCGCCCCGATCGGCATCCGGCTGCTCGCCCGGCCGGGCGAGGGGCTGACCGACCACCTGTGGGCGGCGATCCTCGCCGTCGCCGTGACCGGGACGATGCTCGCCCGGCTCCTCCTGTCGGGTCACCGCGTCGGCACCCGGCTGCGGACGGTGCGGCGTCGGCACCGGGAGCTCGTCGACGTCCTGGCGACCCACGGCGAGGCCGAGCTGCGGGTCCTCGAGCACCCGACGGCCACGGCATACTGCCTGCCGGGGCTTCGGCAGCGGGTCGTGCTCACCCAGGGGACGATGGACCGGCTCCCCGCTGACGAGCTGGCCGCCGTGCTGGCCCACGAACGAGCCCACCTGCGGGCCCGCCACGACCTCATCCTCGAGTTCTTCACCGTCGTCCACGTGGCGGTGCCCGGCCGGCTGCGCTGTCACGCGGCGCTGCGGGAGGTCCGGCTCCTGGTCGAGGTGCTCGCCGACCGGTCGGCGGCGCGAGCAGTGGGAGAGCTCCCCATGGCCCGCGCCCTCGTTGCCCTGGCCGGTGGAGCCCACCCGGAGGCGACCCTCGGCGCCGCCCGTTCCCCGTCCACGGCGCGCGTCCGCCTGGAGCTGCTCAGCGCGACCCGGCGCAACCGGGTCGCGCTGTCCGTGGTGATGTTCGGCTTCGCGCTCGTCGTCCTCGCCGCCCCGGTCGTCATCGCCGTGCTCGGGTGGGCCGGCTGAGCGACGTCGGCTGCTCTCCCTGCGGAAGACTCCCTCGTGCCGCACGGCATACACAACAGCTCGAGAGCGCAGGCCTCCGCGGTCAGGTGGGCCGGGCGGTCAGGTCGTGCACCCCGGCGCGGATGCCAGCGCGGTCTGAGCGAGGTCGAACGGCGCCAGATGGGTGGGTGCGTTCTGCCACGCACGGGTCCAGCTCGCCTGCGCCTCTGCGGAGCCGACGTGACCGTCGGCATGCTGGCGCATCTCGATGAGATGGGTGCGCCAGTCGCCCATGACTGCCTTCGCCGCGGTCACGGTGTCGTCCACGGCCGTCTGTCGTGCGCCACAGGCTGCCAGCCTCGCCTTGAGCTCTCCTGCCGGGACCTCCGCCGGGGCGACGCAGCCGGGGGCTGAGGAGTAGGACGCGATCGCCTGTTCGAAGGCGGCGACGTCCTGAGGACCGGCCTCGCGGGTGCTCTTCCAGGTGGTGGCCTCGGCCTCGGCGAGGCTGCGCCTTCCGGAGCTGACGTCGGTCTGGGCCTGGAGGTGCTCACGCCAGTGGCCGACACCCGCCGTCGCCGCGGCCACGACCGGCCCTGCCGCCTGCTGCCGGGCCACGCACGCGGCCCGCGCCGTGAGCGCCGCCGCGTCGGCGGGAGACGAGCTCGCTGTCGCGGTCGGTGTGACCGAGGCGGTGGACGTGGCCGGTGACGGCGACGTCGTGGCGACGGCTGGGGCACTCGCCGGGGAGAGCGCCGACGTGCGGGTGCCCGCAGCGGGTGGCGCTCCACCCGAGGCGGCGACACGGAGCACGCCGAAAACCGTCACAGCGACAAGCGCCAGTGCGGCGCCGCCGATGACGAACGGTCGGGTCGATGACGCGCCCACGTCGCTGTGCTTGCCCACGGTTGCTCTCCGCACTTCGGCACGGACCCCACGTCCGTGCCCGCTGACCACGGACCCCACGCCCGTGCCCCACCATGCCACGACCCCGTCACGAGCGGCCCGCAAAGGCCCACCTACCCCGCAACCGGCGCCCTGAACCCCAGTGTCGAGTCCACTATGCCGCGAAGAAGGCCGCGAAGGGCCGGTTCGCTCGAATGTGGCGGCCCCACGCCGACCAGGCGCCGTATGCCGTGGACGTCGGCCACGGCATACGGTGGCTTCATGCGCATCCTCGTCAGTGGCGGAGCCGGTTACATCGGCTCGCACACCGTGGTCCAGCTCGTCGCCGCCGGTCACGACGTCGTCGTGGTCGACAACTTCGGCAACGCGAAGCCGGCCGTCATGGGCAGGCTCGACGCGCTCACCGGGAAGCACATCCCCGTCCACGCCTTCGACCTCACCGACAAGGACAAGACCGAGCACCTCTTCGCCACCCAGCAGATCGACGCGGTCGTCCACTTCGCCGGTCTCAAGGCGGTCGGGGAGAGCGTCCACCGCCCGCTCGACTACTACGAGAACAACCTCGAGTCGACCTTCTCGCTCCTGCGGGCGATGCGCCGGCACGGTTGCACCACGCTCGTCTTCTCGTCCTCGGCGACGGTCTACGGCACCCAGGCACCGGTGCCCTACCAGGAGGACTACGAGCCGCTCGGTGCCGCAAGCCCCTACGGACGCACCAAGGTGATGATCGAGCACGTCCTGCGCGACGTCGCCCACATCGACCCCGCCTGGCGGATTGCGGTCCTGCGCTACTTCAACCCCGTCGGTGCCCACCCGTCAGGCCAGATCGGCGAGGACCCGCACGGCATTCCCAACAACCTGATGCCCTTCATCGCCCAGGTGGCCGTCGGCAAGCGCGAGAGGCTCGAGGTCTACGGCGACGACTACCCGACGGCCGACGGCACGTGCGAGCGGGACTACATCCACGTCGAGGACCTGGCCGCCGGCCACGTCGCCGCGCTTAACGCCATGGCCACGTCGGACCGGACGATCCGCACCTGGAACCTCGGCACGGGCACCGGGACGTCGGTCCTCGAGGTCATCAAGGCGTTCGAGCGCGCCGCCGGCCGGGCCATTCCCTACGGGGTCGTCGGTCGCCGCGAAGGTGACCTCCCGGCCTACTGGGCGGACCCCACGCTGGCCCACGAGGAGCTGGGCTGGCGCGCGACCCGCACCATCGACGACATGTGTGCCGACACGTGGCGGTGGCAGAGCCAGAACCCCGACGGGTTCGAGGACCAGCCCGACAAGGCCGACGCCACGGCTCGCCCGTCCTGAAGGGACCGGCTTTCTCCCCTGCAGCCCTGCCTGTTGGATGGAGAGGTGAACGACACAAAGCCCTACCACGTCACCTTCGTCTGCTCCGGCAACATCTGCCGCTCACCCATGGGCGAGGTGATCCTCCGCGACCTGCTGGCGCAGGCGCGCCTCGGTGACGACGTCGAGGTCGACTCGGCCGGGACGACGGGCTACGAGGTCGACGGCCCGGCCGACGCGCGCGCGGTCGCGGAGCTGTGCCGCCACGGGTACGACGGTTCGGCGCACGTCGCCCGCCAGTTCCGGTCAGGCTGGTTCGCCGAGACCGACCTCGTCCTGGCCGCGGACGAGGGGCACGTCAGGGCCCTGCGCGGCTGGGCACCGACGGCGGCCGACGCCGAGAAGGTCCGGCTGATGCGCGAGTTCGACCCGGAGGCAGTCGCCGCCGGCACGCTCGAGGTCGACGATCCCTGGTACGGAGAGGCCGAGGACTTCGAGCGCTGCTTCGGCGAGGTCGAAGCCTCCTGCCGGGGCGTGCTGAAGCACCTGCAGCAGACCCTCGCCAGATCGAGCAGCTGACGCCTCCGCCGTCGCGCCTGAGGCTTCGAAGCGCAGGTCAGGTCCAGCGTTGTGCGGCCAGAAGGTGCCGCCGGAAACCCGCAAGGTCGGCCACGAGCTCAGCCGCCGTGCGGGGCCTGGTGACCAGCCCGGCCGACTGCCCGGCATACACGGGGACGATGGACAGGTCTCCGCCGGCCCGTGCGGCGTTCATCCTGCTGGGAATGTCGTCACCCCGGGCCACCACGTCCTCCAGCTCGGACATCCGGTCGGCCCACTCGTGCGAGAAGTCGTTGGCCAGCGCCCGACCGCCATACGCGGCCGGCCACCCCAGGCGCTGGGCGACGTCAAAAACGCGGGTGTAGACGGTGCCGGAGGCGTCGCGGTCGATGATCGCCTGCTTGACGGCGTCGCTGGCCTCGCTCTCGGAGCAGGCGGCGAACGGCGTGCCGACCCACGCGGCGACCGCGCCGGCAGCGAGCACTGCCGCGACGCCTCGGGCGGTGCCGATGCCACCGGCGGCGACGACCGGCACCTCGCAGGCCTCGAGGACCTGCTGGAGCAGCGGCAGGGTGGCGACGTCGGCGCGTCCGTGGCCACCGCCCTCGCTGCCCCGGGCGACGAGCAGGTCGGCACCGGCATCGACGGCGCGGCGCGCCTCCTCGAGGGTGCCGACCTGCGTGCACACCGCGATCCCCGCCTGGCGAGCTCGGGGGACGAAGGGCGCCGGGTCACCGAAGCTCAGGCTGAGCAGAGTGGGTCGCTCCTCGATGGCCGCGTCGAGCAGCTCCGGGCGCTCCTCGAGCGCCCAGAGCATGAGACCCAGCCCGAACGCGGCGCCCGGCAGGCCGCCCGAGGTGTCACCGCGGGCGATGGCGCTCTGCGCGGCGATCACCTCACGACCGACCGTGGCTCCGAAGCCGATCATCCCGAGGCCGCCAGCAGCGGTCACCGCGGCGGCGAGCCGCCCTCCGGAGGCACCCGCCATCGGTGCGGAGATGACCGGCTCGGCGAGGTCGTCCAGTGGCGTGAAGCTCATCCACGAGACGCTACCCGGTCGCCCCGACGACGGCTCGCCGTCCGGTCCGGTCGCGTTCGGTGGGGGCATTTGGTTTGCTGGGGTCGCGCCGGACGACCGCAGGGGGCCGTCCGCACGACGTGGGAGGCGAGCTCATGCCGACACGCGACAGGGCCTGGTCACCGGGGACCCCGTGCTGGGTCGACCTCGGCGTCAGCGACCTGGCCCGATCCCGCACCTTCTACGGCGCGCTCTTCGGCTGGGACGTCCCGCAGCCCTGCGCCGAGACGGGCGGGTATGCCGTGTGCTCCCTCGGTGGGAATGCCGTCGCCGGGCTGGGGCAGCGCGTTGAGGGAGGCGCGAGTGTGTGGTCGACCTACCTCAGCGTCGAGGACGTCGACACCGCCGTGGTGCGGGCCGCCCGGCACGGCTGGCAGGTGCTCGCCGCGGCGACCGACGTGGCCCACCTGGGACGGCTCGCCTTCGGCGTGGACCCGACGGGCGCGGCATACGGGCTCTGGCAGCCCCGCGACCTCATCGGGGTGGAGCGACACGACGAGGCGGGCGCCCTCGCCTGGCACGAGCTGATGACCCGGGACCGGACCGTCGCGGAAGCCTTCTACGGCCAGGTCTACGGGTGGCAGTTCGAGGAGCTCGGGGAGGAGGGCTCCGTGACCTACGCATCGGTGCGGGCCGAGGACGGCTCCGTCGTGTGCGGCGTCGGCTCGATCGAGCCGGGGACCGCGACCCGTTCGCACTGGGTGGCCTACTTCTGTGTCGTGGACACCGACGCGGCTGCGGCTCGGGTGGTCGAGCTCGGCGGGACGGTGACCTTCGGCCCGTTCGACTCCCCGTTCGGACGGGTGGCCGTCGCCGCCGGACCGGACAGTGAGATCTTCTGCCTTCTCGACGCCGTGGGCGGACACCCTCTCGAGCTGGCGGACGCCGACGAGGGACGGCCCGGCCGCGACGCTGAGGACCTGCTGGGCTGACCACGGCCATCTGGGACCATGGACCACATGTCCTCGATCGGTGACGCCGTCCCCCCGTTCGCCCTCGGCGCGCTCGACGGCCGCTACCGCACGGTCGTCGCGCCGCTCGTCGAGCACCTCTCGGAGGCAGCGCTCAACCGGGCCCGGGTCCACGTCGAGGTCGAGTGGCTCATCCACCTCACCGACCACTCGGTGGTCCCCGGCGTGCGGGCCCTCGGCGACTCCGAGAAGGCGGCGCTGCGCGAGGTGGCGAGCGGTTTCGGGACCGACCAGGTTGCCGAGCTCGCCGAGCTCGAGCGGGAGACGGTCCACGACGTCAAGGCGGTCGAGTACTTCGTCAAGCGGCGGCTCGCCGAGATCGCCCCGACCGAGGCGGACCGAGGCCTGGCCGAGCTCGTCCACTTCGGGTGCACGTCGGAGGACATCAACAACCTCTCCTACGCTCTCATGGTCCGGGGCGCGGTCGCCTCCGTCTGGCTGCCCAGGGCCACCGAGCTCGTCGACCAGGTGGCCGCGATGGCCCGCGACCTGCGCGACGTGCCGCTGCTCGCCCACACCCACGGGCAGCCGGCGACGCCGACGACGATGGGGAAGGAGCTCGCCGTGATGGCGTACCGGCTCAGGCGGCAGCTGGCCCGGATCGGGCGGGCGGAGTTCCTCGGCAAGCTCAACGGCGCGACGGGGACCTACGGTGCCCACCTCGCCGCCGTCCCCGGGGCGGACTGGCCGGCGGTTAGCCGCTCGTTCGTCGAGGGGCTGGGCCTGACGTGGAACCCGCTGACGACCCAGATCGAGAGCCACGACTGGCAGGCCGAGCTCTATGCCGACGTGGCCCGGTTCAACCGCATCCTGCACAACCTGTGCACCGACCTGTGGACCTACATCTCGCTCGGCTACTTCGCCCAGGTGCGGGGGCATGGCACGGTCGGGTCGTCGACGATGCCGCACAAGGTCAACCCGATCCGGTTCGAGAACGCCGAGGCCAACCTCGAGGTGTCCAACGCCCTGTTCGACGTGCTCGGCTCGACGCTCGTGCAGTCGCGGCTGCAGCGCGACCTCACCGACTCCTCGATGCAGCGCAACATCGGCAGCGCCTTCGGTCACTCCCTCCTGGCTCTCGAGAACGCGGCGCGCGGGCTCGCCGGGCTCGACGCCGTGCCGGAGGCCATGGCGGCCGACCTCGACGCGAACTGGGAGGTCCTCGGCGAGCCGGTCCAGTCGGCGATGCGGGCGCTCGCCGCGCAAGGGGTCGCCGGCATGGAGAACCCCTACGAGCGGCTCAAGGAGCTGACCCGCGGTCGACGGATCACCCAGGGCGACCTCAAGGAGTTCATCGCCGGGCTCGGGCTGCCGGACGGGATCGCTGCACAGCTGTCCGCGCTGACGCCACAGACCTACGTCGGCGCCGCGCCGGAGCTCGTCGACCTCCTCGACTGAGCGACGGTCCGCGGCCGGACGTCTCGGTGAGGTCTCGACAGGTGTCGGCGGCACGGCATACGGTCCGGTCATGGCGAAGCGCACGGCGAGGCGGGGCGACATCCATGCCTTCGCCATGGCGCTGCCCGAGGTGACCCAGGGCGAGGGCTGGGGTGGGCGGCCCACGTATGCCGTGCGCGGCAAGAACTTCGTCGTCTTCCGCGAGCCCCGCAAGGACGCCGTCGACGAGGAGACGGGCGAGCGCCTCGAGGACGTCGTCATGGTCCTGACGCCGAGCCAGGAGGACAAGGAGGCGCTTCTCCAGAGCGGAGCGCCGTGGTTCACGACACCGCACTTCGACGGCTACGACGCGGTGCTGCTGCGCGAGAGGGACATCTCCCGGCTGAGCCGGGCGGAGCTCGAGGAGGTCATCCGCGACGCGTGGCTGAGGCGAGCGCCCAAGCGCCTGGCCCAGGAGTGGCTCGCGCAGCGCGGGCCCTCCTGAGGCCGGAGGTCAGACGACGACCTTGCCCTCCGGCGTGTCGAAGGTGACGGAGAGCAGGCCGGGAGTGCCGTTCGGGGCAACGAAGGTGAAGTCGATGACCGTGGAGGTCCGGCCCGGGGGCAGCCCCAGCCACTCCTCGACCCGCGCGGGGTGACCGGCGATCTGCAGGCCGTCGATGGTCACCGCGGTCCGGGCGCCGATCGACGGGTGGAGGCTCGAGTCCTCCCACTGCACGTAGTACGGCAACTGGGGATC
>JAABUP010004079.1_pt1 | contig 24532 bp, 24 predicted proteins | sample 5559201 | NCBI WGS metagenome assembly JAABUP01 (sample SAMN10711887, study PRJNA513373) | rock metagenome | isolation source: Antarctica rocks | place: Antarctica
CGGGGGTGGCCCTGGCGGCGCGCCGGCGCAAGCCCCTGCTGGCAGTGGTGTCGGTCGTCGGGATCGCCGTGCTGGCGCTGGTGATCCGCTACACCGTCTACCCGATCGCGCAGTACCCGTTCAACCGACTCCAGATCATCGCCGGGGCCCTGGTGCTGCTGGGCTTCGCGATCCCGCTGCTCATCCCGGGCTTCCACCGCCGGGTCAAGGCCTCACCGCTGTTCACCGGAGAGCTCGCCACCGCCGGCGACGCCGGTGAGGGCCCCGAGACCCCGCTGCCCGCCGCCACCCGCGGCTGAGCCCACGACCCCGATCGGAGACCTCATGTTCGACGAGCCGTTCACCACGATCGACTGCGGTGTGTTCCTGGACCAGGCCAACTACCCGCCGTGGGGGTTCACCTCCACCCTGGTCCCGCACGAACGCGGCGCCGCGGCGATGGCGAACTTCCTCAACGTCCGGATGACCGACCAAGACGACGAGCGCATCAACCGGCGTGACTTCCCGGAGGCGCTGGGCCTGGCCTGGATGGACGTGAAGATGTCCGACCACGCCGGCAACCACATCGACGCGCCCTACCACTTCGGCCCGACGGTCGCCGGTGAGCCCGCCAAAACCATCGACCAGGTGCCGCTGGAGTGGACGATGGGCCCCGGTGTCCGGCTGGACTTCCGCGGCCACTCGGGCCGTGACATCACCGTGGCGGACCTGCAAGCCGAGATCGCCCGGGTCGGCGCGACCCTGGGCCCCGGCACGATCGTGCTGCTGTGGACCGGAGCGGACAAGCACATCGACGACCCGAAGAAGTACTGGCAGCTGCAGGGCGGCCTGTCAGTCCAGGGGCTGAACTACCTGCTCGACCAGGGCATCAAACTCATCGGGATCGACGCCTACGCCATGGACGTCAGCTTCGACACGATGGAGGCGGCCAAGGACGTTGGCGACCCGGACTTCTTCCCGCTGCACTTCGTGGGCCGGGCCCGCGAGCACATGCACCTGGAGAAGCTCACGAACCTGGGGGCGCTCCCACGCCCGACCGGGTTCTTCTTCGTCGCCACCCCGATGAAGCTGCGGGGCGGCAGTGCCGGGTGGGTCCGGCCCGTCGCCCTGGTCCCCACCAGCCACTTCACCGACACCGAGATGGCAACCGACCGTGACTGACGCCAGCCCTTCCGAGCTCACCGGCCAGCAGACCTGCGACGCGACCAAAGCCCTGGTCTACGACACCGGCGCCGGCTTCATGCTCGCCCCCGCTACCACCGAGCTCGGGGTCTCCCACGGCTACGCCGACCTGCTCGCGTTCTACCTGGCCGGCCGCTGCGGTGTGCTCGGCGACGTCGACTCCGACGTCGTCGCGGCGGCCTTGGGGTTCTTCAACCCCGCCGCGCTGCGCCCGGTCTGGGACCGGGCCCTGCAGGTTCGCCCGGCCCGGGCCGGAGCCGAGCTCTACGCGCAGGCCCTCGCCGAGCAGGGCCGGGCTGCGTTCGCGTCCCTGGACGGCGCCGCCCGCCTGGTCGAGCTGGCCGAGCGCGTCACCGACGCGGTCAGCCCAGCCGGGCTCCCGCTGTTCGCCGGTTGGCGGGCCCAGGACCGGCCGACCGACCCGGCCGGGAGGGCCGCGCACGCGCTGCAAGTCCTGCGTGAGTGGCGAGGCAGCGCCCACGTCGCCGCCGTCGCCGCCCTGGGCCTGGACCCGCTCGAGGCCGTCATGCTCAACGGCGGCGACGCCTACGCCGAGTTCTACGCCTGGCCGCAGCCATGGGGCGACGGCGGGGGCCACCAAGAGCTCAGCGCCCGCACCGAGGAACTCACCGACGCGCAATGCGCCCCGGTCTTCGAACGCGCCCTGACCGGGGCGGAACGGGCCGAGCTCGCCACACTCCTGCAGGCCGCAGCCACACAAGCAGCCACCCCCGCCTAAACCGCCCCCACCCTCGGCCCTCCGCCCGGCGTATCCGTCCCGAGGGCCGGCGGGCGGCGCGACCAGCTAGACCTGACGCCACTTCGTCCAGCGCAGCGTCATTTCCGGGGCGGGCTAGCGCGCAGCCTCGTACGCCGCCAACACCTTGGTGCTGATCCGACCCCGCGCGCTGATCTTCAGCCCGTTCTCCCGAGCCCAAGCGCGGATGTCGTCCGGGGTCGGGGCACTGGTCTTGGCCACCGGCTGCCTTTTGGGCCGCACCCTCGCCGCACGTCGGCCACCGCTGGTCCGGCGTCCCGCCTGGGCGTAGTGCTGCAGCACCGTGCGCAGCTCGTCAGTGTGCTCATTGCTCAGGTCGATCTCGTAGGAGGTGTTGTCCAGGCCGAAGCGGACGGTTTCCACTGCCTCGCTCTCCCCGTCGAGGTCGTCAATCGTCGTCACCTTCGTCTGCATCGCCATCACTAAACAGTAGCCGTCGAACAAAGCGCCGCCCGACTTCCCGTCAATGACATCCCGCTGCAGTCTCGGCTTTGCTGACGGAGGTGTCGTATGCCAACTCCCCAGGTGGGTCAGCGGGCGACGTGGGGCGGCAGCTCGATGCCAGCGCGGACGGCGCAGGTCCTACCGAAGACCCTGCGCAGCGGCGGGAGGCTCCTCGGCCCGTTGCGAGGGCGCCGTAGACGGTCGGTTACTGGGACAGGCCCCAGTCAGTGCTCTGTGGCATGGGCAGCGGGACCGGTGGCGTGGGTGAGGGGCGGGCCCGGACGTGCATGCGTTCGCCTTGCCGGCCGAACAGCGAGAGGAACTCGACGGGGCCAGGGCCGGGGTTGCCGAACCAGTGCGGGCTGCGGGTGTCGAACTCCGCGGCTTCCCCGGCGGCCAGGACGAGGTCGTGCGCGCCGAGGACGAGCCGAAGCCGCCCGGCGATCACGTACAGCCATTCGTAGCCTTCGTGCACCTGCGGGTCGGGCTGCTGGTGGCCCGCGGCGGCCGGCATCAGGTGCTTGAACGCCTGCAGCCCGTCGGTGCGCCGGGACAGCGGCAGGATCGTCATGCCGTGGCGCTGCACCGGCCGGGGGTGGATGCGCGGGTCCCCGGTGGCCGGTGCGCCGACGAGTTCGTCGAGCGGCACGCGGTGCGCCTGGGCCAGGGGCAGCAGCAGCTCGAGGTTGGGCCGGCGCTGCCCGGACTCCAGCCGGGACAGGGTGCTGACGGAGATGCCGGTCTGGTCCGACAGTTCCGCCAGGGTCACCTGGCGCTGGTGGCGCAGCGCCCGTAGCCGTGGGCCCACCGCGTCGAGGACGTCGCCCAGCTCGTCGGTCACCAGCTCAAGGCTGGCCACGTCTTGCCGGTTTGGCAAGAGGGTTCGCGGATCCGACGCGGTGTGCCTGACGCTTGCTCCGGAGGTGGTCACGGTGACCGTGTTGAAGGAACAGCAGGTGGCGTCGTACGACGTGGTGGTGGCAGGTGGCGGCCCGGCGGGCCTGAGTGCGGCGCTGACGCTGTCGCGGGCCCGCCGTTCGGTGCTGGTTGTCGACGCCGGGCGGCCGCGCAACGGCGCCGCCGGGCACGTCCACAACTACCTGGGTCGGGAGGGGACACCGCCGGCCGAGCTGCTGGCGCTGGGGCGTGCGGAGGTGCAGAGCTACGGCGGCCGGGTGGTGGGCGGCACGGTCGTGTCGGCGGAGCGGACCGCCGGCCCGGAGGGCGGTTTCCGGGTGGAACTGGCCGACGGTTCCCGCGTGGACGCGCGGCGGCTGCTGGTGACGACCGGCCTGGTCGACGAGCTGCCGGACGTGCCGGGGGTGGCGCAGCGGTGGGGACGGGACGTGCTGCATTGCCCGTACTGCCACGGCTGGGAGGTGCGCGACCAGGCTCTCGGTGTGCTGGCGACCGGGCCACTGTCGCTGCACCAGGCGCTGACGTTCCGGCAGTGGAGCGTCGACGTGACGCTGTTCCTGCACACCGCGCCCGAGCTGACCGCCGACCAGGCCGAGCAGCTGTCCGCACGCGGGATCGAGGTCGTGACCGGCCTGGTCGAGGCACTGGAGGTCAACGACGACCGGCTGACCGGCGTGCGGCTTCGCGACGGTCGCGTGTTCGCGCGGCAGGCGGTCGTCGTCGGGCCGCGCGCCGTCGCCCGCGCGGGTCTGCTCACCAGCCTGGGGCTGCACCCGGCGGAGCAGAAGATCGACGGTCATGTCGTCGGTAGCGTCGTGCCCGCCGACGCGACCGGGGCGACCGCTGTGCCGGGGGTGTGGGTGGCCGGCAACGTGGCGGACCTGCGCGCCCAGGTGCTTAGCTCAGCCGCCGCCGGCCTCGGCGTCGCTGCCGCCATCAACGCCGACCTCATCGCGCAGGACACCCACCTCGCCGTCGCTGCCCAACGGGCCCGGCGCGCCGCCACCGGCGCCGCGACGGCAACCGCTGGTACGACCGGCGCAGTCTTCTCCGCCCGAGGCGAGCAGGACGTCTGCGACATGGTGCTGGGCGAGCGCCGCCACGGCCTGCAGCCGGACCCTCGATGAACACGCCTGGGCACGGCGCCGACGGGCCGCGACCGACCCGCCCGAGGACCCGGACGTGAAGGTCTTCCTGACCGGTGCCGGCGGTTACATCGGCGGCTCGCTGGCGCGACACCTGCTCGCAGAGGGCCACCAGGTCCGCGGCCTGCTGCGCGACTCTGACAGGGCCGACGCGCTGGCCGCAACCGGCACCACCCCCGTGCTGGGGGACCTGGACGACGTCGACCTGCTGTCTGGTGAGGCGCGCTCCGCCGACGCCGTGATCAACGCCGCGAGCAGCGACCACCGCCCCGCCGTCGAGACTCTGCTCGCCGCCCTGTCTGGGTCGGGCAAACCGCTGCTGCACACCAGCGGAACAAGCGTCATCGGCGACGACGCCGCCGGGCAGTTCCTGTCGCCGCACGTCTTCGACGACACCGTGGCTTTCGCCGCCGGTCCGCACCCGGTACGGCAGGCTCGGCACGCCATCGACTCCCTGGTCGTCCGCGCCGCCGACCACGGGGTGCGTGCGGCGGTGCTGTGCAACTCCCTGATCTACGGCACCGGCACCGGTCTGCGCACCCAGACGGTGCTCATCCCGCCGCTGGTCGACCAGGCCCGGGCCAGCGGGACGGTCCGGGTCGTCGGACCCGGGTTGAACCGGTGGTCCACCGTCCACATCGGGGACCTGGCCACCCTCTACAGCCAGGTCCTGAGCATCCCCACCGCCGGGGGCTTCTACTTCGTCGAGAACGGGGAGGCGAGTTTCGCCGACATCGGCGCTGCTATCGGCCGGCGCCTCGGGCTGGGTCCGGTCCAGCCCTGGAGCCTGCCGGAGGCCGCCGCAGCCTGGGGTGAAGGGTTCGCCCGCTACGCACTCGGCGCCAACAGCCGAGTCCGCGCTACCCGCGCCCGTCACCTCGGGTGGACCCCCACGAGCACGTCCGTGACCGACTGGATCGAACACGATATGGCCATGACCTGAGGCCGCCGGGGTCGAGCCACGCCAGGCTCACACCCCCGGTAAGGACACCTTACGGATCTTGTCCGGTAGCCGATCGATCAGTGGTTGCTGGCGTAGCCCATCCAGCGGGCGCCGGCGATGGTGTTCCAGCGCTCGGCGGTGACGATGTGCAGGCCGAGGAGGTCTGCCAGGACGCGGGCGGGCAGGTGCTCGGCGAGGTGGAGCAGAGCGCTGTTGCGGGCGGTGCGTGGGTCGATCCCGAGTCGTCGGAGCCGGTGGCCCAGCGTTGTGGGATGGGTAGCGCGCCCAGGCCGTCGTCCGGGGAACAGCCAAGGGTCGTCGCCTGCAAGGCCGCGTGCCGCGCCCGTGCTGACGAGCACTGGGAGGCCCTTCAGGAGGGTGGTGAGTGGCTCGCCGATCTCGATGGCGTCGGTACCGAGGCGCAGGTGCACGACCCTGCTGGGGTCGGTGGCGACGTCGAGGTCGGCTCGTCGGAGTCGGCTGATGCGGGTGAGGGTCTGCCCGTAGAGCAGGACGAGCAGTCCGGCGACGCGGTCGGCGGCGGGCAGGGTGTCGTTGTGCAGGAGCTTGCGGGCGAGTTGCCAGCGCTGGTCGGCTGGCTGTGCCGCGCCGAGCTGCCAGGTAGGTGTCGCCGGGACGGTGAGCACGGTGGGCAGGTGGTGCTGCTGCTTTGCCCAGGTGAGAAAGGCGGGCAGCAGCCGACGAGCTTGCGGGCGGCTGGTCAACCAGACATCGAGCTCGGCCTGGGTGCAGCTGCCCGGGTCGAGGTCGTGCTCGCGGAGGACGTGTAGGAAGCTGGCGGCCTCGGCGAGGACCTCGCGGGCGCGGTCGGCGGCGGTCAGCGTGGGCCTGCCTTGCTCGGCGTGGGCGCGTAGCCGACGCAGGAGCTGCCAGGTGGCGTAGGCCCGCAGCACGGCCTGGTCGTCGGGGTGGGCGGTGTCGATGACGGTGGCGAGGCGCTGCTGGAGCCGGTGCAGGTGCTCGTCGCGGTCGGGCAGCGCGCCGCTAGCGACCAGCAGCTGCCGCAGGTGCTCAACGGCGAAGGAGCGGCCACCGCGGTCGGCTCCGGCCGTGTCCAACGTCTGGTGGTGCAGCGGCGCCCGTCCCGCCACCATGGCGGCCAGGACGGGTGCGGCCGGGCTGCGGGCCAGCCAGCCCAGGACAGTGCGGGGCTGCTCGACGTCGCGGAGCGCCTGCAGCAGCGGCCGTAGCGGCGTCGGGACGTGGGCGCCGAAGGTCTGCTCGAGCTGGCAGCGCCAGCAGATCGGGCTGCGGTCGGGAGTAGTGGTGCGGCACGGTGCGGTCTGGCCGCACCGGCCGCAGACCAGTGTCGGGGCCTGGTGGCAGGTCGGGCACAGGTCCGGCTGGCCGTCGCGGGCCGTGACCGCGACCCGTCGGGTCCGGCCGCACTGCCCGCAGGGCCTCTTCGGGTGCGCGTGGCAGCGGACGCACAGCCGCTGGCCGCCGCTGCGGCACGCGATCGCGGTGACGGCGCCGCAGCCGTCGCAGGCTGCGGTGGGCGGCTGGTAGCAGCTGCCGCAGAGCGCGCTGCCGTCCGGGGTGCGGGCGTTCACAGGTCGGTCACGGTCGCAGCCCGCGCAGCGCTGCCAGGTCGCCGGGTCGCGCCGGCGGCAGGCGGAGCACTGCGGCCGGCCGGCGGCGTCGCGGACCTTGGCGGGCCGTAGGCGTCCGCAGGTGCGGCAGGTCTCGGGCGGCCGCTGCCGGCCGGACCGGTCACGCCTAGCCCCGGCCGCAGCCGGCCCGACGCCGCCCGCGGGGACGGTCATGGGTCGTCGATGATGCGAGCGCGGCGGGGCCGGTCGGGCCCGGAGCCCGGGTCGGCTGGTCCGGCGGCTCGGGTGGCGGCGGTTTTGCGGCGGGTCGCGGAGCCGGTGACGACGTGCGGCTCGACGAGCTCGCTGGGGGTGCAGCCGAGGGCGTCGCAGAGGGCGGCGAGGGTGTGCAGGCTCAGGCGTTCCGGCCGTTGCACGACCAGCCGGTAGACCTGGGTCGCGGACAGCTCGACACCGCGTTCGGCGAGCAGCGGCGCCAGGTCGGTGGTCGAGAACAACCCGCGGCTGGCCATCACCTGCCGCAGGTGCCAGCGGTAGTCGACCTGACGGCGGCTCAATGCACGCCTCCGCCGGCGCCGGCCGGGCCGGGCCGGTCGGTGAGGCCGGCCAGGGCACGGGCCAGGGCCTGGTCTTGTAGTCGGAGCTGACGCCGGTGTAGAGGGCGGTGGTGGAGCCCCAGGCGTGCCCGACCTGCTGCTGCACGAACAGCGGGTCGAAGCCGTCCTCGATCAGGTGCGTCACGTAGGCGTGCCGCAGGCAGTGCGGGTGCAGCTCCTCGGGCAGCCCGGCGGCCTGCCGGTAGTCCCGGAACCGGGCGGTGACGTAGTCGCCGGAGACCCGGCCCTGGCGTTCGGTCGGCCACAGCGCCGGCCGCTGCCCGGGCGTGTAGTGCGGCCGGACCTGCTCGAGGTACTCCGCCGACCAGCCCATCGTCGCCAGCACCGTCCGGCGCCGCGGAGCGCTGCCCCTGACCGCCTTGCCGAACCGGACCGCGCAGACCCCGAACAGCCCGAACTGCGGCGCCTTCGGGTTGGGCCGGAAGTCCCCGACGTCGAGCATCACGGCCTCGCGGCGGCGCAGCCCGAACGCGTAGATCGTCTTGAACAGCGCGGCGTCCCGGAACGCCGCCGCCCAGCCCTTGCGTCGCTCACGCCGCGCCCGGTCGACCTGGTCGTCGGCGGCGTCGAAGAAGGTCTGCAGCTCGGCGCGGGTGAACGGCCGCACCGACGGCCGACCCTCGAAGGAGGACGTGTGGGCGGCGGTGTTCCACTCGTGACAGATCTGCACCGGGTGCGTCCCGAACCGATCCTGGCACTGCTGCGCCCAGCCGTACCGGGCGTCGATGAGGTAGTCGCAGAACATCGCCAGCGCGTTCTGGTAGTTGCGCAACGTCGAGTGCGCCGGCGCCCGACCGGACCGGAGCTGGACGGTCCAGTCCTCCACGTCGACCGGCTGCCACCGCCACGGGTACTCCCCCGTGAACGTCGCGAAACGACGCACGACGGCCTCCCGCGCCTCCACCGTGCCCCGCGCCAGCAACCGCGAAGACTGCTGCGCCGCCCAGCCCGCGAGCATCGCCTCGAACACCGCCTCCTGCGGATGCAGCAACGCCACCGACGACGGCAGCACCTGCAGAGCGGCACCCGGCACCAGCCCGCGTCCCGCCATCTCTCACCCCGATGCTGCCGTCAGGACCGATGCACGGATCATGCGTCAGATGCAAGACGGAGGGCAACAGCCCAGGTCAGCACGGGTCCATGACCGCGGTGTGGCTGATCGCCGGCGCAGGAACAGAAGCGCTGGTCAGGCGGGTCAAACCTCGATACCGACGCCCTCGAAAACCTCACCGGATGCAATAATGCAGAGTTTTAGTAGACCGAGATGTGGACGTGGTCGTAGTGGCCGCCGGTAATGCCGTCCGGGGTGCTGGGGGTGGTGTTGTAGACACCGGCACCCTGGTAGGGCCGCCAGCCCTCCCGGGCCCGTTCGGTGTTCCAGATCCGGCCGTACCAGATCAGGTAGTGCACCCCGGTCCGGGCGGCGCTGGCCTGCAAGGAGGCGGCCAGGGCGTCCCCGGCAGCCTTCTGCGCCGCGGTGGGGAGCACGCCGTAGCTGCCGGGGGGTGCGTCGCAGGCCTTGCCCAGCGGGTGGTCGCTGTGCGCGACGGGGTCGCTGGGGCGGTAGCAGTCCGGGTGCCAGCCTTGGGCGACGAGCTGGGTGTAGAGCGCGGCCATCCGGGGGGTCAGGCAGCCGGTACCGGTGGACGGGTCCGGCACGACGCTGCACGGCTGCGCCGGGAACCCGCCGCCGGCGCCAGCGAAGCTGGCCGAGGTGGCCTGGGTGGTGCAGGTCAGTGCGCCGCTGGTGTGGTCCCACAACGCGTCGGCGACCGCCGTCCCGACGGCTGTCCATTGGGCGTAGGCGGTGCCGTCGGCGCTGCGCTGCACCGCTTGGGCGGCCTGCCACAGCGGCTGGTGCTGCCAGCCCGGGACCTGCACCAGGCTGCGCAGGAAGGTGGTGGCGGCGTAGCCGGGGTCCATCAGCTGCCCGACGGTGCCCCAGCCTTGGGAGGGGCGTTGCTGGAACAGCCCGATGCTGTCGTGGTCGCTGCCACTGCCCTGGTGTGGATGGTCGGTGCTGCCCGGCACGGCTGGGTTGGCCAGCACCAGCAGTCCGGATTCTTGCCGGCCGGTCATCACCGCGATCACGGCGGCCTGCCGCGGCAACCCCAGGGCCTTGGCGGCCGCCACGATGACCCGGGCGTTACCAGCCTGCTCACCGGTCAACGTCAACACTGAGCTCATGAGCGGCGCGCCGGCGCCCGTGGTGGTCACCGGCGTGAGGGTGCAGACCGTGCCGGCCGGTGGCGGGTCGGCGGCGCCGGAGCCCAGGAACATCGTCACCGCCACGACCGGGACCGCGAGCAGCCCGGCGCCGGCGGACAGCAGCAACGGGGCAGGCACGCAGGGCTCCTGTCAGCAGTGGGTTCGGGTCAGGCGCGGGAGTGGCGGGGTCAGCCGGTGCCGGGCACGGCATCGACGTGCCACCGGCCCTTGGGCTGCTGGACCAGGCGCAGCGTCCACACCTGCCGTTGCGGCCGGCCGCTGCCGTCGCCGCGGTAGGTCAGCGTGCTGGTGAACGACACCTGCACGTACCGGGTCGTTGCGGTGTTGGGCGCTTCCCCGTCCGCCTGCACGGTCAAGACCTTGACGGTCGAGACCTCCCGCGCGGTGCGCAGCCGGGCCAGGGCTGCAGCGTCGGGCCGGCTTCGGGCAGCGAACGCCGCCGTGGCGTACCCGGGGACGGTGAGGGCCGCTGAGTAGCCGGTCACGTCGTCGTAGCGGTAGGTGTTGCGGACGGTGACGTAGCCACGGGCAACGGCAAGCGGGTCCTGGAGCACGGCTGACGCGACCGCAGGCCGCTGCCGATGAGCGGCTGGCAGCGCGCCCGCCGGCCGTCCTGCCAATTGGGTGACGGATGAGTCCCGCGGGGTCAAGCGGTGCAGAGTCGGCGCGGCCCGGGACGCAGCGGGAGGCATGTGCCTTGAGGCGGACGGTGTGGCCGCCCCGCCGCATCCCGCGAGGGCACTCACGGCGAGCGTGCCCATCAGCGTGGCTCGGCTGGCAGACCCGCCGTGTGCCGACCGGTGATACATCCGTCCTCCTTGAGCTGCCTACCCGCGAGTTGACCGGTAGGATCTACACTAGTCGCGATATGTGCGGAGTGTGTCTACAGCAGTAAGATGCCAGATATGGACTGGGGTGTCCGGCAAGCCGTCACGGGTAGTACACCGGTCGTCGGGATCCTTTGTGGGTCATGCTGGCGGCGAAGGAGTGCACCGGAGTGGCTCGCGGCAAGGACGACCGGGCACCGACCGGGGCCACCCTGGCCGAGCGGATCAACGGCCTGTTCGACGCGCTGCAGGGCGCGAACGGCCCACGCAGCAACGACGAAGTCGCGGAGGCCATCTCCCAGGCCGGCACCAAGATCTCGGCGTCCTACCTGTGGCTGCTGCGCACAGGTCGGCGGGACAACCCCGGCAAGCACCACCTGGAAGCCATCGCCGGGTACTTCCGAGTGCCACCCGGTTACTTCTTCAACGAGCAGATCGCCGAGGAGATCCAGGCGGAGCTGGAGCTGATGGCGGCGATGCGCAAGGCCGGGGTGCGGGAGCTGGCCCTGCGGGCCGCGGACCTGTCCTCCGACTCGCTGCGCGCGATCGCGGCAATGGTCGAGCAGGCCCGCCGGGTCGAGCGGCTCGAACCAACCGACCCGCACCGGGACTGACCAAATCGGCTACGCATCGGCAAGGCGAAGCGACGGAGAGGACACGATGACAGCGCCGGCCCAGAGCTTGCAGCAGTGCTGCGAGCAGATGCTGTCCGAGCTGGACCTGCCCAGGCAGTTCGACATCAACGGCCTGCTGGACCAGCTGTCCCGGCGGCGTCGGCGCCCGCTGCGCCTGCTGCCGCTGCTCCCCGGTCTTCGTGACGACCCCTCCGGGCTGTGGGTTCCGCTCGAGGACGAGGACGTCGTGTTCGCCGAGGGCAGCATCAGTGACTGGTACCGCGACCACGTGATCCTGCACGAGGTCGGTCACATGCTGTGGCGGCACCACGGCACGGTCCGAGACGTGACCGCCTGGCTCGGCCGGTACGGCGTGAACACCGCCTCGGACACTCAGGTCGAGATGCGCTGCTTGGTCAAGGACCAGGACAAGGAGCGGGAGGCCGAGATGATCGCGCTACTGATCGAGTCACGGATCACGGCGCGCACCCGCGTCAGCCAGATGCCGGTCAGCGCACCGGCGGAGGTCGCTGCGGTCCTGGACCGACTTGCGCTGGCCTTGGGCTCTACCGGCGGTGGCGGTGGCTGATGCGCTTCACGGCCTGGCCGGGCTGTGTCTGTGCCTGCTCATGGCCGCCCGGGCGCGGATGCTGCGGGGCAGCACGACGGCGCGCAGCCTATGGGTCGCGCTGGCTGTCTTAGGGCTGGTACAGCTACTGCAGGTAGACGTCGCCTACCGCGGGCTCGAGCAGCTCCTGGGCCATCCTGGCAGCGCCGCACTTCTTGCCCACGCCCTAACGGTCGTGGCGGCGGCCGCGACCCGCGAGCTGCACAGCAGCCTGGACCCCCACCGCGCAGCACGGCGAGCCAACCGCCACTACGCCTGGGCCGGGGTGGCTCTGGCCACGATGTTGGTGACCTTTGCGGTGGCGCCACCGACCGTAGTGCCCCCGTCCCTGAGGCACCGCTCGGAGTACTACGACGCCGCAGTGCCGACTGCGCTCACCTGGGCCGCCTACCTCAGCTACCTCACCTGGGCGCTGACGGGGATGTTCAGCGCCACACGACGCTTCGCCCGGCAAGCGCCGGTCGGGCCGCTGCGCACCGGACTTCGGTTGGGCGCCGCCGGCATCGGGGTCGGCTTCGGCTACGTCGCCCTGAAGGTCGCCGTGGTCGCTGCCTGGCTGAGCGGCGCCGGTCCCTCGGTCGTGCGATTCGACGCCGTTACCGAGGCCGCGGTGCTGTCCTGCTGTCTGCTGCTGATCGGGACCGGGTCGGCTTATGAGGCCATCTCGGCGCATCTGGCGGCTGTCCGCCGAAGGGCTGCCCGGCGCAGGTCGCTGCGCCGGCTGCAGCCGCTGGCCGCGGTCCTGCAACCGGACTCCCCGGGCAACGGCTATCGCCTGCCGGTGACCGGGGACCAACACCGACTGATCCTGCAGGTCACCGACATCCGGGACGCTCAGCGGGCCCTGCGCGGCTTTGTCGACCCCGCCGCCCGCGCTGACGCGGAAGCTGCCGCACGCACCGCCGGGATCGGCCGGGATCAGGCCGCCGTGCTGGCCGAAGCAGCAGCCCTGGAACTGGCCCGGCGAGCCAAGGCCAGCGGTGCGCGCGCCCGCCCCTCGGTCCTGCACGCCCCGGCCGGCGGCCGTGACCTGGACGAGGAGGTCCGCTGCCTGGAACGTCTCGCCGCGGCGTACGACCACCCGTTCGTCCGGGCCTACATCGCCGGAGATGACAATGTCGCCGAGCCGCGAGCCAGCTAGGCCGCGCCGACTCCAAGGACAGGACATGCCCAGGACCCCCAACCCGCCCCCAGCCAACGCAGCAGACCCGCCCGAGGCGGAGCAAGCCGGGCTGGGCGGCCGCGACGGCGACGCCGGTGCCGGGGGCAGTCAGCATCTGGGCGAGGTGCTGCACTACTACCGGTCCTGGGAGTCCCGGCTGCTGTACCGCTTCCTCGGCGGCACCAAGCACTACGGCTTGTTCCGACCGGGCGACGCGAGCTGGGACGTGTGGTCGGCGATGCGCCGCATGGAGGACCTGCTGGCCCAGAAGCTCGGGCTGGCCGCTGCCGCGCGCGCGCTGGACGCCGGCTGCGGCGTCGGTGACGTCGCCTCCCGGCTGGCCGAGGTGCACGGGCTGCACGTCACCGGCATCGACGTCCAGCAACCAGACATCAAAGAGGCCCGGCGCCGGGCCAGCCGCCGGCGCCTCACCGACTGCCTGCACTTCCAGCAGATGGACTACGCAGCCCTGACGTTCCCGGACGCAAGCTTCGACGGCGCGTACAGCATGGAGACACTGGTCCACAGCGACCGCGTCGAGGACGTCCTGGCCGAGCTGTACCGGGTGCTGCGCCCCGGCGGCCGGCTGGTGCACTTCGAGTACTCCCGCTCGCCCAAGGACAGCACCTCGCCGCACGACGAGGCGTTCCTGACCCAGATCAACCAGATCGCCGCGATGCCTGCGTTCCAGCGACTTGAGCACGGAGTGCTGGAGCGGCTGCTGACCGAAGCCGGCTTCGTCGACGTCGAGTCCGAAGACATCACGGCCCGGATGCTGCCGATGCTGAAGCTGTTCGCCGCCGCCGGCTGGCTGCCCTACCGGCTCGGCGCCGCCCTGGGACGGTCCCACCTCGTCGTGAACAGCATGGCCGGCGTGGAGTTCTACCTGCACCGCAACTGCTGGCGCTACAACACCTACACCTGCCGCAAACCCACCTGACCTTTCTCCACAGCCTCAGCCGTAGCCGACTTGGCCGCGGCGTCACGGTGGCGACCAGAGGCCAGACAGGGGCGTCACGCTTTCGAGTCGCCGCACCGCCACACCCTCTTGACCGGACCAGGACACTCCCATAGTCTTTCTCGACTGGTGTGGATGAGTAAAGATGCCGAGACACACGCTGGTCTGACGCTGGTGACCCTCGCTGTCGCGTCACCCCTCGCTCTGGAAGGACGACCTGTGCACACTGCTTCGACCCCCAAGCCACCCGCGCCCGCGCACCGCCGCGCCAGCTGGCACAGGCTGACCGTGCTGTGCGCCGCTGCGGCGACGCCCCTGGTCGCGGCCACCCCAGCCTCCGCCGCGGCCCCGACTCCCGGTCAGCAGCAGCCGCCGGGGACACAGGGACTGACCACGATGCTGGGTTGGGGTGGCTGGTTGGTGTCGTTCGTGTGCGTCGCCGGCTTGTTGGTGGTCGCGGCGATGATGGCGTTGAAGCACCGCCGGGGTGAGGGCGGCGGTGAGGCGATGGGCAGCCTGGGCTGGGTGCTGGGGGCTTGTGTGCTGGGCAGCGCCGCCGGGCCACTCGCCAGCGCTCTGATCTAGCCGTGACCCCGGTGACCCTGCTGGTTCCGCCCAGGGCGGCGACCTCGCCGGTGATGGAGTACGACAGCGGCATGACCAAAGACAAGCGTCCCCGTCGGCTCATCGCTGCTCTGGCCGTCCTGGCAGTTCTGCTGGGCGGCGCAGTCCTGATCCTCGCCTTGCGTCCGGGCTCCCCGGCCAGCAGGCCGGCGCCCCAGGTCGGTCTACCGGCTGCCCCCTCCCCAGCCACCCCGGCTGCCTCGACAGCCGCGCCGAAGCAGCAGGTGCTAACGACCGTCCCGACCGGTGTGGCGTGGGAACTGTTCCAGGGAGTGGCGCTGCCGGTCAGCGCCACCGACGGACCGACCCGCATCCACGGCGCCGTGCACGCCGGGTTCTCCCACACCCCGACCGGCGCGCTGCTCGCCGACGCCCAAATCGGGGTGCGCTCCCTGGCGACCCCTGAGATCCCCGGCCTCCGCGAGGTTGCTCAGCAGCAGCTGGTGGACGGTCCGGGCAAGACGGCCTACCTGAACTTGATTGCGAGCCTGAAGGACAACGCTCCCCCGCCCGGCGGCTACACCCAGTACGTCGGCTTCCGCTACATCACCTACAGCCCTGAACTGGCCGTAGTGAGCCTGGCGACCCGGGGTCGCAGCGGACGCATCCAAGTCGGCACCGACACCCTGCGCTGGACCGGCACGGACTGGAAGCTGGACCTGCCGCCCAGCGGCCTGCAGCAGCCGCAGGTCGTGCCGGACATCGCCGGCTACGTGCCCTGGCAAGGCGTCACCTCGTGAGCCTGTGCGACCTGCCCGGGGTCAGGCAGGGCTGCGACGCGGCCGGCGGGGCCGTCAGCGGGGCGGCGAACGCGGCGGCGCAGGCCTTCGTCGACGGCTTCGCCGACGGGTTCGCCCGGTTGGTGAAGACGATGACGACGTTCTGGGTGGACGTCCCGACGCCGCAGATCGGCGGCGCCGGCGGCCCGGTCGCCCAGGTCCAGGGCTTGCTCTACTGGACGCAAGGTTTCCTGCTGGTGGCCTCGTTGCTGTGGGTGGCCGGGAAGATGGCGGTGACCCGGTCCGGGAAGGTCGCTGGGGAGGCCGCCCGCGGCCTAGGCACGATGGTGGTGGTCGTCGGGGCTGGGGTCAGTGCGATCAACGTGCTGTCGGTGGCCGGGGACGCCTGGTCCCGGTGGATCATCGACCAGTCCGTGGGTGGGTCGATGACGACCCGGTTGGGGGCGCTGGCCGGCGGGTCGGCGCAGATGACCCAGTTGGGGATCGGGATCGAGTTCATCGTCGCGCTGCTCGGGATCATCTCCTGCATCGTGCAGATCTTCTTCCTGCTGGCCCGGGTCGGGATCTTGACGTTGCTGGCCGGGACGTTGCCGCTGTCCGCGGCCGGGTTGGCGACCCCGGCCGGCCGGGCCTGGTTCCAGCGCACCCTGGCCTGGATCGTGGCGTTCTTGCTGTACAAGCCGGCCGCGGCGCTGGTGTACGCCAGCGCCTTCGCCCTGGCCGGCCGGGGCAACGACATCCTCAGTGTGCTGTCCGGGCTGATGCTGATCGTGCTGGCGGTGTTCGCGCTGCCGGCGTTGCTGCGCCTGGTGACCCCGATGGTCGCCGCCGCCTCCGGCGGCGGGGGCGGCGGCCTGGGCGGGGCCCTAGCTGGCGCGGCGCTGGCCACCGGCGCCCGGCAGGTCAGCGACAGCCCCCGCAGCGGCGCCGGCAGCGCCGGGAAAGGCCAGCTCACCGGCTCCTCCGCCAACGGCAGCGAGACCGGCAGTGGCGGGACCGGCAGTGGCGGGACCGGCGGCGGCGGGACCGGCGGCGGCGGGACCAGTAGCGGTGGCGGCAAGCCGGGTGGTTCGGCCCCGGCGCCGGCCGGCTCCCCCGGAGCGGGGGCGGGCGGCGGCGGTGCGAGCGCCGGTGCGGGTGCGGCGGGAGCGGGTGCGGCGGGTGCGGCCGGGGCTGGGGTGGCGCTGGCGGTCAAGGGCGCCCAAGCCGTGGCGCAGGGCGCGAAGTCCGCCGCCGCCGACAGCACCGACGAAGGGGCCTGACGGTGACCAGCACAACCACCACGACCAGCGGCCCGGCCGGCCGGCCGGGCGCCGAGACGACCGAGCCGCGGACGTACGGGAACTGGCGCAAGCCCAGCACCCCGGGGCTGCCCGGGCTGGGGCTGCTCGGCACGGTCGCGGCGCTGGGTGGGGTGGTGCTGGTGGTGCTGGTCCAGATGCTCGCCGGGTTGCTGCCGGCCCTGGTGGTGCTGGCCGTGGTCGCGGCCGCTGTGCTGCCGTTGCTGTACCGCAACCGGTCCGGGCGCAACGGCTGGCAGGCAGCGGCCGCCCGGGTGCTGTGGCTACGCGGCCGCCGGGCCCGCCAGCACCTGTTCCGCTCCGGCCTGCTCGCCCCGGCCACCTGCGGCGGCACCACCCTGCCCGGGTTGCTGGCCCCGTCGGTGCTGTACGAGGCCGTCGACGCCTACGGGGCGCCGTTCGCCCTGCTGCACATCCCGGCCACCCGGCACTACTCCGTGGTGCTGCGCTGCGACCCCGAGGGCAGCGCCCTGGTCGACCCGGAGACCTCCGACACCTGGGTCGCCCGGTGGGGCCGGTGGCTGGCCGAGCTCCCCCGCGAACCGCACCTGGAAGCCGCCTCGGCGACGGTGGAGACCGCCCCAGACCCCGGGTCCCGGCTGGCCCGGGAAGTCCAGCAGCTGCTCACCGACGGGGCGCCGGAGCTGGCCCGGCGGATGCTCACCGAAGTCGCCGACACCTACGCCCTGGGCTCGCCCCAGGTCACCGGGCGGGTGTCGCTGACGTTCACCGCGACCCGCCGGGTCAGCGAGGACAGTGAGCTGTTCGCCGGCCGCACCACCAACACGACCGGTAGCGGCGAGGGTGCGGCGGCCGGCGGGAAGTCGGCGCGCCGGGCCCGGGTGCTGACCCCGGCCGAGATGGCGGCGCAGATCGGCAGCCGACTGCCGGCGCTGCTGCGTGAGCTGGCCAGCACCGGCGCCGGCGGGGTACGGGCGTTGACCGCCGCCGAGCTGGCCCAGACCGTGCGGGTCGCCTACGACCCGGCGGCCGGCCCGGTCCTGGACGGCCTGCACGCCCACGGCCAGGACCCGCAGGTCGACTGGGCCGGCGCCGGGCCGGCCGGGCAGCTCGAGGGCTGGGGGTCGCTGCGGCACGACACCGGCACCTCGGTGACCTGGCAGATGACCGAGGCCCCGCGCGGGGCGGTGCAGTCCCAGGTGCTGCGGGCGATCCTGGAACCCTGCGGTGAGCTGACCCGCAAGCGGGTGACGTTGCTGTACCGGCCGCACGACCCGGCCAGCGCCGCCCGGATCGCCGACGCCGACGTCCGCACCGCCTTGGGCAAGGCCACGATGCGTAAGGGCGAGACCCGGGCGCAGGAAAGCAGCGACCTCACCGCCGCCCGGCAGACCGCTGGGGAGGAAGCCGCCGGCGCCGGCCTTACCCGCTTCTCGCTGCTGGTGACCGCGACGGTCACCGACCCGGCCGGGCTGGCGCACGCCGCGGATCTGATCGACCAAGCCGGTGGGGCCAGTCGGTTGCGGCTGCGCCGGGTCTACGCCGGGCAGTCCGCCTTCTTCGCCGCCGCCCTCGGCGTCGGGCTGGTCCTGCCTGCGCACGTCGCCGTCCCCGCCGTCCTGCGCCAATACCTCTAGAGCACCCGGAGATCAGATGGGACGGCGGCCGCAGCTCACCGCCCTCGGCGGCGCGACGAGCAGCCGTGGTGGCACCCCCGGCGAGACTGGCTCGCTCGAGCAGTCCGGGCCGGACGCCAGTCCGGACGTGCTGGAGGTGCTGGATGAGCTCGGGGAGCCCCTGGCCGAGGCGGCGGTGCTGGGCTGTGCGCTGCAGACCACCCCGGACCGGGCCCGGGCGTTGCTGGCCGGCCTAGCCGAGCAGGACTTCACCGTCCCGCAGCACGGCCACATCGCCGGCGCCATCACCGCGCTGCTCGGGCGGGGGGAACCGGTGGACCCGGTGACGGTGCTGGGTCAGCTCCGCCGGCAGGGCCTGGAACACGCCGGCACCGCCAGCAAGGACGCCGGGGTGTTGCTGCTCGAGCTGTGCCAAAGCGCCCCGACCGTTGGCAGTGGCAGCTTCTACGCCCGGATCGTGCTGGAGCACTCCTACCGCCGCCGGGTGCAGCGCGCCGCCGTGCGGCTGCTGCAAGGCGCCGGGCACCTGCCGCTGGCCGACCTGGCCGACCTGGTCACCCGCGAACACCAGGGGATCGCCGCGCAGCACCGCCGCGCCAACGCTGCCACCCCTACGCACACCCTCACCCCCACGACCACCCCCACACGCGCCGTCTCGGCTCCTGCGGCCGTCTGCGCTCCACCCCGGGCCCTGCCGCCGGCGGCGGTCCCCCGCCCGGCCGGCCCGGCGGCGGCCGGCCCACGTTCCGCCGGCGGCCGGTGATGGCGGCGTTGACCCCCCGCGGGTACCGCGGGCCCGGTGGTGGCCGGGTCTCCTACGTGGAGGCGCCGCCGGAGTGGCGGGCCACCACCGTGCAGGCCTGCGGACTGTTCCCGTGGGCGGTCGGTGGCGGCACCCCCACCCTCGGGGTCCCGATCGGGCGGCACCTGCGGGCCGGCACCACGGTGTGCTTCGACGTCATCAACTGGTTCGAACGCGGCCAGTTCCTGCCCAACCCGTCCTACTTCTGCCTGGGCCTACCCGGCCTGGGCAAGTCCACCTTCACCCGCCGCCAAGTCCTGGGCCTGTCCGCCCAAGGCGTCCGCCCGCTGGTGCTGGGGGATCTGAAGCCGGACTACGCCGACCTGATCGCCGCGATCGGCGGCCAGGTCGTCAAGCTCGGCCGCGGCCTGGGCAGCCTGAACGTCCTGGACGTCGGCGCCATCGAACAAGCCGCCTGCCAGCTCGGCGGCGCCGACGCCGACCGGCTCCGGGCCGAAGCCCACGGCCGCCGCCTGGCGGTGCTGTCCGGGCTGATCCTGATCGTGCGCGGCACCCCCATCGCGGACTACGAACGCGCGGTGCTGTCCGCCGCCCTGCGGGTGCTGCTACAGCGGCATGACACCACCACCTCCGGGCCGCCGACCCTGCCGGACCTGGTCCGGGTCCTGGACCACGGGCCGCCGGAGGTCCGGGCCGTCACCCTGGACCGCGGCCAGGACGACCGGTATCGCGCCAGCGTCGACCCGCTGCACCGCAGCCTGCTCGCCCTGCTCGACGGCCCGCTGGGCGACACCTTCAGCCGCCCGACGACGACCAGGATCGCCCTGGACAGCCCCGGGGTGGCGATCGACGTCTCCGGCATATCCAGTTCCGACACTCACCTGCAGGCCGCCGTGCTGCTGGCCTGCTGGTCCGACGGGTTCGGGGCGGTGGAATCCGCGAACGCCCTGGCCGATGCCGGGGCCGCCCCGCAACGCCGGTTCTTCGTCGTGCTCGACGAGCTGTGGCGGGTCCTGCGCTCCGGGGTCGGGATGGTCGACAACGTCGACGCCCTCACCCGGCTCAACCGCACCCAAGGCGTCGGGATGGCCCAGATCACCCACACCATGAGCGACCTACGCGCCCTGGCCAACCCCGAAGACATCGCCAAAGCCCGCGGCTTCGTCGAACGGGCCGGCGCCGTCATCGTCGGCGGCCTGCCCTCCCAAGAGCTGGATGACCTGCAGCATGTTGTGCCGTTCACCAACACCGAACGTGAGCTGATCACCTCCTGGTCCACCCCACCGTCCTGGGACGACCGGCTCGGCCCGCCCGGGATGGGCAACTTCCTGCTCAAGATCGGCCGCCGGCCCGGTGTCCCGATGCACCTGGACCTCACCCAGGCCGAGCTCACCGCCGGGGTGCACAACACCAACAAGCGCTGGACCACCACCCCCACCGGCAGCCTCCTGGGCACCGCAGCCCCGGCGCCAGCACCGACGCCGGTACTGCCAACCACCCCGACCCCGTCTGCCTTGCGGGCGGGTGGCTGATGGCCCGGGCCATCACCCCCACCAGCGGCGGCGGGAGCGGGGACGCCACCGCCTGGCTGATCCCGGCGGTCGCCGCGGTCGCCGCCGTGATCGGTGGGGCGCTGTGGACCGCCGGCGGGCTGGCCTCGGTGCTGGCCGGGCGGGGCTGGCGCTCCGCACCGTTCACCCTCACCACCCTGATCGGCGTCGTGCGGAACGGCACCACTGCCTTCTGGCCGGGAACCGACCCGCACCTGGTCCTGGGCGGCGCCGCCGCCCTGACCGCCCTGGTGTTGCTCCCGGCCGCGGTGCTGACGCTGCGCCGGTACCTGCGGGCGCCGGCCGCCGACGACCCCCGGCGGTCGCTGGCCCGCCCCGGCCACCTCACGCCGCTGCTGCGCCGGGCGGCCGCGACCCGGGCCCGGCGGCTGCGCCCGTCCCTGGCCGGCCACAAGGCCAAGACCTTGCCGGCCGGGGACGTCGGGGTGCTGCTCGGCCGGCTCGGCGCCGCTGAGCTGTTCTGTTCCTGGGAGGACGTCGTGGTGGCGTTCATGGCCCCCCGCTCGGGCAAGACCACCGCCCTGGCCGTCCCAGTCACCCTGGCCGCCCCCGGCCCGGTCGTGCTCACCTCCAACAAGGTCGAGGGCTGGAAGGAGACCGCAGCGCTGCGCGCCACCCACACCGGACAGCGGGTGTGGACCTTCGACCCGCAGCGCATCGCCCACACCCCGCAGGACTGGTGGTGGAACCCGCTGCGCGACCTGACCACCGTCGCCGAGGCCAACCGCCTCGCCGGGCACTTCGTCGCCACCGTCGAGGACGACCGCCGCGACATCTGGGGGCCGGCTGCCCGTGAGCTGCTCGCCACGCTGCTGCTCGCGGCCGCGGTCGGCGGCGGGACGCTACTGGAGGTCTACGCCTGGCTGGCCGACGAGGCCACCCCCATCCCCGGCGGGCTGCTCCGCGAGCACGGCTACGACCTGCTGGCCCGGACCCTGCGCGGCACCCAGGACAGCCCCCCGGATACCCGCGGCAGCGTCTACTTCACCGCCCGCGCCGCCACCGCCTGCCTGCGTGACGGGCAGATCACCGCTTGGGTCACCCCACCGGCCTGTAACAGGGCCTCCCACCGCCCCGATGACCCTGGTGAGACCGATCCTGCGGGTGGGGTGGCTGGGCCGTTGGTGGAGTTCCAGCCGGAAACCTTCCCGACCTCCCGGCAGACCCTGTATCTGCTCAGCAAGGACGAAGGCGGCAGCGCCGGGCCGCTGGTCGCGGCCCTGACCGACCGGGTGCTGCGCTGCGGCGTCACCGCCGCCGAACGCGCCGGGGGCCGGTTAGACCCGCCGATGGTGCTGGTGCTGGACGAGGCCGCCAACATCTGCCGGATCGCCGACCTGCCGGCGTTGTACTCCCACCTGGGTTCGCGCGGGATCGTGCCGTTGACGATCCTGCAGTCCTACAGCCAAGCCGTCGGGGTGTGGGGTGAGACCGGCACCAAAGCGCTGTGGGGCGCCGCGACCATCAAGCTCATCGGCGCCGGGATGGACGACCCCACCTTCGCCGAGGACCTGTCCCGGCTGGTCGGGGACCACGACGTGCTCACCGTCTCCCGCAGCAGCGGCGGGGGGCGGGGCGGGGCGAGCCGCACCCACGCCACCCGGCAGCAGCGGATCCTGCCGGCCAGCGCCGTCCGCGAGCTCGGCAAAGGCCAGGCGCTGCTGCTGGCCACCGGCGCCAAACCAGCGCTGCTGAGCCTGCAGCCCTGGTACACCGGCCGGCACGCCACCCAGATCGCCGCCGCCGCAACCAACGCCACCCAGCTGATCACCCAACGGGCCCGCGCCACCACCACCGCTACTGCACCCGCCCGGCCGGCCGGCCGATGACCGCCGACGACGACGGGCTCACCGAGCTGGACCGGCAGTTCGCCGGCAGCGCCGCCGACAGCCACGCCCTGCTGCAACAAGCGCCGCTGCCCGCTCCGGGCGACGCGCCGACGTTCCTGCCGTGCTGTGGCTCCCTGGAGGAGTGGGTCGCCGACGTGTTCGCCGCCACCTACGCCCGCCGGTCGACCCCGACGTTCCGCTGGTGCGCCCAGTGGTGGCGCCACCCGGAGGCAATCGCCCGGCTGGAGGCGTTGTGGCGGTCCTGGGAGGCGCTGCGCACCGACCCACTGCTGGGCATCGCCAGCTGGTACGCCAGCCACCTGGACCAGCAGCTACCGATCCTCACCGGACCGGCCGGCCCGTTCGCCGACTGCGACCCGACCCGGCACTTCGACGCCGAGCAGCCCTACCTGCCTGTCCAGCCTGCCCCAGCCGGCTGGTGGCCACCCACCCCCACTACCGACCTCGCGGCCAGCCCGACCGGAGTTACCACTGACGGTTCCGGAGGACCGGATGGATGAACTGCACACCCAGCACGAGGACGTCACCGGCGACGCCACCCGCAACGCCTCGTCCTACCTCACCGCGGCGCTGGCTGCCGCCCAGAAAGCCGCGGACTGGCGGACCGCGCGCACCACCCGCCGGACCGACACCGACACCCTGGCCGCCACCGCCGACCAGGACGGCACCGGCCGGCGCGCCCCGGACACGGCGAAGCCCACGACCGGCGACACCCGAAGCGGCGGCCCCGTCCCCGACGCGCTGGCCCCGGCGAACCTGATGACTCCAGACGCGGTGGCGCACCACCCCGGCCTGTCGATGGACCCGCAGGACCCACCCCAGGTTCGCTACGCCCCCCTGGTAACTGCGGGGCTGCCCGAACAGACCAGCCGGGCCGTCCTGAACGACCCGGCCTGGCCGGAGCTGGCTGAGGCCTTGGCGCAGGCCCACCAGGCCGGGACCGACCCCGGACAGCTGCTGCTCGCCGTCGCTGGCGAACGCGAGCTGGGCAGCGCCAAAAGCCCGGCGCAGGTCCTGAACCACCGCCTCGCCCAGCACACCCCCACACCCGGCGCGCCCGGGGGCATGGGGCCGCGCACCCCGACCGCCGCTGACGTCGTCGCCAGCAGCTTCCCGACCGCCCTCACCGACGCCCCCGCACCCGCCGGAAGACACCCGGCCGCCAGCGACCGGGGTGCTACCGGCACCGACCGGGCAACAACCCGAACCCCGGCGACCCAGCCGCCCGGGCGCACGGCCCGGCACCGCTGAACTCGCGCCGCTCCCGCTGTCCACAGATGGCCGGCCAGCCGCCCACCACGGCCCGCCGCGGCCGCACCCTGACCACCCCCGCGAACAGAGAGAAGACACCCATGACGACGGACCTGGACCTGGACCGGGAGCTGCTCGCAGCGACCGGCCGTCGACACCTGGACGTGCTGCCGATCCGGGCCAGCACCTGCCTGTCCGCAGCCATCGACGAGCTCATCGACCCGCTGCACCTACCGGAGCTCATCCCCATCCCGGACACCGCGACCGCCGACCTGCGCGGGGTGCTGGTCGCCACCCGCGCCCGGCTGCTCACTGCGTCCCAACACGCCCCTGCCGTGGCCACCGCGATGGCCTGCGCCCGGGCCAGCCGTGAGCTCGGCGGGGCCCTGGCCGCCCTGGACCGCGACCAGAGCAGGCCACGCCGGTGAGGTACAGCGACGACATCGCCGAGCTGGCCCGGGCCGCCGCGCTACTGGTCGCGTCCGGCCCACCGGCTGCCGGCGCGCTGCCCGACAGCGAGCAGCTGGCGGCACTGGTGTGCCGAGACACCGTCGCCGGCGAGCTGCGGGACCTGACGCGGGCCGTGCTGCAGGCCGGTCCGGACGGCACCGGCGCGGACCCGCAGCTACTGGCCGCCAGCCCACCGCACGCGCTGCACGCCGCGCTGGTCGACCTGCCGCCGGCCGCCGACGCCGGCCGGCCGCTAATCCGAAACTCGATGGTGAGTGGGCAGGCGAAGCTCCCGGCGTAGCGAAGCGGAGCCGGGATTGGGGTGGGCCGGGTCAGGCGGCGGGCGCGAGGGTGACCGTGTAGCC
>JAABUP010004080.1_pt1 | contig 24524 bp, 37 predicted proteins | sample 5559201 | NCBI WGS metagenome assembly JAABUP01 (sample SAMN10711887, study PRJNA513373) | rock metagenome | isolation source: Antarctica rocks | place: Antarctica
CAAAGCAGGGCAGAGCAAGGTGAATGACAGCATTTCACAGCACAGTGCAGCCCAACACAGCAAAGCACCGCTGTGCAGGCTAAAGGTCATGACTCTCAGAATCTTGCCATGGTGGGCGGGGCGGGGCGGTGGGGGTGGGGGGGGGGGATGAGGATTCTGCTTGTGCAAGATTTCAGAAAGACACAGGGCTGACCTTCTAAGACTTGACCCTGGGGGATGTCTGCATTGTTGTACATCACCCCAAAGGAGCCGGCCATGATTGCAATGAAGATTCCAAACACAGCTTCCAGCTGTCTCACACCCCACTGCTCTACCAGCAGCAGCACAAATGCATCAGCAGCTGTCACCAGCACGCCTGCAGCCACCAACTCACCATGTTTACCCTCTCATCAACTCATTAGTTCATTCATTCATGTAGTTCCAGCTCTCAGTCAAGACCTTCAACTGCAAGGCAACATCTGCAGGGCTTCTTACTAACAAAGGTGAGCAAGCAGCTGGTGCAACCTTTCCGGTGTTCTTGTAATCACATTATTTGCTGTTGAGTCTGCATCTTAGTAGTGAAGACATTGCTGATAACATCTGTAGCAGTTTGGCAAGATAATCTGACTTGCATGTGATTGCTGTGACTGAAAGCAAAGGTGTGAGATCACTGGAAAACATCAGATATGGATCAGCCAGAACCCACAATGTAGTCCCATACAGCCATATCATCTTGCCATACTGCAACAAGTACAGCAAGCCTCCAGGTTCGAAAGTACACAACGACAACTGCATGCACACCTGCCCACAGTGGAATGACGTTGTTTGAGAGCAGCGCTATTGCTATAGCGCTGCCAATCACTTCTTGGATGTCAGCTCCGATGATTGCGATCTCCATGCAGAACCACATGAGGTAGCGCGGCAGCTTTGGGTACTCCTGCCCGCAGTGCTGTGCAAGGTTGAGCCCGGTGGCAATGCCTAACCGTGAAGACAGGCACTGGAATGCAAAACCCTGTACAGCACACTCTGCTGCATCAAATCACTGGTCTCCAATTTAGATGCCAGCTGCAAAGGCACAAAGTACCAGCATACAGCGCACACTCCACAGCCTGCAGTGCTGGCAGCTCACGCCAACCCTGTTTGACAAACTATGAAGCACAGGGAGGATCAAATGTGACTGCACATGTCACTGGGATGCAGACGATGAGAAGCATTGAGTAGCAGACAGCACGGGGCAAGCTGACTGGATCTGCGAAACAGAACTGTGGTGAGAAGTGCTTGAGTAAGTCTCAAAAGTGCATTGCATTCTGCGTTGTAACACGTTGCTGTTGCTGCTGCAGCTGATTGGGCAGAAAGTGGGATAAGAAGAGAAGCAAATGCCAGATGAGGTTATTGCAGTTGAAAGCGCTTACCATGATGGTGCAAACAAGGAAGAGCCAGAGCAAGTCGTAGCCAGCAAAGCCACCAGCTTGCAGGTCAGCCTCTAGGTTTCCAGGATCCTGTATGCATTGCATTGCATGGTAAATGCTAGCTTTCTCACGCTGAGCAAGCATAACTTCATAGACAAACATGAATGGCGCTTACCACGTAAGCTACGCATGTCAGCAGTCCAGGCCCAAAGAACTTTGCTAGCTCTCTGAAGGAGAAGCCTGGCTGTTGATGCACAGGCTCATTGGCTTCAACGTCTAGCAAGGTCACACTTTCCTGGTGCTGATCCTTGCTGCTTGTGCTCATCCTTGCTTCCAGCTCGAAGTCGTCAGAACTGCTTGAAGTCAGCTGATCCACCCCTTGATGTGAAAAACGTTCTGATAACTCGATCTGAGATGAGGACCTCGGCGCTGGACTTTGGCCAGACTTGGCTACCATCTATTGGCAAAAATAGCTTGGGCCTGGCAACGGCACAGGCGTACACTAAAACCCGGCTTTTATTGAACTGTCATCTCAGAGCTGCACTGGGCTGGTAGCCTCTGCAAGGAACGACCCGCCACTCGCAAATGCTGCAAAAGGTGTGCACGGATCTGGAAAGCAGAGACGGTCAGCGCTCGGATCGATGTGCTTGTAGCTAATGACTTTGCCACAAGCCAAACAGCAACGCAGGACTCGGCTCTGCACGAGTGCTTAGCTCGACAGCGTTGCATTCGTTCAGCAAGCGTGCAGTGTCATGTCGCATCCTGCCCATCATGTCACGCCAGTGCAGTTCGAATTAGTCATGCAAGAAGTCAGCTGCAGCAGCAGGCATGCAGATGATACATGTAGCGGTGAGACCGCTTTGATGTGAGCACGCCCTGGCTGCCACTGCTTGTGCTGTCCTGAGCTACATTTGTAAACTGAAATTTGGTGCGAACTTACAACAGGGACAAGTCAGTATCTTGTATACTGGCAGTAAAAAGACGCAGGCAAGTAGAGTGTTATGGATGCATGCCAGGACTAAAATCTATCAGCACATCACTCATGCAACATGACATGCAGCATTCTCACGTGAAACGCTTCTGTTGCAAGCAAATCAGCCCTGCCTTCAGGTCTGCTGTTATGTCAACCTATCAATTCATCTATTTCATATCAGTGCCTAGAGGTCGATTGTGGGTCAGACTATTTGCATCAGAGGCTTCGGCAGGGTTGCCGTCAGCTGTCCACGCCTACACAGATTCAGTCTGACTGCGTCGACCAGCACCTGCCCAAGCGCTGAGAGCCAAGCTATCATGAACATTCACCACGGGCTGGGTTGGAGGTAAGCCAGTGGACATTGGCTTGAGCCGCAGGCTGGCAGGGCCATTGTAAGTGCCCTGCTTGGGCATGGGTGCATGTGGCAAACCACGTTGCCTTAACTGAGGCATGGGGATCTCTGTAAGAGCTTGCCTGCCTGGTTGTAGATGCATTGGAGCCCTCTGCAGCTCTGTCAATCTCTGCATGGCAAAGCATACAGCATGTGTCTGATGTATGCTGTCAGTTTCTGAAGCCATTTGAGGCGAGCTTATAATTTCAGGGGCCAGCTTTGATGAACATAGAGCATAAGCTGTGATCAAGGCAGCTGCTGCTCTACGGTGAGAAGTGCTAGACTCAGCGGTCACGATAATAAGCAGATTTGCGTATGTCAGCAAAGCCCAAGACAAGGGCTTGAGCATATTCCATGACTACATGCACTCATGCTGCTGTGTCTGTCACAGCAGCCCTTCTCTGAGCAAGCAAGGCTGGGCAAATACAATGCTCTACATGCCATGGCACCGAGCTCCAAGCATTTGATGCACAAGGGTACCTGGGGCAATGGGCAGGGTTCAGGCTCTTCTGTGCTGTGCAAGCCAAAGTCAGGCCTGATGACTGTGGCTGACAACCTGTATAAAACATTGCAGGCAGAATCAGACAATCAACATGACAATTGACAGATGCTCTTGAAGTACTTGTGAGGTCTCAGGGCTCTTTTGAGACTATGCCATGAGGTTGGAAAGGTCACAGCTAGCGTTGAGGAACACAGGGAAGGTGGATCTGTTGTGAAGTCTTCTGAGGGTGCTGTAGCTGTTAAAGGACTGTCATGCAGGACAGATCTCAACATGATCAACGCTTGCAGGTATCAAGTGCCATGTCTATACTGCATATACAATGCCCAGGCTCCTGAATTGCACCCTAGGCTCAACATGCTGCACCCAACCAGCATTCATCAAGAAAACATGCTGTACATGTCATGTTCTTGTGTCACAAATCCAAAAACATGTGCTGCCTGTCATTATACTGCATCACACTGTTTAACAAGCAGGCGCACCTGTCACTCAGCAAGCTGCAATCATTGACCTGCCCGCACGGCTGCAGTCTGGATTCTTTGTCTGACCACAGCTGTGGCCCACCTGCCAGCTGTGATCCTTGTGCTGCTGCCATCTGAGCAAATGAAGGCAGAGCTGCCTCATCTGCATACACTGAGTCAAATCCATGTGACTCGACCTGGTTTTGATGCACTCCTGCTGACAAGTTCTGCCTGCCACTGAAGCCTGCCTGATCTGACTGGGTATACACAGCACTTCTGCCCATTTCAGCCTCGGTTGATGTGACCTGTGACAGCATGCCTTAAGTCAGAGGACTGATCTGACCCAATTCTGAGATCCCCACACATATAGGCGAGCATGTGTGTAGGCGGCAGCGGTTTGTATGCTGCTCATCATCAATGCTATGATGCTCAGCTACACCAATGGTCAGAGATAGCCATCACCCTGGGCAGCTGATTGTGATGCTCATGGGTAATGTAATTGCATGCAACAGTGATTGGCAATTGCTTCCCACAGTCACACATCAGATGTCTGTACTATGTCATCAGGGCATGTGTACCATGCAAGCATACAGTATCAGAAGTGAAATTATAGGGTCCAGACCCTGCGCCACCCTACCCATAGGATGATAGGGTTCATAGACACTGGAAAAGCTGCATCTCACCTGCTCTTGCCTTCTATCTAGCCCAAGCTGCAGCCCATTCACCCGGGACTTTGACTGCCTCTGTTGGACTGCATTGCCTTGCACATCTCTGCTGCTCTGCATGCGTGACGCAGCGCCTTGAAAGATCTCATGACATGCCAAGGGACTCGGTTGGTCACCATGGGATTCCAAAAGCCAGTCTTGCACATTGCTCCTGGTCTGAGCTGGCGCCGGTGTGCTTGCAGGACCCAGGGCTGGCCCCAAATGGCCCTCTGATGGCGTCCCATGCAGGGCATGTTCACAAGCGTCCTGTCTTGGATGCCCTGCCCTGGATGCTGATGCCAAATGGGCTTGCTCTGCAACTGCCTGAGCAGGGGTGGTTGGAGTAGCAACTATCAGCTTCGAGATCTGTGACTGCAGAGTGGTCATCATGCTGCTTGTGTGCTGCATGAACTGCTGCAGGTCAGACTGCAGAGCGGTCTTGTCTGCTTTGAGCTGCTGAAGCTGACCGTGCAGCTGGCTGTGGTGCGCAGCAGCTTGCTCAGCATTGCTGAGCCGCTGAGTGCGTTCACTGAGCTTGACCTCAAGCTCTGCTTCTCTGCTGGAAAGTGACTCAGCAGCTGACGCCACAGCTTCGGCTGAAGCTTCCCTTGATGGCTCAACACATGCACCAGCTGATTGCGCACAGTGGTCTTCAGAGCCAGCATCATATGCTTGCTGTGCTTTTGTTTGTGATGCTGTTTGCAGTTGGGGCTGTGAGTCTGACACATGCTGGCTGTGCAATGAAGAAGGCGGTGACGGATGGGACTCAGAGTTCTGCCTGCGTGGAGCAGATGTTATCGCAGCTTCTGCTCGTTGCCTGCCAATCTGGGGGCTGTCAGAGACAGCCTCCTGCCCCTCAGAGTTCTGCCTGGTGTCAGGAGCATCTTTTACCATTGCAGTTGCATCTGACTGTGCATCTGATGTTGGCATTTCTTGTGGACCTGCTATGACACAATCTTACCTGCTGTCACATCATTGTACAGTAAAACTTGCTCGGCTGTTAACATGTTTGCCAGATGTAGATGCTAGGAAGGATTACCTGTGCCAATAGCACTGGGGCTGACATTGTCACTGGCTTCCTGATCTGCCTGTGCCTTGTCAGATTCAGCAACATTGCCAGGTTGACAGCTTGGTTGCATTGCATGGACACTCTTGGCAACTGCATCGAAGTCTAGGCTGGCAACATCATGCCAAAACCCTTCCTTTGGTTGACTGCCAGACACGGCTTTGTGTCCTGCACAAGGCTGCCAGTTAGTGATGAAGGAATGCAGGCACTGCTGCCTGGTATAATGCCAGGCTGGTAGCAAAGCACCTGCTTCAGCGCGTGCAGTTTCTGGTAGCTGCACTCGATTCTTGGACACAAAGGCAGCGTGTCTCCTTGCCTGCACGTCAGCATGATGAGCATGCTTCTGTGAATCATGAGCTTGACGTAGATGCAGGACTGTGCACCTGCTCCTCCCGGTTCAACTTCATTCCACTCAAGTCACTGATAGTAGGCTGCATAGTCAGCCAAACCTTAAAACAGAGAACTGCCTCTTCTATTGCACGTCAACGGCTGTCGATTGTACTTACGTCCCAGTCTGGTTGACGACCAGCATGCTTTTGATGCGTCGGGCCTGGCTTGATAGGCTTCTTTGCTTTCTTCCTCTTGGAACTGATCATTGCGTGATCGACAAGATCTTGACCAACGTGCTACGACACCAGTGCTCAAGGCGATACTGCAATTGCACACCGGGGGCTGTACAAGAATGCAGCTACAGTCTTGCCTGCGTCCTAGTCTGCGTCCTTGTCTGGGAAGGATTTCCAGATGAGCAGCCCTGAGGTTACCTGACCAGCATTTAGAAATCGAGAAATGTTTCAACTGACTAATTCTTGGACTTGATCTCTCCGTGTCGGCACAATTCAGTATAAGCAGGGCGTTGCCAGCCATGAAGTGTGTTGTTGCGCTTCATTGATGTGGACAGATCCACAATGTGAGTGTGATTGACACTGTTTAGTTGATTTTGGCATCTATGTACATATTAGTAGCACTCTAAAACGTTTGAGACCGCCGCTTGATATAGCACATGCACTCTTGCTCTACCACAGCCACAATGTCAGTGCCGTCAACATCAAACCCATGGACAGTACTGGCTTCTGTGAGCAGATCAGAAACATGACCATTGCTGCTGCTGTTGTATCGTTGCTGTTCATTGTCCTGCATCTGGTTGAGGGCAGCAGCTCCATGCCCAGCCCAGTCTACTCGACATAGGTTCCCATCGTCAGTGCAGAACAGAACTGGAGGTGATGGGGCTGCCCCTGATTCATAATCTGCATCAAATTGAACCTGCAGGCATGGATTTGACTCAGCACATGCTGCAATGCCCTCTCAGGTGTATGACTTTCATAGGATGCGCTAGCTAGCCTATAGGTAAAACTAGTGAATGGTCTAGTGTACTGAACTAGTTGCCAGCTGCACAATGGCTGTCGCATGAGCTATGCAGTCACCAACAAGCACACTGTGACAGCACACCTGCCAGACGTCTCCAGCATTGGTTTTGCCAGTACTGGCTGCCACAGGAGCTGCTGCAAATCTCAGGTCCCAAACAGCAACAGTTTCATTTGAGCCACCAGACGCACACTTATCAGGCTGTGAAGGATGTGTTGCTACGCTATATATTTGCCGCGCTGTACCCTACAGCATCATGTGGGTCTCAGACATGACATGACATGTCCGACTCACTCAGCACCCGGATGCAATCACACATATGTTTCTCATTCCCACACAGACTTAGCAAACATGTTTCTGTGCAATGCCTGCTGCCTGGCATGCAGCAAAACACATGCTCTTTCTACTTGCGTTGGACTTACTGCGGCCATTGCATTGTGTGCAGTCACTTCCTGTAGTCATTGCTTGAGTGCGTGCACGTGCATGTGTGCATGTGTCTGCAGTGTCGTGTGTGCAGGCCACACGAGCATCCTCCCATGCTACAGGCACCGGCTTATAAGCAGGTGTGGGGTGCATGCATCCCTTGGGTTGGATGCAGATTGCATGCAGAAGATGTGCTGGCAAGCAGCAACTGCACAAATGCTGCAATGCTGCATGTGACGTTACACAAGGAGAGTCTCCCAGGCTGCCCACCTTGCCAACATCTTGAGGCGCTCCTGTCAGGCCCCACTTGAGGTCAGATTGTCTGCAGGATCGCTTTCTTGTGTCCCATACCTGTAAGCCACCTGAATACACATGTCGCAGTCATCCCCTCCAGGTCTTGTTTTGTAGATGGCAATGACATGCCATCTACATTCTCTAGAACAACATAGAATGACATGTTTTATTCATAGTAAATAGATGTTGTCTGTTGGCCTTCCACTGGTCTTCAGGACTCAAATGGCAGCAGCAGCAGAGGCAGCAGCAGAGGCAGCAGCAGCAGCGGCAGCGGCAGCAGCAGAACCAATCAGACATTAAATGGTACATCAGAGGCCGGGGGTGAGCTAATCAAGGGTGTTGTGGAACTGTGTAGCTGCATAGCAGAAGGCTGAGGCCCATGCAGGTGCAGCAAGGCAGAGCACAAGGAAGCAGGAAGCTATGCACCTCAGACATAGGGCTAGCACATCTACACAGTGTCAATGGCCAGCTGGCATATGCAGTTGCCTGCTGTAAGCCCTGACAAACTCGACACTGGCAAAGCATACAGTCACAGAACAGCAAGTTGTGTACATCTTGACAACTTTGACTGTGCAAGGGTGCAAAGACCAGCTTGACAGAAGGTGCAGGCATGAGTGTGCCAGTCCACCTTGGCATGCGTTTTGACAGAGAGGAGCCGCAGTGGCAGGCTACCTGTTGTGCTAGCAGTCACAAAGGTATCCATGGATGACCACTGGGCAGCAAAATAGGAAACGTAACCCTTCTGATCAGAGTAGCAAGTCTGTGAGGTGGAGGCAGCAGAGCCAGGGTCCCAGTCTAAGGGCAAGAGGTGCAGCTGACCATCGATGCCTGCTGTCAAGACCTGCAGACTGTCCACTGCAGACTGTCCCATCAAATAGCATCAAGAGAGATGAAGCAGCATGCAAAGAGATGATTTGCCCACACAGCACCCAGACTTATTAGCATGAAGCAAAGGCACCACATGTGTCTTTCTTGTCAATGTTACTTGTCAACGTCGATGCTGGCACATGTGTCATTGCGTATCAAAAACCAGACAACTGTCGAACAGCCTTAGTTTGGACTGAAGCTGACCTGCTGCTTCTCGGCATTGATATCTACTGCTGCTATAGTGTCTCTGTGGCAATGGTGCCATCTACTTAAAATCCCCGCATCTGTATCTGTATCTGGGTCAACCATCTGCAGACAGTCAGTTGCGATTGGAGACCAAGACCTTCAGCATTGCGAAAGGACACAAGAAACTGAACTCCATGCCTGGATTTGGTCAAGAGCTGAGCCTGGAGGTAGAGGGACTCTGAAGCGCATGCGGCTTACAGCGCCTTGAGCTGATCCAGTAACCACCATGACATTTCCGTCTGCCCATTGTTTGACCTGTACGTAAGCAGCAGCTGCTGAGCTGCTGTGTATCACTGTTGTATGCAGCTATGTTGCTGGCAAGCATACCTGAAGACAGGTGACTCTGCCTCGGTGACCAAAGTCTGTCAGAACTTGCTTGCTGGCGTTCAACACCTTTTCTTGGGAGGGTATGGATGTGACTTCCAGGTCAGCTATGCTGACGGTATGTTGCTGCGGAAGAACATATAAACTCACTACGCACAGGATCAAGTCGTGATGCGGACTGTTGTCGCAGCTTGCATGATCCTACCCTGAAATCCTGCCTCCATCCGCCCGTAACGAACAGTCTGTGAGCCAGCATCGTTCCGGGTGCAGCATCGTCCAGGGGGCCGGCTTCCGCGAACGGTACAAACCTAACATGTGAAGCTTGGCGATCTAGAAAGTGCCGAGAGACGTGAACTTCTGATTGCATAGTCGTTCTGAAATCACAAAGTCTCCGTCTGGAAGCTGCAACTGCAAGCAATCATGTCTGTGCAAGGAATGCCGCTTGCGTTAGGGCAATGGCAAGGAGGTCACGCATACGCACACACACACACACACACACACACACACACACACACACACACACACACACACACACACACACACACACACACACACACACACACACACACACACACACACACACACATGGACACGCTCAACGCAACTGCACGCTCGGCGAGGAAGTTGGTTGACTTTTCAGCAAAAGTCCTGGCACAGGCCGGAAGTGCAGTGTTGCGCAATAAGAACGGTCCACCATTCCGCGACCATTTGTTGTTCTTGCGCTTTGCACACAGACATCGCCTCCGAAGCCCAGACAATGCAGTTGGCGACAGGTCTTCACTGATCAATGTAGGTTCATATGAAGGCCGTCAGAAACATTTTGTCAGGACGCTTGCATGCAGCCAGCGCACCAGGATAAGCAATCAGACGCGTCTCAGCAAGCGGAAGCGGCGCGAGACAACACCGCCCCGCCTGGTAGGAGCTTTCAGCGCGAGAGGAAGAGTCCGATCAGGGAGGCAACTTCAAGCAGGTCAACCCGTGGGGACGTCAGACGGCCATCTTCTCCACATCGCAGTGGTTCACGGCGTTCCTATAGCCCTTCTGAGCATCGACGGGACCATCGTCGCTCACCAGAGGGACGACCACCATCCCAAAGAACCTCTCACAGCCAAGACAATAGACCATCCAGGCAGCCCAGCAGCCGGCACAGTCTCGAGGGTTCTCCCAGACCCGATCGTGATCGCAGAAGCCGCGATCAAAGCAGACCACCTCGCCGCTCTGCAGGGGAAAGCAGACACAGACTAAGCCAGGCAGATGATAGGCAAGACCAGCCCTCTGCAAGGCATCATCCTCCTGGAGAAACGTCAGCAGCAGCTGTTAGCAAGACCAGTCGAAAAGTACCTGCCACGCAGCAGTCACAGGGCCAGCCTGCACCAAATCCATCTGCCCAGCAGCATCAGGTCAAACAGGACTCATATCCTGCGCAGCAGCCAGCTTCCTTGCATTCAGGTCTACAGAACATCAAGCAGGTAGCTGATTTTGTTCCAAACAGTCAGGCGGCGCCACACATGCCTGCAGCGCTTCACTCCCCATCCACAGCTGCCCTTCCTCCGCCCCCATCTAGACCCCCCCAACCCCCAGCAGGGCTGTTGCATGTTCCCCCTGGAGCCAGTCCCATAAACCAGGAGGCCTGCAGTCCCATTCACGACCACAGCCAAGGGCTGCCACCTGTCACTTCAGTGCCTTCTGTTGGTTCCACAGCACATCCAACTGCTGCTCCCCTTTCACCTCCATTCTCTCTCCCTGGGCCGCCAGCAAGGCAGCTTGGCCCCCGTTCTCTTCATACCCCAGCCCCAAGGCAGCCTCCGACCTCAGCGCAGGGCCGTCCAAGCACATCCCTGCCATCACTAGCGCAACCCCCCATCAACCCCAAAGACCCAGCCCTGGACTTCTTTTCAGAAAGCTTTGATGCTCTGCGGGCCTTGTACACCAGGGGCTTGCTGCCACCTGTCCCCAGGGTCAAGCCCTTGGACAACGTGGTCAAATGCCGGCTGATACTGCCACCAGAGCTGCCAGAGTCCTGGAGTGCTTGGAATGCTGCACACCCAAAGACAGAGGCATCAGAGGTCAGTCACTTCCAACATCGCCATCCACTCACGTCTCCGTTATGGTGATTGAACGCTTCTAGTAACCTTACAGAACCCTTCAAGCATGCACAGACAAAGTGCAACTGCTGCCTGGCAGCATCAGCTTCCCCACTGCTGTCAAATGTGTCCCACTTACATTTCCAATGTTATGGTGATTGATTGACCGAAGCACAAGGAGGAAGTGGAGGAACAATCATGCAATGTGCAGGAGTACCTGGCACCTAGTAGGTACCTGGCAAGAACGACTAGCTGGAATGCCTGTAAGTTGTTATTATGATTATTATCATTATCATTATCATCATCATCATCATCATCATCATCATCATCATCATCATCATCATCATCATCATCATTATCATTATCATTATTATTAGTGTTAGTATCATTACTATTAGTGATGTGCAGGAGTCCATCAAGCACAAGGAGCTGGCCAAGCACCGTACAGCTGCAGTGCTGAAGAGGGAGCAGGACCGGGCAGCCAAGGGCAACACCCTGGATAAGATCACAGAGAAGTTCAAGGAGGGGCCCCTTCTGCTGCTGCGGCGCTACTACAAGACCAGCGTGAGACTGCAGGTTGTCACCCGCCATGCCTCAGGCGTCAGGGGTACTGCTACCGGTAAACCTTTTATGCTGATCAATCAATCAGTCAGTCAATCAACCATCAAGCAACCAATCAATCAATCAATCAATCAATCAATCAAATAATCAATCAACTATTCAGCCATTATGCCAATCATTCAAGCATTCTATCAATCACTCAGTCAACCAGTCAATCGAGCAATGAATTAAAATGTGATTTAGGCAATCAGTGATCCAAGCGTTCAATGAATGGCCTTCACATTTCACATTGGCATGTATGCTTATGCTACATAGCGTCTGGCACTTTGTCCACCTTGCCAATGTACTCTGCATGATTTGTATGCATGTTATCTGTGTTACGCATGTTATCTGTGTTACGCATGGTATATATTTTACGCATGGTATCTGTGTTGTGCATGAAACATGTACAGCTCATATTTGCATCTTACAGTGGTCAATGAATGAAGCACAAGTCAGCTGCTCTGCTACAGGTGCTTGGCAGCTGCTAGGCAGTGTCCATAAGCTAATGTAGCATGCTTGACATCCACATCTGTAGGTTGTGCTCCTGTGCACATTCTTGACATTGCCATAGCTGCAATGAAAACCCTCTGCTTCTGCCATTTTGCTGTCATGCAAGCTTGTTGTTTGCTGCTGCAGCCCTTGTACTCTGCTGGCTGCTTACTGCTACTACTGGCTGCTACTATTGGCTGCTTACTCCTTGTGACTTTGCACTTAAGCTTACAGTTGTGATGACAACAACTCTTGTGTTCTTAGCAGAAAAGCGTGCTCCATGGCTCTGCACTCAGCAGGGCTACTAACTCTTTCTGCCTTCGTACTCAAGCTGAGCAAGCATCTGTCCCCGACCTGAGCTTCTTGGCAGAGAAGCGTGCTCCGTGGCTCTGCACTCAGCAGGGCTACTCACTCTGTCACACTCCATACTCAAGCTGAGCATGCATTTGCCCCTGACCTGAACTTCTTGGCAGAGAAGCATGCTTCATGGCTGACTGCAGGATACCTGCATGGCTTTGACAAGTTCATGAACCTGGTGCTGATGAATGTGGACGAAGACTACACAGTCATGACACGTGTACCACATCCTTACACAGTCATGGTTCATGAGCCTGCTGACCCGCAGCCACCACCCATGTCTGTTTCCCACCCCATGGCAGGTGGGCACCCATCCCTGCACTCACCCCTGCGCTGACCCCTGCGCTCACTTTGCATGCTCTGTGCCACTATGATACCACACATCACTGTTATTGATATGCTGATTGCTAAAATAGGATTGCATACACGGAGCTGCTAAGGACTGTACGTACATGATCCTGACGGCAAACAGGTGTTGAGATGATAATGAATGAACAAGTGAATGAATGAATGAGTGAAAGAAAGGATGGATGGATGGATGGATGGATGCATGAAGTTTCATAGGTTGCGAGTCTGTGGAGCAGCAAAGTGGCAAGCTAGTACAAGCTGTGTTATCCTTCATTGATCTCAGAAGCTGTCAGGACAAGTGTACCCACCATCATGTCAGCTGGGCATATTCCCCCTTGATGTACTTACAGGCGTTGCAAGAAATGCGTTTCCTTTCAGGTGAACAGGAGCAGCAGCTTGTGATGGTTCAAAAGCAGGTAAACAAGTTCCGGTGGAAGCGTAAGGCAGAGAAGCGCAAGCGCCGCCTTCACCAGGTCTTCTTGAGAGGCGACAACATAGTCACTGTCACGCCGGTGTTGCGTGACGTTGAAAGAGACTGGTCTCAGCTGGTGTACCAATGGAGGGCTGCTGGATTCCCAGAAGCTGCTTTAGTCACCCCAGCTTCTCTTGCAGCTGCCGCTGGTGCTCTGCCACCGCCACCACCGCTGCCGCTTCCGTTTCCACCGCGGCATCTGAGTCCCACTGCTGTGCAAATGCTGCCTCCATGGGCTGGTGACAGAAGATGACTATGTGTGAGTAATACAGTATCATTTGGGTAGTCTCGGCCTTATGATGACCAAGCGATGTTATTATCACTATTATTATTATTATTATTATTACTAGTATTATTACTATTTTGGGTAGTCACGGCCTTGTGATGACCAATGTTCAGTTAGATGTCATCAGATCACCAGTTGCTTTGGTTGGCCCCAACTCAAAACAGTATTGTACTGACTTGTGCTCCTCAGCACATACGAATGTGTGAAGGAACTCTCAGGCTAATAGAATCATATTGTACACAGGTGTCACCTGACATGGCAAGTGTGTTTGTGAACGGTTGAAGTGACTTCGTTGAACTAGTTTCATGCAGTGCACATGCCATAGCCTGCATTGCAAGACTATATAGATACATATACGCTGACAGACTGATGCTGCAACAAGCCAGCCTGTGCAGACAGGATCAGCTCAATTCGCAAATGGCTGCGCATTACACTGCTGGCCTGATCACATCCGTGTTGACTGGGATATGAACAACAGGAGCACAGGCTGCATCAATAGCAGCAATTGCCATTGAATTGTCTTCACTCTGTTGGGTTGTATCACTCTGAAGCACACATATGGCGGCAGGGGGCAAGAACAAGCAACACAATACACAACATAGCTAAGTAAGCAAAATCACATGGTGTTTTGTCCGAAAAATGACACAACAGCCAAGCTCTTCACACTCAATGCATGTATCCCACATGCAGGTATTATCACTGACTCTTTACAGAATGCTTCTTCTTGTCTGCTCTGCTGAAAGCTCTGACTGCTGCAGATACAATCAGCCTACCCCAGTACACGTTCAATATCCAACCTGCAACAATTTGAATACCGCGTCAGAGCTGTTCTTATCAGCGGCCATGAGGGGTAGGCTGACACTGCTTTGATGACAAGACACTGTTTCCAGAGTGCCTTGCTCTTTTCAGGGTGCTGCAGGGCACTTGCTGTGATGCTGTCAGCATTGATGACTCACCCAAACCAAACAAGGCAACAACAACCTTGTACCCCAACGGTATGGATGACTGCAGCCACAAGTGCCTGCAGAAACACATTGGACTTACTTTCTGATTTCATGGGTTAGCCGTCTCTGCTTGATGCTCAACGCAGAAGGACTCTAAGCAATGAGTGAGGATGACTCATCAGGTCTACGAAAAGTTAATGGGCCACAGCAAAGCTCTGGCTCCAGTGGAAGCAATTGCCCAAGGCTGGGCAAACCCATACTCTTGACCGGAGATGCAAACTGGTAGGAGGAGAACTCACCTCAATCTGAAAAGGTCCAGCAAGCCAAGTCCATACAGAATGACCCTAGAAACAATGAATGAGAACAACAATGCCAGACCATTGTACAGATAGCCTGGACCGTCCTTCCAGCCTAATACTGCAAAGTGCCATCTGCATACAGACAAAAATACCATTTCCAATCTGTTGGTTTTTTCATAATCTGGATCGATTTTGCATGCTGTGCTGTATGTGAAGACACATGCATGGCCTCATCAGAGCATGCGAAGACGATCAATCAAGCTCTGCAGAAAAAAGCGCATCTTGAAAGTCAGAGTGCAAACCTGATGTTCAGAAATGGTGTAGACACCTCTGTAAAGGCCAACCAAGAGAATGGGTAAGCCATGATGCTGTGTGCTACCACATATGTGGCTGCCATTAGGAAGATGAAGTGATGCAGAATGGCAGTCGGGTCTTGCAACTCTTTATAGTACCAGACCATCACAACCATGTCATATACGAGGTAGCCTATAAATATTCTGGCAAAAAAGTCTGGTGCCCATACTATTCCAAATATCGAGCTATAATCACTCAGATGGCGTGTCTCCTGCCAAGTCAGGTACGCGCCTGGCACACAGTCGAATCTTGGTGACATGTGAACTGTGAGTCGTGCATGGCTCAAAACGCAGACTGAGCAGCCAATTATTCACGTACCCAACACCAGCACAACAGCGTGTATGCTGGAAACCACTCTGACGTTCCATTCTATGCGATCTGCACGCTTGAGGGGCTTACGAGGCAACGCACAGCCGCTGATAACAAGGACAGCTAGTGTCAGTGTACAGGTCAGAAACGAGCCGACAATTGTCCAGGGCGATGCTCCCCATTCGCCTCCTTTCGGAGTGATCAACAGCCTATCCCACACGTCTGTCAACATTGCGGCGACGGGTGCGCACACCTGGCTCGGCAGCAGTAGTGCCAACGACTGTTTTTGATTGAAAGCATGTTGTTAGTCAGAGGAATCTGTAGACAGCGTGAACGGTGACTAAACCTTGTAGAGAGTTTAAAACTTGCAGAAGGTGCTGACAATCTGTAGGCAGTTTCCTTCGCAACTTTTTGATAGCAAGCTTGCATAGTGCGACTGCACCCTTGTGGGGTGCTGTTGTACATTGGATCCATCTATCATAAAAGGTTTGGACAAGATTAATTGTACTTTAGAGTGACGGACAAGTAGCCATTGTACATGGCATAGTGTACATTCACGTGGCATAGCCTCAAGCTCCCTGGTCAGTGCAGAAGCAGACTGTGTTACGAAAGCTACGACTACCAGTACTCCAAGCAAGATGACCCATTGCTAAGGTTCAGAACACAACTCTAGTAAGTACTCCAAAGTACTCCAGCCATGTGCAAAGTTACCTGCATCTGGAAGCACAATTAAGCTCTTCACACACTACATGAGAGTGCTAGGGTTTGCTCAGTCATGCATGCCGAGCGTTCCAAGCGTTGCCGGCAAAAGGAGGCTCAAATTTTTAAAACTCTCTGAGAGACACCAGGGAATTCCATGTCTTCGAAGACAGAGTCTGCTTGTGCAGCTGATGACATGTCTCAGCCAGAGCACACAGGCACTGTCCTGGGAGGTAATCAAGGACTCTTGGCTCCATGCGTACAAGGCTTGTCAACGACATGAAAGCCTGCAGACCTACAGTGCAGATGAAGCCTATGATCTTGGCTTCAGTAAGAACTTGTCTTGATTGAGCAGCTCATGCATCTCAGCGACATCAGTATTCACCTGTGCTGCCGGGACCCTAGACTAGGCGAGCAAAAGCGTTGTGCAGATTAGCAACTCGGCTGCCTTCGGTTTCACACGCAAGAACCGTTTCTTCCGTTGATCTGCTCCTTTGACTGATACAAGGCTGCACGTGATGGTGCATCAGCCGTCAGCCAATGGGGTTGCAGACACAACAATGAAACATGCTCAATTCCCCCCTCTTTGTAGTAGCAGTTGCGGCATTGCTACCACAAACAGAGAGAACTGAGCTTGTTCCACTGTTGTGTCTGGGATCCAACAAATGATGCGCCATCATGAATGCTCAGTGGTGCACGGTACTGAGGTAGCACAAACATGTGAAAGTTACAGCTTGCAAAGCATGTATTTCAACAAGAAGCTTGCCTGCGCCACAAGCATGCAGATATGTCAGACATGCTGTCACAACCTAAATGTAAGCGGCAGTATGACACACAGTAAATACGCCTGTGTTGTCATTCAAGCCCACCCGTCCAGCCAGTATGTAACAGTGCAGGGAATCTAAATTTCTGTCACACATCAGCCTTCTACCCCAGCTCTGCTACATATATGCTACAGAATATAATATCGCAGGAAATCAAGCTTCCTGACGCGCTAGCAATGCGCATTTTACCTCAGCTCTGCTACACAACACATTACTGACAACATGAATGGATCAAAATGACTCGACAGAAGGTACCTTGAATCAGATCACTTCCCTTGATCATCTTTATCTCGTTGCATCAGCGTCTCACGATTATCATACTCCCAAAACAAGTTGACATCAGCCAACATGCCAATGATTGTTGCTGCCATGCCACACTTCTGCAAGCATTAAGATCAATACTCAAGATTGAATGATTGATTGATTTTCACCTGTGCCAGCCTTTGCTCTTGCAACAGCCAGGTGAGTATCAGGTATGCCCCACCCCAATTCAGAAGGCCATACAGCAGGCAAACCTCAACAGTCTCAGCACAAACTACACGGCGCACAGTGCACAAACCACCATAAGCTTCTTGAGGACATGCGGCAAAACTAGACAATCAATTTGCACTTCTGCCTTATCATGTTTCAGCCTGGTTGTGCAATGTGTGCAGCAGCCGTTGATGGGCATACTGATGTTGCATGTGTGTTCCCAAGAGCCGATGGTCCCTCATGGGGTAGGGCTTTAGTCTCAGCAGGATTTGCAAATCTATGCTGGCAGACCATTGGGTTATGCCTTGTACAACAGGCCTATCACGACTGAATCTAATGTATACTGCATGTGTGTGTGTCACCTGCAAGTCTTGAGGTGTGATGTGCAGAGGGTCTTCAGGCTGAGCCATATCAAACACCTCATCCTTCACATCCTCAATGTTCAGCTCAGGGTACAGCCCACATTCGACCCACATCTTGTAGATCTGCCTGAAGAAGGTGTACACATCTGCCTGCACCACAGCATCAAGTCTGGCAGTGACTTTGATCTTCACAACCTGGGCAGCGCGGTATTACACTTGGCTTCTCACTAAATTGACGCCGAAAGGCGCAGTCTTTTCTTTTCTTTTTCTTTGATCTTCACAGCAATCAAGCTAGATTGCCTGCCAGGTAGACAGTCATTGCACATGCGATGAAGCACACGAGGATGCGCTGCAAGAAGGTAATGGTACTTTGACTGAAGCACTTCATCGACGTGCCTCATGCCATGACCTGTGTTACATCTTTTATATGCTTGTTCCACTTGCTGTATGAGTGCCTCTGCTGAGGACACGCAAGACTGCACCTTTCAGCAGTAGTTGAAGCAAAGCCCAAGGATGAGATACATTGCGCTTTCCTGTAAGGAGTGCCTCAGCAACTATGGAAGATCACATGTGAGCCGGCATATGCCACATGCAGGCACCCTTGGACACTCAACATAAGAACTGATGCCCCTTCACGGGGTAGCGCTTTAGCCTCAGCAGGAATGTAAGGTATGCCGGCAACCATCGGGATATGCCATGTACAACAAGCCAATCGCAACTCAACTATATCTTGGACACTTAGGTGGAGACTTCTGTCCAGCAGTAGCAGCTCACAGGCAGGCTCTTGGACTGATCACTCAAGACCGGCAAAGCTGTGATGGCTGCTTGAGTGGCCAACTATCTGACTGAGGCCTTTTCTGCACATAGGCCCAGGACGTGCTGCTTCTGCTGCGTGACATGCTTCTGCTAACCTGACTCGGCCTGTCTGAGATTTCATGCAACAAGATCTTAGCCAATCCTTCTGGATTGTGACCCATACCTGAGAAAGGTATCCTCTACCCTTCAAGTCAAGCACGGGGAACAGATTTTGTACACAAACCCAGGATGTGCTGCACCTGTTTGAGATTTCAAGCGACAAGTTCTTAGCCACTCCTGCTGCATACCTAGGACAGATGTCCTCTACCCTTCAGGTCAAGCACGGAGAACTGGTATTGTACACAAACCCAGGTTGTGCTGCTTCTGCTACCTAACTCAGCCTTTCTGAGACGTCATGCGACAAGGTCTTAGCCGGTGTGACCCATACCTGGGACAGATATCCTCTTCCCTTCAAGTCAAGCACGGGGAACAGGTATTGGATGCCGGCCAAGCTGCTTCGGTTGTCCCAAGCCAGCATGAAGTCTAGAAAGGCCCCAAAGTCCATCTGGTTGGGGTAGCCCTTGGCCCTGCACGTCTTGTGCGACACCAAGTGTTCCTCATACACTCTATCAAGGAAGATGGGTGAAAAGGACCCCACAGTGTTCCTGCAGCAGCGCAACATGCTGTATCTGAACAAGCAAAGGCTCTATACACACGCTCTTCATGGTAGGCTACAAGCTACACTATGCCATAACACACACAACTACAGGCTCTATTTCAGTCCCAAAGCGTCTGTTGCAATTCAGAAGCGTCATCCCTACACTGGAAATCTAATCTCAGAAACGCCTGGGGACAGTAAAACCGCGTTTCTACATCGTGTGTTAGGACCCTGCAGAGGGGACACTTGCCTTGGTCTCATCCCTCAGTGTCACGACAGGTCATGATTTCAAGCCATACCCTCTTGACTAACAAAATCTAAACCAAACCTGAAACAAACATCTACCCAGAAGTGCAGTTACAATGCTAGCAGCCTGATCTTTGCCTTCTATTGGCCGACATGTGCAGAGTGCAACTGTTCAACATTCAGCCATTGGCCCTTATGGTTGCTGAAGTTGCTTCAGTTTACAGCGTCGTTGCTCCAGAGCAGACACCAAAGTGTGCTGGTACTTACTCATTAGCTGGGTAGGGACACGTCTTGTCCTTTTGCATTCAACTGGAGTGCCAACTGACAACAACCGCACAGCATTCTGAGTGTCTACCATTTTCTCAAGTTTTGATATTTCAGCATGACACACAATAGCTGCAGCAGGGACAAGCAGGGCCATCTCTGCCGTTGAGTACACGCTAAGCCTTATGCCATACAGTGTGACATATCTCGAATCAGCACATTCACTGCGCTCGTCTGTAGCTTTGTATGTGAAATGCAATGATTGTCATGCAATGCTTGCAAGCTGTGACAAGCAATCGCATCAGATTGCAGGGAGATACCAAGGGAGGTGCTGGGTCAATGGTGTGATAGGTAGTAAGGTTGGAGAAATCCCAGTATGCTCACAGCGTGGCATAATGGATCAGGCCTTATGAGAGCTCACCTTCAGTGCGCAAGTCCTGCTCGCTTGAGATGGAGCTTTCATTCATTTCCGTGGGAGGTGTTGTGTGCAGCTACAGAATGCGAGCATCACTGACTCGACCCCAAGCATGCAGAAACTTTCAAGCAGGTCACAAAGGCAGTTGACTCACGCGCAGAACTCATGCTTGCTGAGGTGGCCATTCATGTCCTGGTCCAGTTGGAAGAAGATGTTGCGCAGCCGCTCAGCATTGCCCTTGCTGAACCAGCCCTCCTGGGGCTGTTCCGGATCAGCCTCTACCCTGAGCTCCATCAGCTCATACCACATGCTGCTCATTACGATGTCCCTGATCTTCACCCTGCATCCCATCAAATCGAAGTCAGGAGCTGCTGCTTGTGATCTTCCCCATGCATCCCATCAAACCAAAAAGTCAAGCTGCTGCATTCATGGTGGCACTTCGTGTTGCATGAACCAGCACTCCTGGGTGCCCAATTCCATGCATTAGGGTTTCATTTCCATCCATTAGGGTTCCAATTCCATGCATTAGCAGCTCTGTAGAGAAGCCTTGTAGCAGATGGCATGAATCCATCAACAACGGGCTAGGCCCCAAGAAGCTGCTATGCAGGCACTTGGTCCAGTCCCTTAAAGCAAGCCTGAAGGATCTGGTACTGTGTGATGTAGGCTGCAGGGCCCACAGGGGCGCCCACATCGTAGTGGGGTGGGAGTGATGTGTGGTATAGAGCCATGCAGCTCAGTGGGACCAATGCTTTCTGATGCATCAACAGCGTGGGTGACATTGTAACATTCTGTCTGTGAGAACTGTCTTGCCAAGAGTATCATCGGGAGAGCTTTGCTGCAAGCTGAGAGGCATCAAGCTTCTTTCAACAAGTCCTCTGGGATCACTGACGTCGTGGCGGCTTACTTGCCCTTCTTGCCCAGGAAGAAGAGGAACTTGCGAGCGGCTATCTGGGCATAGGTGTCGACTGCCATGCTTCTGTCTATGCCTTGCAGCCCTGGCAGCTCCGGAACCAGAGCAGCAATGTAGGCCTGCAGCTCTGTGTCTGTCACAGCACCATCTCCATCCGTGTCAAAGCAGCCCATGTGAATCATCTGTACATGCACAAGCTCTAAGAACATGCACAAAAGCAGGTATGGTCTGCCATGCAATGAACACAAATTGCTCAGTGCATGTGGATTCCCCAGACAGTCTGTTGACTGCCTTGACGAGTCTCACACACAAAAAATACTGTTTGAGTGATTGCTTGGTTGAGCGGGAAAGCTGGTATGATTTGAGACGTGCGCAGCGTCATTTTCCTTGTGATTTGCGCCCGTATGAGCAGCCATGACAAGACAGGACATGTGTATAATGTGCACACGTGTTTTACAGGCCGTTGGATGCCCATACAAGTAAGCAACACATGTATGCATATACAAGCAGCGGCATGTAGGCCATGTGACCATGACTGCAGACTTTTGGACATTTAGAAGCATGTGGGGTCGCGATACAACATGACTTGCACATGCCTCATGGGTTTATGGGCTTGAGGGTTTGTGGGAATCCTAGGGCGCCGGATACAACATACAACATGACTTGCACAGGCCTCATGGAACCCCCATGGCACAAGCCATTGAAGTAGGGCAACCAAACATGCAGCATGCTGTGCAGGATCCCAAGACACTGGCAGCATCTGAGCGAGCAAGCGTGCAGTTCACCATACCGCAGTATACAAACAAGCCCATGCATTGCGCATTGCGACAAGTGATGGCGATCAATGTTAGCCAAGCTTTCAGACACATGAATGAGACCGGCGCTGCCAAGATTGGTTTGGGCACAGTGCATACCGTCTGGAGCATGGCATTCTTCCTGACAATGTAATGATGGAAGCAGGGAATGGAGATGGTGCCCTGCAAGTCTTTGCTCATCTGCAGGAAGACTGAGGCTGTGAAGTATGGACGCACTGCTGGCAGTTTCAGGGCATCTGTGCACTCAGTCGCTGCCTGCAAATGCATGCAGCATACATTGTGCACAACAGAATCAAGTCTACAAAGTTCATTGCCAAAAGTTTGTTTTAAGGCATCTGTCGGCTCAGTGGCTGCCTGCAGAGGCAGTACAAAGTTGATCTCAATTGTCCCAGATAAAGCTGTGCAGAACTTCAGCCATGCTGCTATATGATGGCTCAGACTGGAAAATTGCCTTCAGGAGGCTGCTTCTACCAAAAGGAGATGATGCCTTGCAGAAGAATTCAGAAGGACGAGAAAATGAGCTCCATATATGTACGGTTTGGTACATGCATATTCAGAACTGATTTTGCCCTGGGGCAGCCAACCTAGATCAGGCAGATCGTTGATGAATGTAGCATGATGTCAAGGGTATTGGCATGCAGAGCCCAGTGACAGGTTACCTGACAAAAGTCATCATAGTGCAATCTGCTATCATCAGGGCTGTTTGCAGCTTTGGTGGCATGCCGCAGAAGGCAAAACCAGACATCATCCAGCTGAAGCTGCCCTAAAACGTTGTGACTGCATATCTGCATGTATGCACATAGAATTAGCTACCTCACCAGCTTAGATCATGCAACTTGAGAGTTTTGCCCAAAGTGAACATGGCACGTTGCGGTGAACATAGCCGATTGCAGTAAAGGCCATGACGTGCGAGCCAATGTTCCCTTGGAGCTGCGTGAGAATGCAGCACAGCGGCTGACTGCAGCACATTGGCTGATTGCAGCAGACCAGCAAAAAATCATTCTTGGAGCCTGACAGCTCACCGAAAGATGTTGTAAGCGTGCAATTTGTGTCAACTTGGCCTTGATGGAGCCCTTCTGAGGTCTCTGCAGCGATCTGCCGGTAAGTTTGTTGCAAGCAGAACGTGCTCATTACGGGCTTGAGACTTGCGCTAACACTTACAGAGAAGTGGAACACTGGAATTTGTTCGTAAGATGTGCTTGGCTGAGCATCCTCAAACAGGATATCATTCAGGTTGTTGACCACATCTTCCTCTATAGGCAACAGCAAGCAGGCTTGCATAGACCACACATCACAATGTGACATCGTCGTTGCATGACCATATATAGCCGTCACCTTGCTGTGCAGGTGTTCTTGCATCGGATATTGTATGCGCATATCTCCTCAGCTGATCGACACAACATATAGGTTTTTTCGACATTGCTGAACTCACGACGTTTGCGGCCTCAAAACGTGGGCATAAAGCCTGTAACTTGCCACCAGCTCAGTGACTGGACACTGATGCTGCGCAGTCTGAGCCTTAAGTTGGAGTTGACTCCTATGTGCCATATGTAAGTGTGTGTGCGGAATCTGAATGCCCGCGGTTTCACAAGTCGCAGACGATCAGCTAGCTGGACGATCAGGCAAACGATGTGCAGATCGACGCATGAGCTGCTTTGCCGTTCGGGACCAACAACTGCATTATCTGCTGCATCACTGTGTGCAGACGGCTGTATAGCAGTCAGCAATTCTGTGCTTCTGCGGCATGGCAACTGACAAAAACGCTACTCAAGTCGCGGATCGGCTTTTGGCAGAAGATTGGAGTGCTTCAGCTTACGTCAGGGAGTTACAGAATGAACAAGCAGCTGCGCAAAACATATTGTTCATCCTGCAAGATCAGGAGCTCAGAAAGCTTGAGCCTTTGATCAAAGTGCGTCTGCTCCTGGCGCCTTTGTTCTTGCGCAAGCAGGAGCGTGACAGGCTCAAAGATTCATTGCAAGTCCTTGCAGACAAACTGTGTTTGGATGACGACGAATGGGTCAAAGTGACTGCCTATGCAGTAGGCAGATATGAAGGCCACCTGGACCTTGCTGCTGTGTCCAAAGCAAGCAGAGCGGTGAGTGCTTTGCTGTCTGGAGCTAGTTGCAGCTGTATGCTGAAAGAGTTGATAGTAAGGCAGACACGCCAGCATGTGTCTGCACAGTATGCCAGACATCAAACAAGATGCAAGTTGTCTGCTAGTAGGTGGAGGCAACCTTATCAAAGCTACAAAGTGGCTTGTCATCAGCACCTCCCACGTCTTACAGGCCACTTGAGGTATGCTACATTTCTTGGCACAAGCTAGCATTCAGCTTGTTTGTTGCAGTAGAATGCCGATATGTGCAATCACCACCCCCAGCAATGGCATTGCATGCTGTGCAACAGCTTGTGAGCTTGACTGTACCACATACACAAGCTTTGATGCATGCTGCTTACAATCAATAGCGAGTTCATGTTTCAAAACCTCTGCAGGAGCTGTACTTGAGCAAGCAAAACATCAGAAT
>JAABUP010004081.1_pt1 | contig 24521 bp, 18 predicted proteins | sample 5559201 | NCBI WGS metagenome assembly JAABUP01 (sample SAMN10711887, study PRJNA513373) | rock metagenome | isolation source: Antarctica rocks | place: Antarctica
ATGGAGCCGCCGCCATCCCCCGCCCCCGCCCCCGCCCCGAAGGTCGAGCCCTCCGCGCCGGTCCGGGCCGCAAAGGCCCCGACGCTGGAATCGGTCCCGACCGCGAGCCCGGGCGCCCTCGCCGCCGAATCGCCCGCGACGCTGGGGGCCGGCTGGGTGGTGATCCCGAGCGGCGGGAAGCGGATCCCCGGGAACGGGGCGTCGTCCCCGGCCGAGCCCGAGCCCACGGCCTCGCCGATCCGCGACGGCCCCCGCCCACGCGAGGACGCCAGCGGTGACCAGTTCGAGCCGGTCGTGCACCGGGTCCAGCCCGGCGAGAACTTCTGGACCATCTCGCGGACCTTCTACCGATCGGGCCGCTATTACAAGGCCCTCCACGCCGCCAATGCGCGGCAGGTCCCGAGGATTGACGGGCTGGAGGTCGGCACGGTCCTCCGGATCCCGCCGCCCGAGGAGCTCGACCGCTCGCTGATCCTCCCCGCGACGGGCCGGCCCCAGGTCGCCGACGAGTCGACCGGATCCAAGGTCACCCGGACCTCGCGCCGGGACGATTCGGCCGGCGATATCGAGCTGGCTCTCCCGTCCCGCCCCCCGGTGGCCCGCCCCGACCCCGAGCTGGCCGAGGAGCCCCGCCGGCCGACCTACACGGTCAAGCCGCACGACACCCTCCGGAGCATCGCCCGCCAGACCCTCAACGACTCCACCCGCGATCGCGAGATCCTGGGCCTCAACCGCGACGCCATCGACGACCCGAAGGATCTCGCCCCCGGGACCACCCTGATCCTCCCCGCCGATGCCGTGATCGGCCGCAGGCCCCGCTGAGGGCCGCGCCCCATTCCTCCCCGCTCCGATCAGGGAAGGGGCCGGGGGCAAGTGACGCCGAATCCGGAGCACCGGCGCCCGATCGCAGGGTCAAGCGCCCTCGCCGGGCCCGGATTGGCTGCGGTTCCCGGCGCCTCGATATCAGGTCGTGCCGCGTCCCTGACCCCGGCCCCCTTCCCGAAGGTCGAGGGGAGGCAGAGACCCCGGTCGGCCTGAGAGGCGTATGGGCCGGTTGATCCCTGCAAAAAGGGCAAGTGAAGACCTGTCAGGGTCTCCACTTGCCCATGGCTCAGCACTGATCCGGCCGCCGGCTTCAGGCCGGGATCGACCGCCGGATCGACCGCCGGATCGACCGACGGGCCCGGAGCCACCGGGCGGCGACCTCGGCGTCGTCAAAGGGAAGGACGCGGTCGGCGAGGATCTGGTGGTTGTGATGCCCCTTGCCGGCGATCAGGACGGCGTCGCCGGGTCGGGCTTCGGCCAGGGCGAAGGCGATGGCGGCCCGGCGGTCGGGCTCGACCCGGGCGCGGCCAGGGTGGTGGAAGCCGGCCAGGAGGTCGTCCAGGATCTGGTCGGGGTCCTCGGCCCGAGGGTTGTCGGTGGTCAGGAGCACGCGGTCGGCCCCGGACTCGGCGGCCTGCCCCAGCGCCGCCCTCCGGAGCCGATCGAGGCCCCCCTCGGCCCCGGTCACGCAGATCACCCGGCCGGCGCCGAGGGCCCGGATCGAGGCCAGGGCGCGGGCCAGGTCGGGGGCGGTCCGGGCCCGGTCGACCCAAACCTCGAAGTCCTGCCCCTCGCGGACCGGCTCCAGCCGGCCGGGGAGCCGGGTCACCGCCTCCAGACCGTCGACCACCGCTTGCACGTCGACCCCACGCGCCCAGGCGACCGCCGCGGCGGCCAGGGCGTGGCCCAGATGCTCCTCGCCCGCCAGGCGGAGCGTCACGGTCGCCTCGCGTTCGAACCCCCGGAGCCGGAAGGTCGAGCCCGAGGCGTCGATCCGGTCGACCGCCGCCGAGACGTGCGCCGGCCGGTCGCGGCCGAAGGTGACCCGGCGGGCCTCCAGGTTGACGGCGCCGAGGACGTCGGCCTCGGGCTCGTCGGCGTTGAAGACCACCGAGCCGCCGGGCCCGACCAGCCGGGCCAGCCGGGCGAACGACCGCCGGCGGGCGATCAGGGCCTCGGAGCCCGGCCCTCCCAGGCCGGTGACGACGACCTCCTCGAAGGCCACGCCGTCGACCTCGCGACGGTCGATCGACCGGTCGTCGACCTCCAGGACGGCCGAGTCGCACCGCCGCTCGGCGATCGTGGCGAGCATCGAGGCGAACCCCTCGGCGCCGGGCGAGCCCGGGCCGGTCGGACGGTCGGAGGCGCCGTCGGACCAGCCCGATCGGCCGATTGAGCCGACGGATTCCCCTCCGGCCCGGAGGATCGAGCCCAGGAGGATGGCGGTCGCCGACTTCCCCCGACGGCCGGTCACGCCGGCCACGCGGGTCTTGCCGGCCGGGTCGCCCGCCAGCGCGTGGCTGATCCGGGCCAGGGCCGATCGGCTGTCGTCCACGACCACCTGAAGCCGCCCCGCCTCGGGGCAGGGCCGCTCGACCACCACGCCCGCCGCACCCCGCTCCAGCGCCCGGCCGACGAAGGCGTGGCCGTCGACCCGCTCGCCCCGGACGGCGACGAACAACTGGCCGGGGTCGAGCTTCCGGGTGTCGGCCGTGCAGCCGGAGACCGCCCAGTCCTGGCAGCCCACGAACCGGGCTTCGGGCAGGAGCCGCCGGAGGCTGACCGAGGGGATCCCACGCTGGGGGGAACGGTCGAGGAACCATCGGGCCATGGATCATGCCTCCTTGCCGGCCTGGTGTCGTAAAGCTCGGGGGAAGGCCGCGCGGCGTCATGCCTCGCCCTGCCCGACCCCGGGTCGCGCCGGGGGCCATCGCGGGCCCCGGCGTCGCTCGGCATTTTTGGCCAGGCGTCGAAAAAAAACAATCCCAGACCCGGACGCCGGCCGATCTCACCAAGTTTGGGTGCGGATCCCCCTGGTCTTCCCGCCGATCCGAACCCATCGAAGACGATCCACCCGATCGATTTGCCGCGAGAAATGATCTCCGCGCGGTTAAGATCGCGATCGAGAGTCCGGTTCATCCTCAGGGAGTCGGGCAAGGGTGGGGATCGGGCCAACGATCGGCGAAAGGGGCGAGGTCGACCATGGATCGCGCGAGCCTGCAAGCAAGGTATGACGAGATCCATGCCGAGTCATCCCTGCTGGCCGGGGACCTCCACGACATCCCCCGGCGGGCCTTGATCCTGATCAACATGTACCTCGACTCGGGGCGGAACCACGCCTTTTCGCTGATCGCCGCCCACGGGGCGCTCTGGGCCCAGGGTTACTTCGAGGCGGGGGGGAGCCTCGGCCGGCTGATCGCCCGCCGCTATTTTTATGACCCGGACGAGCGGGCCTATCGCCTGGGCCTGCTCCGCGAGTTCGCCGACGACTTCCGGAAGGTCAACCGCCAGGTCTGCATCGATACCTACGCCAATTACCACTTCGCCGGGCGCTACGGCCGCGAGCCGGGGGCGGACGGGCTGATCGTCCCCTCGCTGCTGGGAGCCCTGAACCGGGTCCACGACGCCCGCGAACGCCGGGCGGAGTTCGACCCCGGGCAGCGGCGGCGGGTCTTCGAGCAGTCGTTCCGGTCCGAGCAGGAGGTGACCGTCGCGCCCGGCGTGCAGGCGGCCGTCCAGTCGTTCGAGTGCAAGATCATGCGGTTCCTCTGCCTGAGGCCGCTGGTCCGGTTCGCCTACTTCCCGAGCTTCCGCTACCTCTGGTTCCGCAACTTCGCCGACAAGGACGAGCGGATCGACCGGGGCCTCCGGGCCTACGACCTCGCCGCGAAGGTGGGCTGGCCCCGGGTCGAGCGGTCGCTCCGCTACTACGGGGTGATGCCCCGGCATCTCCTGGACGAGCCGGGGCGGGGCCTGGCGGAACTCCGGGAGGAGCTGGCACGTCGGGGCGAGCAAGCCGCGCAGGTCTTCGGCCGATCGGGCGGGCCGGGGTCGCCGGCCGCGATCGCGTAGCGTCGGCCCACGGCATCAGAGGCTAACATTGAGGGGCTGGAGATGGAATCGACCATCTCTCGTCGCGGCCCACGAGCGAGATGGCTGTGTCAGGCCCCGCCCCGAACCCTCGGACCTGGAAACTTGGCGGAAATCATACGGCCCGGCAGTGGGCTGGCAAGATGGCCAGACGAGGTTGGACGGGCTTGCAGATCGACGAGGCGATTGCCGATGGCCGGAAATGCTCCACGACCAACCTCATCCATCCCAAGAATTTAGCGACTCGTCACGTGCATCCAACGACGGGCCGATCCGTGGGTGTCGACGACGTAACCGGAGAGGTGATCGATGTCGGAGGAGATGATTTCCTCTACTGACACCCGCGAAGTGTTCGTCCGGCTCTTGGACGAGGGGACGGACGTCCGTCGCCCCACGATGGCGATCGCCCTCGGGGGCACGCGCTACCAGTTACTGGCGACCGACGACTACGACCCCGATGAGGAACACTGGGAATTCCCCCCGGATTCGGTGGTCGATTGCGGCAACCAATGGATCGCGGGGCGAGAAGTCCTGGTTGTCCGCGCTCGGGTCGATTGACACGGGCTGGAAATGATTCTCCCCGCGTTGGAGGAAATCGGACCATGACCGGGTTCGCCCTATCCCGCTCGGGCTTCACCTAGCGCAATTCCGCGCTCACGGGGAAGACCAATGGGATTTTTGCAATCGAGGATGATGGGCCGCAAGGCGGGAAACGACCGAAGGTTCCGCCAGGTCCGGACCACCCAGGAGCGTCGCCTCTGGGATGTCGAGTACGGCCGATCGGCACGTGCCCCCGATCGCCTGCCGAACGCCTGGGACGACAGGACGAGGCACGTCGATGGCTCCTGGAAACGTCATCGCCTCACGCAATTCCGCCCGAAAAGCATCGGACACGAGCCATCTGGCCGGGCTCGGCCGAGCCAAAAGGAACAGTTCGGCCCGATCGGGCGGGATCCGGGTGCATAATTTCGGGTCCGACGCGAACGATCACCCGACCATCCCGGAGCCCCGCCGTGAAATACGCGCCCCTGCTCTTGTTGCTCGCCGCCGGTCCGGCCCAGGCCGCGAGCCCGTGGTGGCTCTGCCCCGAGGACCGCGCCGAGGTCAACCGGGTCGCGCGGCTGACGGCGCTCGAATGCGGGCCACTGTACGGCGTGGTCGAACAGGAGCGGGCCGGCTTCAATCAGCAGACCATGATGCAGTACAACCGGATGCTGCCGATCCCGTTGCCGATGATGCCGACGCCCGAGGTGGCCGCGCCGCCCCGGACGTTCCGCCTTCGTTGATGAGATGGCCCGGCCCGGCCCGGCCCGGCCCGGCTCAATGCCGGAACAAAAACTCCTTGGAGTTGATCAGGACCCAGCCGAGATCCTCGACGGCCTGGCGGCGGTCGGCGGTCGCGGCGAGGTGCTTGGCGGCGGCGGCGGTCTCGGTGGCGTTGGGGTCGCGGGCCAGGGCGACCTGGTAAAGCTCGCGGGCGATCTGCTCGGGCGAGGCGTCGGACTTCGCCAGCCGGGCCATCCGGCCGCCGTCGTCGCGGAGCTTGCCGTTGACGGTGGCCCCGCCGATGAGTTGCAGGGCCTGCGAGAGGTTCGAGTCGCTCTCGCGCTCGCACTCGCAGGCCAGCTCGCGGGCGGGCCGGCCGAAGGTTTTCAGGAACGGGTTTTCCATCTTGCCGTCGGGGATCTGGGTCGCCCGAGTCCCCTTGGGGAGGCCGTCGAACGGCGTCGTGGTGCCGGTCACGGCCGAGATGGCGTCGAGCAGGACCTCGGCCGGCAGGAGCTTGGTAGCGGCGTGCGAGAAGTACAGGCTGTCGGCCGCGTTGAGCTCGTTGGTCTTCGAGGAGAGCTGATACGTCCGGCTGACCAGGATCGAGCGGACCAGGGCCTTGAGGTCGAAGCCGCCCTTGACGAAGTCGGCGGTCAGACCATCAAGCAGCTCGTCGTTGGAGGCGGGGTTGGAGTCGCGGAAGTCGTCGACCGGCTCGACGATCCCCCGGCCGATCAGGTGATACCAGACCCGGTTAGCCAGGCTCCGGGCGAAGAACGGGTTCTCGGGGCCGGTCAGCCACCGGGCGAGCGACTCGCGGCGGTCGAGCATGTTGGGGTCGGGGGAGCCGGAGTCGTCGAAGGTCGGGCCGCCCAGGGCCTTGGGCTTCATCGTCTTGCCGGTCCGGGGCTGCTTGACCTCGCCGGCGTCGGCACCGTAGACGACCTCGTCCTCGGGGAGGCTCCCGGCCTTCCGCTTGATCCGGGAGAAGAAGGCGGCGAAGCCGTAATAGTCGTCCTGCGTCCAGCGCTCGAAGGGGTGGTTGTGGCACTTGGCGCACTGGATCCGGACGCCGAGGAAGAGCTGGGCAGTGGTCTCGGTGGAGTTCTCCGGGTCGCGGCTGATCCGGTAGTAGTTGGCGGCCGGGTTCCGGAGGGTCGAGCCGTTGGCGGTGAGCAACTCGCGGACGAAGCGGTCGAGCGGGACGTTCCGCTCCAGGTTGGCCCGGATCCAGCGGTTGAAGGCGTGCGTCCCCTTGGTCTCGATCAATCGCCCGTTGGCCCGGAGGATGTCGGCGAACTTCAGGGTCCAGAAGTCGGCGAACTCGGGGCGGGCCAGGAGCCGGTCGACCAGCCGGGCCCGGCGGTCGGGGGTGGCGTCGGCCCCGAAGGCGTGGACCTCCTCGGGCGAGGGGAGCACGCCCAGGGCGTCGAGCGAGGCCCGGCGGAGGAACTCGGCGTCGGTGCAGGGCTCCGACGGGGCGATCCGCATCCGGTTCAGCTTGGCGAAGACGGCCCGGTCGATCGTGTTGTCCCCGGGGACCTCGGCGACCTTGAAGCCGGGGACTTCGACCAGGTGCGTCAGCCGGACGTTGGCGACGAGGTCGAGATAGTGGGCGATGACGGCGACCTCGCCCCGGTTCTTGAAGGCGACGTGGCCGTCGGCGTCGACCTCGGCGATCTCGGGGTTGGACGAGTTGTAGTAGCAGATCGGGGTCACGTCGCGCGACGATCCGTCGGCGTACCGGGCGACCACGGCGACCTGCTGCGTCCGGGCCGGGGCGTTCAGGACCCGGGCGCCGGGGAGGATCTCCAGTTTGATCGCGGCCGGGGCGGCGGGGTCATCCCTGGCCCCCTCTTTCATCCAGTCGCGGAGAAACTCGTACGACTTGGAGGTCCGGAGGATCCGGAGCCCGCCCTCGTGCGCGACCTCGCCCAGGGGCTTCCGGAGCAGGATGCTCGACTCGGAGGCCATCACGTTGATCCGACGGCCGCCGGCCTCGCGGGTCAGGATCGTGTAATCCTGGTCGGGCAAGTAGCCCCGGAGGCTCAGGCGGAACCCCCCCTTGCCGGTCGGCGTGCCGTGGCAGGCCCCCATGTTGCAACCGGCCTGGCTGAAGGCGGGGATCACGTCGTTCCGGAAGCTGACCGGCTTGGGCCGCTCCAGCCCCGAGACCTCGACCGTCGCCCGCGCCTCGACGCTCCCCCCCCGGGCCACCAGGGTGGCCTTGCCATTGCCCCGGGGGACGACCTGCCCCCGGGCCGAGACCGTCGCGACGGCCGGGTCGAGGCTGGTCCAGGTCAGGGCCCGGGTGAGGTCGCGCATCGAGCCGTCGGCGTCGGTCGCCGAGGCGATGAGCTGGCGGGTCGCCCGGTGGCCGACCAAAATCGAATGGGCCGGCTCGATGGCGACCTTCGCGGGCGTCCCGATCGGCTCGACCGGCGCGTCGGAGCCGGCCGCCGGTGCCAGGGCGAGGGCCGAGGCGGCCGAAAAGACGAGCCAGGTGATCCGTCGAGGGACGCGCATCGGTCGCTCCTCCTTAGGGAGGGATGATGAGGGCGGTGGGGAGGTCGGACCCCTCCGACCGGGGCGGTCGGCGGGTCCGAGCGGCGGGCTCACTCTCGGATCGGGGCAGTCTACGGGGTCATCCGGCGCTGGGCGGCGGGCTCGACAATCTTTGATTCTATGGCAAGGATCACCCGAATTTCAAGCAAAATCCAACAATTTTGGGAAGTGGAACGGGTGGGAAAGACCGGAATGGAACCGCCAGGACGCCGAGATCGCCAGGTGAGAGACCGAGGAGCGGAGCAAGGTGTGACCGTTTCACGTCGCGATCGATTCCGCGATGACCACGCCCGAGGGCTGGCGGGGCGGGGCCGCCCGGGTACAATCGAGGCCGGTCCGGGGATCCATCCGGGTCGAGGCCGATTTCCAAGGGCGAGGTGCGGGATGATCCGACACGCGATCGCGACGGCGGCCGTGGCCGCGTCGCTCCTGGCGGCGGCGGCCTTGGGGGCTGACGACTCGGCGACGCCCCGGCGCGAGGCGCAGGCGGCATTGAAGCCGTTCGGCCCGCTGGTCGGGACCTGGCGGGGGACCGGCCAGCCCCGGCGGGGCCAGGCGGCCGGGTCGTGGCAGGAGTCGGCGAGCTGGGCCTGGAAGCTCTCCGACGACTCGGCGGCGCTGGAGATCGGCGTCGAGAAGGGGAAGTACCTCAAGTCGGCCCTGCTCAGGCCGGGCGGAGGGCCGGGGGCCATCGTCCTCGACGCCACCCTGGCCGACGGCTCGAAGCGGGCGTTCTCGGGCCAGGCCGCCGGGGGCGACAAGCCCTTGGTCCTGGCCGCCGAGGGGCCCGGCGAGGGGGTCCGCCGGGTCACGCTGACGATCCCCAATGAGAACCGGTTCCTGCTCCTCCTGGAGTCGCGAGCCTCGGCCAACGCCTTCGCCCGCCTGGGGGAGGTGGGCTTCACCCGGAACGGCGTCGTCTTCGCGGCCGGCGAGTCGGGCCCGGTCTGCGTCGTGACCGAGGGGCGGGGGACAATCCCGGTCTCGTACCAGGGCAAGTCCTATTACGTCTGTTGCTCGGGCTGCCGCGACCTGTTCACCAAGGACCCCGCCGCGATCATCGCCGAGGCGGAGGCCCGGAAGAAGGGGAAGTAGCGGGGTAGTCGGTCCGGGCCCTCGGCCGATAGAGTGGGGGCCGGCCCGCCGATCGACGCCCCGCCCCTCGCCCCACCAGAAGCCACCGATGCCCGATCACGTACCGTCGGACCGGATCGACCCCGCCGGGCTGGCGGCGGCGACGCTCTGTTGCCTCCTCTGGGGCGGCAACGCCGTGGCGGTCAAGTACGCGATCTCCCCCGAGGGCCTCCCGCCGATCGGGGGCGCGGCGGTCCGGTTCCTGATCAGCCTGCCGGTGGTGGCGTTGCTCTGCTGGCGGTCGGGGGTCGCCTGGCGGGTCGAGCGGCGGTACTGGTGGCTTTTGCTGGCCCACGGGGTCCTGACGGCCGTGCAGATCGGCTCGTTCAACTGGGGGACCAGCCACAGCGAGGCGGGCCGGTCGTCGGTCTTCATCAACATTCACCCGCTGGTGGTCGCCCCGCTGGCCTGGCTCTTGCTGGGTGAGCGGCTCGGCGGGCGGGGGATACTCGGCCTGGCGGCGGCGGCCTCGGGCGTGGCGGTGATGCTGGCAAAGCCCTTGATGCTGGGCGGCGGCCTGGCCGGCGACCTGGTCGTCCTGGCCTCGGGGATCGTTTTCGGGATCCAGTCGATCGCCCAGAAGAAGACCTTCCCGATGATCCCGCCGACCACGCTGCTGCTGATCCAGTCGGCCCTGGCCGTCCCGCTCTCGTTCCTCTACAGCGCGGCGTTCGAGGGTCCGGCCAGCTACCACTTCACCCCCGAGGCCCTCTGGGGGCTGGCCTACCAGGGCCTGTTCGTCTCGGGCGTGGCCTTCGCGACCTGGATGGTCCTGCTCCGCCGCTACCCCGCCGGCCGGCTGGCCGCCGTCGCCTTCCTGACGCCCCTGTTCGGGATCACGATCGCCAGCTTCACCCGGGGCGAGCCGTTCACGACCCCCCTGGCCGTGGGGAGCGGGCTGGTGGGACTGGGGATCTACCTGGTGGCGGGGGAGAAGTAGACGAGGCCCAAAGGTCCCCCGGCCCGGAGTTGACCTCGGGACGCAGGATGCGGTACGTTCGTGGCCATCTCGTGGGGCGTCCTCCACCGAATCATCACCGTCAGGACTGACGCGGTGAACAAAGTCGAGTGGCGGGCACTCGCGGAGGCTCGGGTTCTCGATGCGGAGGCCCTGCTTGCCGCAAGCAGGTGGCCGGCGGCCTACTATCTCATCGGTTACGCCGTGGAATGCGGGCTAAAGGCATGTGTCTGATCTTATGTAGTTAATCATCCGGATATCCTTTTCAAGAACAGAAAATATTCCAACGATTGCTGGTCTCACAGACCCAATGATCTCGTCGCGCTGGCCGACTTGGGCGTCAAGTTGGCCGCCTCTATTGCCGCGAACCCTGCCTTTCGATCACCCTCAACTCGGAGGTGTGGGTATCGAGGAAGTTTACATCGATCCGCAGCCGATCTCCGCCGCCAGTCACTAGCGCGGCGTCGCGATGCCGGCACGGCAACACTCCGGAGCCGCAGGGCCTGGCAAGTCGCGACCACCCATGCCATACTGGCGCCAGGGTCGTGCATCCGTCCTCACTCCCCGCCGGATGCGGTCTAAATCTCGCCACTCTCCCGATCGAGGAGGCCCGCCCATGGCTGGTGATCTCCGGCGTCGTCGATTCTTGCAATCCGCATCGGCGCTCGGGCTGGGCGCGGGGCTGGGTGCCTGGCCGGGCCTGGGGCGAATCACGCCGGCCCGGGCGGCGGACATGGCGGTCGGGCCGGACGCGGTCCGATTCCGGCCGGAGATCGAGCCTGTGGTCCGCTGGATCGAGGAGACCCCGCGCGACCGGGCGATGGAGGTCGCCATCGGCCACCTCAAGGCCGGGCTCTCGTATCGCGACCTCCTCTCGGGGCTGTTTTTGGCGGGGATCCGGAACGTGAAGCCGAGGCCCGTCGGGTTCAAGTTCCACGCCGTCCTGGTCATCAACTCGGCGCACCTGCTCGGCCAGGCGGCGGCCTCCGACGAGCGGCTTTTGCCGATGCTCTGGGCGCTGGACAACTTCAAGAACTCGCAGGCGCAGGACGTCAAGGAAGGGGACTGGACGCTCGGCCGGGTCGACGAATCCAAGGTCCCCGGGCCGGAAGCGGCCGGGGCGGCGTTCGTCAAGGCGATGGAGGCGTGGGACTCCGACGGGGCCGACGTCGCCGCCGCCGGGCTGGGGCGGGCCTCGGGCGCGGCCGGGGCGATGGAGCCGTTCGGTACGCCGTCCGCGACCAGCGCGACATCGGCCACAAGGCGATCTTCGCGGCCCAGTGCTGGCGGACCCTCCAGGCGATCGGCTGGGAGCACGCCGAGCCCGTCCTCCGGTCGCTCGCCTTCGGCCTGCTCGACCTCCGGGGCGACGACCGGCCCGTCGCCGTCGGCCCCTACGAGGCCAACCGGGAGCGGGCCCGGTCGATCCGCCACGGCTGGCAGCTCGGCAAGCCCGACCCCGCCGCCACCGTGGGGCTGCTGGAGGCGATCCGCCAGGCCACGCCCGAGGCCGCCTCCGCCGAGGCCGCCAACCTGCTCGATCGCGGGGTCTCGCCCGACTCGCTCTGGGACGCCGTGGTCCTGGGCGGGGCCGAGTTGCTGATCCGGAGTCCCGGGATCATCTCGCTCCACGCGGTGACCGCGGGCAACGCCCTGCACTTCATCTACCGGGCCAGCGGCGACGACGCCACCCGGCGGCTGGCGCTGCTCCAGGCCGTCGGCTGGCTCCCGATGTACCGGGGCCGGGCCAGGCCGGCCGACGCGATCCGGATCGACGCGCTGGAAGCCCTCGCGCCCGAGGCATCGGGCGACGACGCCGTGGGCGAGCTGTTCGCCGACGTCTCGAAGGACCGGGCCCGGGCCGCCCGGAAGACCATGGGCTACCTGGGACGGGGGGGATCGCCCGACCTGATCTTCGCCGCCGCCCGCCGGATGATCTTCCACAAGGGGCGCGACAGCCACGACTACAAGTACGGGGCCGCCGCCTGGGAGGAATGCCGGCTCGCCGCCGACCCGAAGTGGCGGCCCACCCTGGCCGCCGCCATGATGTTCCAGCTCCCCGGGACCGGGACCGCCGACAGCCCCCTGATGGACCGCGCCCGCCGGGCCGTCGCGGAGGTCATGGGCTGATCGCCAGCCCCAGGACCCCCGCCCAGAGCCGCTCGTAGGCCCTGACGACCCGACCGGGCGTGAACTCGGCCTCCACCCGGGCCCGACCGGCCTCGCCATACCGGCGGAGTCGCCCGGGGTCGGAGGCGGCATCCCGGAGCGCCGAGGCCAGCGCCCCGGCGTCCCCCGGCGGGACCAGCCAGCCGGTCCGGCCGGGCTCGACCAGGTCCTCGGTCCCCTCCACCGCCGAGGCCACCACCGGCCGACGGGCGGCCATCGCCTCCAGGACGACATTGGGCATCCCCTCCCAGAGCGAGGGGAGGACCAGCAGGTCGGCCGACTTGAGGAGCGAAGGCACGTCGTCGCGCCGGCCGAGCCAGTGGATCCGTCGGACCCGGTCGGGACCGGCGACCGGCCGGGCCCTCAGGGCCTCGCGTTCCGGGCCGTCGCCGGCCAGGGCGAGGTGCCAGTCGGGGCGGGCCTCGATGACCTCCGAGGCGGCATCGAGCAGGACGCCGAGCCCTTTTTGCGGGTCGAGCCGGCCCACGTAGAGCGTCAGGAAGGCTCCGGCCGGGACGCCCAGGGCCGCGCGGTCGACGCCCCCGGCGCGGTCGAATGGGGCGGGGTCGACGCCGTTGGGAATCACGACCAGGCGATCGGCCGCGATCCCGCCTGGCTCGGAGCTGAACCGGCGGACCCCCTCCGAGACGCAGACCGACCCGGTCGAGAGGCGGCTGGTGAGCCGGTCGAGGGCCAGGTGCCACCGTTTCCGCCGCTCGGCCACCCGGAGCCCGCCGACCACCCACGGCCGCCCCGCCAGCGGCCCGGCCAGCTTCGAGGCGACGTTGGCATGGAACAGGAAGCTCTGGACCAGCCGGGGCCGCGCCCGCCGGAGTGTCCCGACCAGCGCCCCGATCGCCCGAGCCGGCCGCCTCCGATCGACATCCAGGCATTCGACGGCGATCCCGGCCTCCCGGAGCGGCCCGGCCAGGGCCCCTTCCCCGCCCAGGGCGACCACCGAGGGGAGCCATCGGCGGCGGTCGAGCCCGGTCGCCAGGGCCACCAGCGCCCGCTCGGCCCCGCCGATGTCCAGTTCGGTGATCGCCAGCGCGACCGGCACCGGATCGGCCGGCCAGGGGTCCCGGGGGGCGGTCGCGAGTCTCCGGGCGAGGGCTTGCAAGCGATCACTTCCGCTTCGGTTTCGGCTTCTTCCCGGCCTGGATGGCTTCCAGCTCCTGGCGAAGCCGGCCGATTTCCGCCTGGGATTGGCGGTAGGCCGCGTCCTTCTCCCGGATGGTCGCGTCTTTCTCCTCGATGGTCGCGTCTTTCTCCTTGATGCTCGCGTCCTTCCGGCGAAGTTGGGCATTGGTCCGCCGGAGCTGCGCGTCGGCCTCGCGTCGGGCTTCGTCGGCCTCGCGTCGGGCTTCGCGTTCTTGCTCGATCCGTTCCAGCCGGGTGAGCAGGCGGCGGTCGGTCGCCGGGTCGTGGAGTCGGATCAGCGGCCCGACGGCCTCCAGGTGCAGGCCCAGGACCTCGCTCGGGAGCCGGCCGGCCTGGGGCTCGATCGGGCGATATTCCGCCCCGACCAGCCGGTGACCTTGCAACGGGGGGTCGAGATACTCGCCGAGGGGGTCAAACCGGAAGTATTCGTGGACCTTCAGGTCATCGCGATAGATCCGGAACTTCTTCCCCTGGTCCTCGCGGCGGGTCGAGCGGGAGGTCATCTCGACGACGAACTCGGGTCCCCGGCCCCCTTCCTGCCAGGTCTTGTAGACCCGGCGGAGGATCGTCTTGTCGATCCCCCGGACGCACCAGACGTCGGGCGAAACATTCCATCGAGGCTGGCCCTCGACCCAGTAGAGGAAGTCGTCGCCCGAGACGTAGGCCAGCGGGTCCTCGGCGAACCAGTCCTGGAGGGCCAGGATCAGCTCCATCGTCGCGTCGCGGTGGAACGTCGTCTCGCCCATCGGCTCGCCATCGGACTCGGGATAGTGGACTTCGGTCCGGGTCGAGGTGGCCACGGCATCCCCCTCCTTTTCATCGCCCTTCGGGTTGATCCCCCGGCCAAGATTGTGCGTCAATGGGATCGAGGGGGGAAGGGATCTTTGGACACCTCGGCGTTCGATTTCGACCTGCCGGACGGCCGGATCGCCCAGCACCCGGTCGAGCCCCGCGACCGGTCGCGGCTGATGGTCGTCCGTCGGGCTCCGGCGAACTGGGAGCACCGCGTCTTCTCCGACCTTCCCGACCTGCTCGAGCCCGGCGACCTCCTGGTCCGGAACAACACCCGGGTGATCCCCGCCCGGCTGGTCGGCCGCCGCGAGGGGACCGGCGGTCGCTGGGAGGGGCTCTACCTCCGGACCCTCCCCGGCGGCTCGTGGGAAGTCATGGCCCGGACCCGGGGGCATCCGGCCCCCGGCGAGCGGGTGGTCGTGGGCTCGGGGCTGGGCCTGATCCTGGAAGCCCGGCTCGGCGACGGGCGATGGGCGGTCCGCCCGGAGTCGGGCGACGAGGCCGAGCGGATCCTGGAGGCCCACGGCCGGGTCCCACTGCCCCCTTACATCCGGAAGGGGTCCGAGGCCGAAGGCGACCGGGCGCGGTACCAGACGGTCTACGCCGAGGCCCCCGGCTCGGTCGCCGCGCCGACGGCCGGGCTGCACTTCACCCCCGAGGTCTTCGACCGGCTCGACCGCCGCGGGGTCGACCGCCTCGACCTGACCCTGCACGTCGGGATCGGCACGTTCCGGCCGATCGCGACCGAGCGGATCGAGGACCACGCCCTCCACGCCGAGCACGCCGAGCTGGCGCCCGAGGTCGCCGACCGCCTGAACCGCCAGCGGTCCCAAGGGGGCCGGATCGTCGCGGTCGGGACGACCTCGGCGCGGGTCCTGGAGGCGTCGGCGGCGTCGGGCCGGTTCGAGCCGTTCTCGGGCGAGACGGCGCTCTACCTCCGGCCCGGCCACGAGTTCCGGGGGGTCGACGCCCTCCTGACCAACTTCCACCTCCCCCGGAGCAGCCTGCTCGTCCTCGTCTCGGCCCTGGCCGGCGTCGACCTGATCCGGGCCGCCTATGCCGAGGCGGTCCGCCGCGAATACCGCTTCTACAGCTACGGCGACGCGATGCTGATCCTCTGACCGGGACCGTCAGTTTGAAAGATCCTTTCGGTAGAATGGCACTAAGCTAAGCGAAAGAGCATAGCGGATATTGGGTTACGGCTGGATTTCCCGAATTTATTAGGGGCCGGTTTTCATATCAGAAATCGTTGATTTCAGCCTGGCCCTGCGAATCAAGGGGTGCCAACTCGCGCCCCAGGAAATCAAGCCCCGAGGCGATCGAACCCTTGCATTTCGTAAACCCTTAAACTGCAACAACCTGCGCCTTAACTTAGTGCCATTCAGGTATGTTATTCCTTTTTTTGAATGCATTTCTTGCAGAGCGTTTGAAGATTCTCTAAACAACCGAAACCGTACAGCAGGCCGAGGGCCTCCCTACGGCTTCCGCTTCCGCCATCGGGGCGGGGCCAGGATGAACGTCCCCAGGACGGCCAGGCCGAACAGGGTGTAGCAGGTTGTGAAGACCCAGAGGGGGGCCTGGTAGAAGGCGAGGCGGTGGGCCCAGTAGCCGATGAACGCCCCCGGGTAGGTGGCCTGGCCGGCCCGGGAGCGGAGGGCATTCTCCAGCGTGGTCAGCGGGCAGACCACGCCCACGATCGCCTGGACGGCCACGACCGCGATGGCGATCAGGTGCGCGACCCGGAACCAGGGGTTCCGGACCCACCCCCAGCCCAGCGCCAGCCCGACCAGGATGGCCAGCATCCCGACCGCCACGAACGCGATGTAGGCGAAGTGGAAGGTGACCACCAGGTCGGCGGCGATCCGATAGGCGAGCATGGGTCGACTCCGGGCGGAGGGGGGGGCCCCGGCTCAGGCCGGTTCGCGGGGCCGGAACTTCTTGGAGAGGACGCGGTCGAGCTGGTCGGGAGCCTCCAGGTTGAGCTGGAGCAGGACGCTGTTGAGGGCCCCGGCGTCCTCGAAGTTGGTCTGCTGGTTGGTCGGGGCGTGCCAGAGGATGAAGCGCTCGGCGTTCCGGTAGTCGACGTAGGCGATGGCCAGGCTCTCGTCCTGATAGGGCCAGGCGGCCAGGATCGGCTTGCCGGCGGTGGTGGCCAGGCGGATCGAGGGGATGAGCATCTCGACCTGCTTGTTGGGCATCCCCTGAATGGCGATCTGGCCGGCGGACTTGCCGCGGATCGAGGGGATGACGGCCAGCCGGTAGGGGCCGATCGGGACGTTCCGGTGGCCGGTCCGGGCGTCGGGGGTCCGGAGGGCGGCGGCGGCCTCCCGCCAGAGTTCGCGGAGGTCGCCCATCGTCAGGCGGACCGGGTCGGGCCCGGCCAGCCGGACCAGGCCGCGGTCGGGGGCCAGGTCGTCGGCCAGGTCGTGCAAGCCGCCGGCGTCGAGCCCGAGGCCGACGCCCTGGGGGACCGCCCCGGTCTCGTCGTCGGCGAGGTCGGCGTCGAGCACCGGGTTGTCCTCGAAGACGGCCAGCGACAGGTCGAGCTTCTCGACGACCTGCGGGGGGACCACTTTCTGGATCGCCCGGTCGAGCCGGACGCCGGCGTCGGGCAGGTGGAGGGCGACGCAGAGGTTGTCCCAGATCGCCTCGGTCCCCGAGCGGAGCTGGCGCTGCCAGCGGGCGCGCTCGATCAGCGGGTAGACGACCTCGGGCCAGAGCCCGGCGCCGGCCGGGTCGCGCCAGGCGGAGGTCGTGGCGTAGCCGAGCACGGCCCGGCGGAAGTCGGGGCGGGTCCGCCAGACCTCGGCGACCCGGTTCCACCGGCCCACGAGCTGGTCGTCGACCTCGGAGCGGGCCGGGGCGACCTTCCGGAGGTCGTCCAGCACCTGCGGCATCAGGCCGGGGTTGAGCACGCCCTGGGCGTCGGTCATGTGGGCGACGGCGTAGGGGCTGGCCTCCCGGAGCCGCTTCCGGGCCTGGCGGAACGACTTCCGCCGGGCCGGGGTCTCGCGGGCCCGGAGGTACTTGGCGACCGCCACCGGGCTCAGGGCCGGCCGGACGTCGTGCCGCGAATCCAGGAGGTCGGCGGCCCGGGCCAAATTCTCCTCGCCCGGCCCCCGGATCATCAGCCAGGTCATCGCCAGGATCAGCCGGGCCCGGTCGGCGTTGAGCGGGTCCAGCGGCCGGCGGCGGAGGAAGCCCCGGCGCCGCGAGCCGCCCAGGAGGTAAGCCAGGTAGTGGCCGGCGAAGTAGCGCTGGTCGGCCGTCAGCTCGATCGGGCTGGCCTCGACCTCGGCGATCATCGCCGAGGCCCGAGCCCGGTCGAGCCCGAGGGCGACGGTCTCCCTCGATTCCGACTCCGAGGGCTCGGCCGCCAGGCGGTCCGGGGCTATCCCCGTGGCCGAGCCCGAGCCCGAACCGCTGCCCGAAGCCAATCCCGAAGCCGAGGCCGAGGCCGACCCGGCGGGCGTCGACGGCCCGGCCGAGGTCGCCGACCGGAGGATCGTCGGTGGGGTCGGCATGGTCAGGGACGACGGGTCGCCGGGCGCCGAGGGGTCGCGGAGCGTCGGATCGGTGGCGATCCGCTCGCGGAGCAGCGCGGCGACCTCGGCCCCCGAGCCGGGCCGGGCCTCGGGGTCCTTCGCCAGGAGCCGGAGGATCAGCGCCTCCAGCGCCGCCGAGATCCCCGGGTTCCTCGATCGGGGCGGGTCGGGCCTGGCGTTGACGTGGCTGGCGATCACCGCCATCGCCGGCCCCTGGAACGGCGGCGAGCCGGTGGAGCACTCGTAGGCCATCACGCCCAGGGCGTACAGGTCGGTCCGGAAGTCCAGCCGCTTCCCCCGGGCCTGCTCCGGGCTCATGTAGTGCGGCGTCCCCTTGATCGTCCCCGGGACCTGGACCTCGTCGGCGATCAGCGAGAGGCCGAAGTCCGACAGCTTGGCCACGTCGGCCGGGGTCAGCAGCACGTTGGCCGGCTTCACGTCGCGGTGGATCACCCCCTGGTGGTGCGCGTAGTCCAGCGCCTCGGCGGTCTGGGCGATCACCCGGAGCCGCTCGGCCAGGGGGATCTGCTTCCATCGCCGGGAGAAGCTCGACCCCTCGACCTCCTCCATCACGAAGTAGTACGTCCCCTCGGCCTCGCCGAAGTCGTAGAGCCGGACGATGTTCTCGTGGAGCAGCCGGGCGAGGATCTGCGCCTCCAGCCGGACCTTCCGCCCGACCTCGTCGCCGGTCCGCTCCTTGAGGATCTTGATCGCCACGGTCCGCTGGAGCACCTGATCGGTGGCCCGGTAGACGGCACCCATGCCCCCCCGCCCCAGCTCCTTGTCCAGGGTGAATCTCTGGTTGAGGGTCGTCCCGATCACCGTGTCGCTCCCGCGTCACGTCGATTATCGACGTGCAAGGCGCCATCATAGAGCCCCCCGGGCCCCGACACAACGCACCGAGAGGGCCGGATGCGTCGCCCTTCTTTCGAGCTGATCCAGGCCGACCCGGGAGGAGGTCGACGCCCTCGTGCCCCCTCCTTTGCGGGCGATCGGGTGAGGTCCGGGGGCCCGGCTCCGGACCGGGGCGGATCCCGCCGATAATGAGGATGTCGTGGCCTCCCATCGGGAAGGGGCCGCCCGACCCGACCCATCCTACCGCGAGGTCGAAGCCGTGGGCCTGTCCGAACGCGTCCTGGTCGTCCCCGCCGCCGAATTCGACCGCCTGGGCCGGTTCCAGGGGTTCTCCGCCGACGCCGACCGCTACCTGGACGCCTTGCTCGTGCCCGGGCTGGCGGGCTTCCGCCCCCGCTCCGAGGTCGAGGAAGACCCCTCCTTCAAGCAGATCATCCCGTATGTCGTCTTCCGCTCGGGCGGCCTGGTCTTCGCCTACACCCGGGGCAAGTCGGGCGGCGAGTCGAGGCTCCGCCGGCTCCGCTCGATCGGCGTCGGCGGCCACGTCGCCGAAGCCGACGCCGAGGGCCGGGGGACCGTCGAAGCCTACGAGTTGGCCCTGCTCCGCGAGCTCGACGAGGAGGTCGAGATCCGGAGCCCCGGCCGGATCCGCCGGCTCGGCCTGATCAATGACGATGCCAACCCCGTCGGCCGGGTCCATCTCGGCGTGGTCCACCTCTACGAGCTCGACCGCCCCGAGGTCGTCCCCCGCGAGGACGCCCTGGCCGACCCCGAGTTCCTCCCCATCACCGGGCTCCCGGCCCTCCGCGACCGGTTCGAGACCTGGTCGCAAATTTGTATCGACGCCCTCCCGGCCTGAGCCCCTCAAGTGGCGGCAGCGGGTTCGTCCCTCGAAGATCCGAACGGCGACGGGCGGCTCGCCCCGGATTGACCGAATGCCGGATTGGGCATAAAATCGGTCCATGAACGGCGACCGGAAGATCCTGGTCCGACTACGCGGCGAGATCAAAACGCCGCCTTTCTCCGAGGGGGCGAGGATCGAGGCCGGCAACCTCTTGAGCCGCATCCAGAACGGCGAGTCAATCGGGATGCCGCTCTCCCGGCCGATGCCCAGTATCGGGGCGCGTTGCCACGAGCTTCGGGTTCGCGACGAGGGCCATAGCTGGCGGATTATCTACAGGAGCGATCACGACCGCATCCTCATCGTTGATGTGTTCGCCAAGACGACTCGCCAGACGCCGAGACATATCATCGACGCCTGTCAGGCGCGGCTCGGTGCCTACGATCGCGGGGAATGACCGGAAGGAGGATGACCATGGACCAAGCCGAGAAGAAGCGACTGGAGGCGCTCGGATACTGGGTCGGTGATTACGGCGACTTCCTCGGCCTGACCGACGCTGAACGCCAGCACGTCGAACTCCGGATCGGCCTGTCGCGCGCGGTCAAGCGGCTCCGGGAATCGAAGGGGCTGACCCAGAAGGCCCTCGGCGGGATGATCGAATCGACCCAGTCGCGGGTGGCCAAGGTCGAGATGGGCTTGATGGAAGTCTCGCTCGACCTGATGTTCCGCGCGTTCTTCGCCCTCGGCGGCAAGCTGGAAGACTTGACCAGCCAGGCACCGATCGGGAAGCCCGAGGCGGCCCCGGCCGCCAACCCGAGGCCGAGGAAGCGGCTCGCCAAGCGGGGCGGCTGATCTTGATCACCCCGCCGGCCCCGCCGGGTGCTGGGGCGAGGGGAGGGTCTGGCGAGTGGTGGCGGCGGCGGGCTGGCGGCGGTCGAGCCAGTCGATCACCGGGGGGAAGACCTCGCTCGGGGCGTTCCGGCTCCAGACGAGGTCGCAGTGGCCGTAGTCGGCGATGTGGCCGTCGAGCCGGCCGAACCGCATCAGGGTCTTGTCGGCGCTCCCCAGCGCGTTGAAGGTCAGGATCGAGGACGGGACGTCGGCCATGATGTCGGCCTCGCCGGCGACCATCAGCGTGGGCGTGGTGACCCGGTCCAGCCCCGAGGCGTAGTCGATCGACCGGTCGGCCGAGAGCATCCGCCCGGAGTTCAGGTACGGGTCGAGCTGCTCCAGGGCCCCGGCGCCGGGGTCCTCCAGGGTGTAGCCGTAGAACCGCGAGACCGTCCGCTTGTCGACGTTGGCCGACGTGTAATAGAACCGGTCGATCTTCTCCATGGCCGGGAGCCGCCCGTACATCATCGGCCGGCCCAGCCGCCCGGTGCTCACGGCGAGCGAGAGCACCCGAAGCCCCCGGTTGGCCCGGCGCATCTCGCGGATGTCGGGGGTCTCGACCACCATCGCCACGCCGCCCATGTCGACGAAGTTGGCGATCCGGTCGGCTCGGGGCGAGAGCTCCAGGTAGGGGAACATCAGCATCCCCCCCAGGCTGTGGCCGACCCAGTTGACCCGGTCGCTGCCGGTCTCCCGGGCCACGTGGTCCAGGATCGCCGGGACGTCGTACAGCGCCTGGTCGTCGACGTTCCAGTCGCGTCCGCCGACCTCGCGGATCAGGGTCTGGCGGAGGGCCCGGTTGAGCTGCCCGGGCAGGCCGACCCGGTGGCTCCCGCCCGAGCCCCTCATGTCGACGATGAAGACCTCGTAGCCCCGGGCCGCGAGCTGGCCGGGCAAGTGGTCGTCGGTGATCGTCCAGAACGTCCCGTTCAGGCCCAGGCCGTGGCAGAGGACCACCGGGAGCTTGGCCGGGTCGGGGGAGTCCGGCCGGATCCGCCGGACCGCCAGCATCCACCCGTCCTTGGTGGGGGCGAACCCCTCCGAACAGGGGCGGAGGTCGGGCGAAGGGGCGTTCCGCCGCATCGACGCGCAGCCGGGGGCCAGCAGCGCCAGGGCCAGCGCCATCGCGGGGATCGGGAAACGGCGACACGATCCGAGGCGCATGGGGCGAGGAATCCTTCCTCGATTCAGCCATCCCTGGGTCGGACCACCCGACCGGACCCTCGGCGAGTCCGCCCGGACCGGACCCGACCCAACCGACTTTCATCGGTCCACTCCGCGTCGCCCCGCTCCCTTCCTTGGGGCCGGGCCACACGACCGGGCGAGATCATAATCGAACGCCCGGAGCAGGGGAATGCGAAGGTCATCGGTCTTCCGGGGGTCTGCCCCCCGAGATTTCCCGGAGACTTTGGCAACTTTGGATTCTCCGCTTCGCCCTGCCGATCAACGGGGCGGCATGCGAGGCCGATGCCGGGGAAATCTACGGGGATTTCTCTCTCCTCATCCATCGCCCAACCATAACCCGTTGCCAGGTCCAGGAAATGTTTCCGGATAGCCTCATCAGATCAGAGCATGCTCATCGGGTCGACGTCGATCGCCAGTTCGACGCCCGAGGGCGGCGGGAAACGGGGCGGGACCGCCCGGAGGAGGTCTTGCAACGGCCGGGGCGACGGGCAGCGCATCCGGAGATGGAAGCGGTAAAGGTTCCGGATCTTCTCGACCGGCGCGGGGACCACGGCGGTGATCGCGATCAGGTTCGACGCGGCCTCGCGGAGGGCCACTTGCAAAGCTTCGAGGTACGCCTTGACGGCGGTCGGGTCGGCTCCCCGGGCGATCAGGCGGACCAGCCGGCCGAAGGGGGGGAGGCCGAGCTTCTCGCGGTCGCCCAGCTCCCCGGCGACGAAGCCGAGGTAGTCGTGGTGGCCGGCGAAGGCGATCGCCGGGACGTCGGGGCTGAAGGTCTGCACCAGGACCTTGCCGGGCTTGTCGCCCCGCCCGGTCCGGCCGGCGACCTGGGTGACGATCTGGAAGGTCCGCTCGGCGGCCCGGAAGTCGGGCAGGTGCAGCGCCGTGTCGGCGTCGACGACCCCGACCAGCGTCACGTTGGGAAAGTCCAGCCCCTTGGCGATCATCTGGGTCCCCAGGAGGACCCGGACCTCACCGGCCTTGAAGGCGGCCAGAACCTCCTCGTGGCTCCCGTGGCCCCGCATCGTGTCGGAATCCATCCGCCGGATCGACTGGTCGGGGAACGCGGTCCGGACCTCACGCTCCAGTCGCTCGGTGCCGATCCCGCCGTAATATAAAAGCTTCCGGCAGGTCGGGCAGCTCGGGAGCCGGTCCAGCTCGGCGTCGCAGAAGTGGCAGACCAGCTTCCGGCGACCCTGGTGGTAGGTCAGGCTGACGTCGCAGTGCCGGCACTTCAGGACGCTCCGGCATCCCGGGTTCACGCAGACCGCATACGTGTTGAACCCCCGCCGGTTGAGCAGCAGGATCACCTGCCCGCCGGCTTCGAGGGCCTCGGTCATCGCCGACTTCAGCGGGTTCGAGAGCACGGCGCCGACCGGCTTCTCGTACCGCATGTCGATCATCGTCACCTCGGGCATCGGCCGGTCGCCGACCCGGGCCTCCAGCGCGATCCGGGTGTACCGCCCGGTCCGGGCGTTCCGCCAGGTCTCCAGCGCCGGCGTGGCCGAGCCCAGGATCACGGGGATCCCTTCGAGTTGGGCCCGCTTCACCGCGACGTCCCGGGCGTGGTAGCGCGGGACGGTCTCCTGCTTGAAGGAGCTTTCGTGCTCCTCGTCGATCACGATCAGACCGAGCTTCCGGGCCGGGGCGAAGACGGCCGACCGGGCCCCGACGACGACCTGGACCTCGCCGGCGGCGATGCTCCGCCAGTGGCGGTGCCGCTCCCCCTCGCTGAGGTGGCTGTGGAGCACCGCCACGCGGTCGAACCGCCTCCGGAACCGGCGGATCGTCTGCGGGGTCAGGCTGATCTCGGGGACCAGGACGATCGCCTCCCGGCCCCGGGCGACGACCTCGTCGATCGCCCCGAGGTAGACCTCGGTCTTGCCGCTTCCGGTGACCCCGTGCAGCAGGAACGTGGCGAAGCCGTCCCCCCGGAGCGCGGGGGCCATCGTCGCCAGGGCCGACTTCTGCTCGGACGTCAGCTCCGGAGGAGTCCGGCTCCCCTCGGAGGGCCCGGCGTCGTCGGCGGCCGGGGCGCCGATCCGGCGCCTGACGGTGTGGATCAGGCCGTTCTTGCGGAGGGTGGCCACCGCCCCGGTGCCGACCTTGGCCCGCTTGCAGACGTCGGCGATGGTGAGCGGGACGTCGGACCGGGCGACGGCCTCGACGATCTCCCGCTGCTTCGGGCCGAGCGTCAGGCTCCCGTCGGCCAGCCCGGCCCGGGTCGACTCGGGGACCGTCAGGCAGGTCCAGACCCGGGTTCCGGCCTGCTTCTTGACCCCGGCGGGGACCACCGCGTCGAGCGCCTGGCCCCAGGTGCAGCCGTAATACCCGCCGATCCAGCGGGTCAATTCGAGCATCGCCCCGTCGATCAGCGGGGGGTCGTCGAGGGCCTCGATCACGTCCTTGACCCGACCCGGGTCGACCTCGGCCGACCCGTCGACCCGGACGCAATACCCGACGCTCGGCGTGTTCCCCCGCCCCAGGGGGACCCGGACCCGCTGCCCCGGGACCACCCCGGCCCGGAGCCCGGCGGGGATCCGATAAGAAAACACCTGGTCGACCGGCCGGTTGAAGACCACCCCCGCGAACGGCCCCTCGACCGCGACCGGGGGCCGCGCCTCGGCCTCCGCCTCGTGCTCGAAGAGGGCCGCCTGCCGCCGGATCTCGCGCCCGCCCGTCCCATCCATCGCCTGGCCCCGCCCTCGCCCCCGACGTCCGCCCCGTCCGATAGTCCTCTCATTCTAAACGCCTGTGCATCCGAAGGCGATGGGGAATCGGCCTCCGAGGATCCCGACGGATGGCCGGGGTCTGACCGTGGATTCTGGGGTTTTCGCTCCCTTGGAGGTCTTGGCCCCCTCTCCTCCACGAGGGCCGGAGGGGAGCCCTTTCTGATCGGGGCCGCCCCAGGGTTGAGGCAAGGACGGTCCCTCGCCCCGGCGATTCCCCGAGGGTCCGCCGGAAAGTGTGCTAATCGACCCTTCGCGGACCTGAATGTGTGGTCGGATTCTCCAGATCCGATCGACTCCCCATCCAAGGTCGCCACCCATGGTCATCAGCGAAGCGCGGATCGCGGCCAACCAGAGAAACAGCCTGCTCAGTACCGGTCCCAGGACCCAGGCCGGCAAGGAGCAGTCGCGGGCCAATGCCTTGAAGCACGGGCTCTGCGCGGCGGTGGTCGTCGCCGAGGACGCCGAACTCGTCCAGCGACGGTCGGTCGACTTCTTCAAGACCCTCCGGC
>JAABUP010004082.1_pt1 | contig 24520 bp, 24 predicted proteins | sample 5559201 | NCBI WGS metagenome assembly JAABUP01 (sample SAMN10711887, study PRJNA513373) | rock metagenome | isolation source: Antarctica rocks | place: Antarctica
TGATGGCGGTCGAGGAATTGCTGGCCGTCGTCGGATTTCCCGCGAGGCAAGGGTTGCTACCCACGCTCAGCCAGGCCAGCCGACCGCCAGGGCCTACCTGAACGGCCTTATCTCCAATCGTCTGGCGACCCTTCCAGGAGGATTGCAAAGTCTCCTTGCTCTGATCTACCTAAATTACCTAACTTCGGCATTCGCACCCATGAGGCTTGGTCACGGATGGCGGCTCCCATCTCCCCATTGCTCGACGCCTTCGCCCGGATCGACGACCCCGCAAAGCCCGGGGCGTATGTCACCCGTACGCCTCTCTGCTAGCCCTGGTCTTCCTCGGCCTGCTCTGCCGCCAGACCGACATGGCCGGCCTGCAACGATGGGCCAGCGACCATTGGCGGACCCTCAAGACGCCCCTGGGCTTCTTCACGCGCGAGAGGGGCCCCCATGCCACCACCATCAGCCGCGCCATCGCGGGGTTCTCCCTGGCCCAGTTCCGCGACGCCTTCGCCGGCTGGCTGGCTGGCCACCCTGCCGCAGGCCGCCGCGGTCCTTTCGGACCCTTTGTTACCCGGCGGGCTTGACGGCGCGGACCCGCCGACGGGTTCGCCCCTCGCCCCGGGGGATCGGCCCGTCGTCCCGATCGGCCAGCCCCCAGGCGACCCGGAGGCCGATGGCCTCGACGTACCGCATCACCGTGTTGACCGTCGGGTTGGGCTGCTTGCCGGACTCCAGGCGCGAAACGGTGGCATGGTCCACCCCCATCCGGTCGGCGACCTGAGACAGCGAGAGCCCCCGGCCCTCCCTCGCCTTGCGGGCCTCCGCCAGGAACACGGCGAAGTCGAGATGATCTCCTAGCGCCGACGGATCCGCCAGCGCGGCCAGTTCGGAAGCGGCGTCGGGGGGCGCATGGCGGGGGGCGAGTTCACTTGCCACGTCGTGGTCTCCCGGGCGGATTCGAGTCAAAGGCGGTCACTGGCTTGACGATCAAGGGGTCGTCCCCGGCCCGCTCCCAGGCCACGCAGATGAACCGGCCGGTCTCGGTCTCGCCGCAGGTCAGCATCCGGCCCGCGTGGTTGCTCGGCCCGGTCCGGTTGCGGGGGTCGTACATCACGTCCTCGACCTCATCGATCGAGATGTCATGCTCGGCGATATGGGCGACGTTCCCATCGGGGTCGTCGTCCTCATCCCAGATCACCCCCTCGATCCGCATTCGGCATCCCCCCGACCAACATCTCCTCGTCAACCGATCTGTGACGAATAATACACGATCGGATCGCATTGTCAATCGGAATGATCGTCGCAATCGTGCCATGAGAGCGCACCCATGTTTTTAACCCACAGGTGGATTGCGAGCAAGGAGACTTTGCAATCCTCCTGGCGACCCTTCACCGAAACCCCTCGGACTATCTCCCCCGACCGATCCGGATTGACCCCCGGCCCAAGAGCGATTAGCCTGCCGGCAGTCCGGGAGCGAGCCTCCCAGCGAGTCCGGGGTTCTCAAGGAGGTGGGGATGCGACGGAACGCGACGGCGGGGGTGATCCTCGCGGCCTTGATGCTCGCCGGGTGCTCCTCGACGGGAACCTTCGGCCGGGAGCGGCTGGCCCTCCCGATCGGCCCGTCCTACGTCGGGGGTCGGGGGGTCCAGGTCTTCCCGGCCTCGGAATCGCTCGTCTCCAACGTCAAGGAGGCGATGTCCGACGTCGGGATTCACGCGATCAACCAGACGCAGGATCCGAGCGGCCTGATCGTCCTGGAGGGCAAGACGGTCGATGACCGCCGGGCCCGGGTCACGCTCCTGGGGACCAAGGCCCGGTCGACCGTCTCGATCAAGATCGGCTGGGTCGGCGACGAGCCGATCACGAGGGCCCTGCTCGACCGGATCGGGAACAGGCAGGGGACGTTCGAGCCCTCGACCCCCGTCGAGGCCCCGCCCGAGCCGGCGCAGCCGATCCTCTCGCGAGAAGCCGTGCCCGATTCCACGATGCTCCGGAACCAGGTCGACGCCGGCTACAACCCGTCGGTCGTCCCCTGATCGAGGCCGAGCCGCCGAGCCCTCCTCCCGGAGAACTCGGCGGCCCGGATCCGATCGATCCAGCCCGAGGCCGAGGTTCAGGACAGCGAGGCTTCGGGGAAGGCTTCGCCCCGAGCGCCTTCCTCTCCTCCGCCTTGATCGAGACGACGACGGCGTGGAGCCAGCCGAGGCTGACGACCGTCAGGGCCAGCAGGACGACGAACGCGGTCCGGGGGGTCCCGGTCGCCCGGCTGATCGTCCCGAACAGAGGCGGGAGCACAAACCCGCCCAGCGCCCCCAGGGCCCCGACCAGGCCGCCGACGGCGCCGACGTCCTCGGGGAAGTAGTCGGGGACGTACTTGTAGACCGACGCCTTGCCGATCCCCATCCCGCAGCCGACCACGACCATCAATGCCGTGAAGCCAGCCGGGCCCAGTTGATACTGGCTGCCGAAGGCCCCGTTGGGGATGCAGAGGGCCAGCAGGGCGGTCGTCATCACGATGAAGACGACATAGGTGACGACCCGGGGGCCGTGGAGGTCGGACAACCAGCCGCCGACCGGTCGGAGCAGGCTCGCCGGGAAGATGAACAGGGCGGTCAGCAACGCCGCGTCGCGGAGCGGCAACTTGTAGGTGTCCACGTAGAACTTGGGCAGCCAGCCCGAGAGGGCCACGTAGGCGCCGAAGACCACCACGTAATACAGGCTGAACCGCCAGACCCGGGCGTGCCGGAGCGGCGCCAGCAACTCCGCCAGCGGGCGACCCGCGCCCGGCCTCCGGTCGACCTTCGGGGTGAAGAGGTAAACCGCGACCGCCATCAGGATCAGCAGGATCGAATAGATCGCCGGGACCAGCCGCCAGCCCCCAGGGATGATCCCGCCGAGGAGTCCGGCCGCCGGGACGATCGTGAGGACCGCGGGGACCAGGATCACCAGGAGCTTGGTGCCCGACGCCCCCACGTTCCCGGCGCCGACCACCCCGAGCGCGAAGCCCTTGCTGCGGTTGGGGAACCAGGCCGAGTTCCAGGAGATCCCGGCGGTGAACGAGTTGCCGGCGAGCCCGAACAGGAGGGTGCAGGCCATCAGCTCGGGGTAGGTCGTCGCCCGGCTGAACAGGTACGTCGGGATCGCGCAGAACAGGAGCAGCCAGAGATAGACCGCCCTGCCGCCGTAGCGATCAGCCCAGATCCCGAAGATCATCCGGGGGAGTGAGCCGGCCAGGATCGCGGCGGCGATTAGCCACTCCACCTGCGAGTCGGTCAGCCCCAGCGACTTCTTCATCGGAATGTTCAGGACGCCGAGCATCAGCCAGACGCCGAAGAGGAGCGTAAAGGCGATGGTCGAGAGCGTCAGAACCTGCCAGCGTTCGCCGACCTCGGGCTCCGTGGAAGCTCCAATCATGGGATTCCCCGTGAAAGCGGATCGATCGTGATCAAAGGCGTCCGTGGACGCTCGCGACGTTCCGGTCAGGGCGACCGGCCCGTCGGAGTACGCCGGATCGGAGATGATCCGGTTCTCGGGAACTCAGGGGAGAGCTTCATTCCCGGAGGCGTGTTCGTTCGGTCACGACCTAAGGCGAATGAGATGCCACCTCAGCCGGGCATGAAGTCAGGCTGGTGATCCGATCCGGCGGGCCCCCGGATTTACGGCGAGAATCACGCATCAGACTGCGGGGCGGACCCGGCCCACTTCGGTTTTCGCAACCTCGGCTTTCGAATTCTGCCGTGGGAAACCCGCGAAGAAACGGAAGCCGCCGCGATCGATTTGCCGAGGTTTTTGGCACGAGTGCGGGGAAAAGGTGCGAAGTCGAGCCCCCTGGAAGTTCAGAGGATCCCGTGCCGCGAGAGCAACCAGGCGGATAACCCGAGGACGGACAGGGCGTGGTCGACCTTGCCCTCCTGGATCAGACCGGGGACATCACGATCGTCGATCAGCTCCACGACGACCTCCTCGCCATGGTCGAGCGACGGCTCGGCGACTTTCCGGGCGTTGGGGATGACGAGGGTCGTGATCTTCGAGGTCATCAGCGAAGGGTTCGACCAAACGGTCCCGAGCGATCGGGGCGGGTCGCCGACGTAGCCGGTCTCCTCCTTGAGTTCGCGGGCCCCGGCGGCCATCGGGTCTTCGCCGGGGTCCAGGAGCCCCCCCGGGGTCTCCAGGCTGTCGCGGCCCGAGCCGGCGCGGAATTGCCGGACCATGATCAGGCGATGATCGGCCGTCGAGGCGACCACGCTCACCGCGTCGGCCAGGTGGAGCACGTAGAAGTCGTGCGCCTGGCCCGATCGGCGCGAGCGGTAACGCTCGCGGCGGAGCCGGAATAGCCAGTTCTCCTCGATCGTCCGGTCGGATTCGCCATCGGGAACCCAGGATGGTTCGGACATCCCCACATCCCTTCACAAAAGCAGGACGCCCTCGATCAGCATCGCCACGCCGTCCTCGTCGTCCGCGCCGGTGACCAGGTCGGCGGCGGCCAGGACCTCGGGGCAGGAATGGCCCATCGCGACTCCGAGCCCGGCCCCCCGGAGCATCGGGACATCGTTCATGTCGTCCCCCACGGCGCAGATCTCGGAGGGATCGACCCTCCAGATTTCCGCCAGGTGGAGCAGGGCCGACCACTTGCTCGCGTCGTGCCGGAGGACCTCGCACATCGTCCCGGCATAGCGGGGACTCTTCTGGACGAACGTCCGGACCCGGCCGGGGAGCCGGGCCAGGATCTCCGCTTCGAGCCCGAGCATGGTCGGTCGGGTCCCGATTGCGCAGAGGTGATAATGATTGCCGCCGGGGCGCGCGGCCCAGTCGGGGTCGACCTCGGCGTGGGGGAGGTTCTGGTCGAGGTAGTCGTCGAACAGGGGCCGACCGGTGGGGGCGGAGCTGACCAGGAAGTCGTGATCTTCGGGGGCCCGGTCGGTGAACGAGACCGCCGGCTCGTCCCGGCGCCGGAAGACCTCGATGACCTCGGCCAGCAGGTCCACGCCGAGGTCGGCCCGCCAGAGGGTCCGGTGGCCGTCCGGCTCCTTGACCAGCGCCCCCGAGTTGCAGACCAGGGGGGCGTCGAGCCCGAGCTTCTCCGCGATCGGGAGGGCCCGGCGGTAGCGGCGGCCCGTGCAGAGGACCGGCCGGATCCCGGCCTCCCAGGCCCGAGCGACCGCCGCGATCGTCCGGGGTCGGAGCGTCCCGTCCCGAGCCAGGAGCGTCCCGTCCACGTCGAGCGCCAGGATCCGGTAGCGGGGAAGGGCCAAGGTGATCGGCTCCGGGCTGGGACCGAGGTTTCGCCGAAACCCTGACATCGTAGTCGAAGCGGCCCTGATCGGCAAATCCCGACATCGAGCGAGCTTCCAGGCCAATTCGACGCGGCGGGCTTGTCCCGTTCAAGGATTGTTTTACAATGAATTCGACGGGCCGAGTTGACCGCTGACGATGTCCTGAGCCAGGATAGAAGTCATCGGTTCGTGGCCCGCCTGGACGATCGGCCCGCCCGGTCGACCCGCCCTGAAGGACCGATGCGACGGCGTCGGCCTTCCCTCCCCCACTCGGTTGATCCTCGCCCGAGTCCCCCTCGGTCCCGGATCAGGAGCCGTCCCCCCGTGACCCAATCGGATCAGGCTGGTTTTCCCGGTATCGATCGCCCCTTGATGGGTCCGCTCGCGGGATCCGCGTCCCCTAAGCCGGGCCGGCCGCCTGGCCATCGAGCGCGCGTGCTGGTTGGGATCTTCCTGTGCCTGGCGATCGCGGGGGCGACCACGGCGGCCCGGACTTCGAGGCGGGGCGGGCTCTGGAGGCGCGATGACCCGATCCAGAAGCTATCGAAGGCCCTGGTCTCGCGGGCCGACCTGAGCGCGGTCGTCTCGGCCGCCGGGAGCGTCCAGAGTTCGCACAACACGGTCATCGCCTGCGAGCTGGAACGCCTGGAAATCCGGAGCGGAGGGCGATCGGTCGCGTCCGGGGGGGCCTCGACGATCCTCTGGGTCATCCAGGAGGGGGCGACCGTCAAGAAGGGGGACGTGCTCTGCCGGCTCAACTCGGCGGATTACGAGGAGCTGGTCCGCCAGCAGCAGATCAAGTCGGAGCAGGCCCGGGCCATCCTGGAGACCGGCCGGCTCAACTTCGAGGTCGCCGAGCTGGCCGTCCGCGAATATCGCGACGGGCTGATGAAGCAGTCCCTCCAATCCCTCGAAGGCCGGATCGCCCTCGACGAGTCGACCCTGGAGCGAACCACCGACCGGCTCCGATGGACCGAGAAGATGCTGGGCAAGGGCTACGTCGCCCAGACCTCGAAGGCGACCGCGATCCGGGATGAGAAGCTGGCCAGCCTCGACCTCCTGACCTCGCGATGGGAGCTGCGGAACCTCCGTGCGTTCGGGATCCCGATGACGCTCAAGCAGCTTGAGAGCGAGGTCGAGAAGCGGCGCTTCGAGGTGATCGCCAACACCCAGCGGGTCACCCGGAACGCCGAGCGGCTCGCCTATTACCGGCTGATGGTCGAGCGTTGCACGATCCGGGCCCCGCACGACGGCTTCATCATCTATGCGAACGACCCCAGCCGACGGGGGGCCCCCCCCATCGAGGCGGGGACCATGGTTCGGCAGTCGCAGCAGCTATTCTTTCTGCCCGACCTGGCGCACATACAGATCCTGACCAACCTCCACGAGTCGGTCGCCCACCGGATCCGCGAGGGGATGCGCGCCCGGATCAAGGTTGAGGGGCTGGACAACCGGACCCTGGAGGGGCACGTCACCTCGATCGCCCCGCTCCCCAGCGCCCCCAACTGGTTCAGCGACGAGGTCAAGTACTTCGTCGGGGTCGTCCAGATCGACTCGGCCCCCCGGGGGATCCTGCCCGGGATGACGGCGGAGGTGGCGATCGACGTCGACCGTCGCCTCGGAGTTCTCGCCGTGCCGAGCGAGGCGGTCGCCGTCGAGGGCGGCGACGACATCTGTTACGTCGCCGGGGCCGACGGCCTCCATCGGCGGAACGTCACGCTCGGCCGGTCGAATCGCGACCTCCTGGAGGTCACCGGCGGGCTCACCGAGGGGGAGGAGGTCGTCCTGAACCCGTCCCAGATCGAGGCGATCGACTCGATGGTTGTCCATGAAGCCCGGGAGGCCGACGCGCCCGAGCCGACTCACGGTGATTTCGAGCCAGGCCCGCCAGCCCCCACGCCCGTCCATTAATTGCCCGGGCGACCGGCAAGTCGCGAACAATTGGCCTTCCCGAAGCCCTCGCCCGCACTTTCCGATGATCCGGGATCCGTCGGCGGATCGATAACCGAGGGAGACACCCGCCCCATCCCGACCGGGGCCGTCTTCGGATCTCCCATTCGACCCACCGCCCGGAATCGACCCTCGATGGCCACCAAACGAGTGGCGCCGAAGACCCCGGCGCCGGCTTCGGCTAATCCCCCGCTGGGCACCGCCCTGCTCCTGGGGGCGGCCCTCTGCTATGGGATCGGGTCTCTGTTCGCGCGGGGTCGGTTGAACTGGCCCCCCGACCAGTTGCTGGCCAGCGTTTACACGGTGGCCGGCTCCCTGGCCTTGATCGGGCCGCTCCTGCTCTTCCGGCGCGAGTCGCCCGAGGTCGGGCTGGGCGAGTTGCTCTGGCTGGTCGGGGGCCTGGTCGTCTGGGTCTTCGACCTCGCCGCAATCGCCCGGGGCGAGGTCCGGAGCTTGTCCTGGCCGACCCCGCTGGGCTATCAGCCGATGGGCCTGACCATCCTCGCGGTCCTCCTGGGAACCTGGCGGAGCCGGGCCGGCGGCTCGAACTGGTCCTGGACCAACGTCACCGGCTGGGCCCTGGGCCTGTTCTGGGTCGCGATGGCGGCGACAACCCTGATCCCGCCCCGGGCCTTGGGGTTGGCGATCCGGTGAAGCCGGCCTCGGAGCTTGACGGGCCGGGGGCCGGCGATTACCTTCGAGGGTCGGGCGGTTTGCGGCGAATTCTTCGTCTATTTTCATCCGGTCGCCCGACCCCGAGGTGCGCCGCGCCGCCGGATCCGAAGGAGTTCGCGCAGTGGCCATCGACCAGACCTCTCCGGCCTCGCCTCCCGACCTGAAGGAGGCTGCGGCCATCGACAACGAATTGCCGGCTTACCGGGCGATCAGCCCCGGGGCCGTCCTCAGCCTCGTGCTCGGGATCAGCTCCGTCTTCTGCTTCACTGACCTCTGGTTCCTCCTCGTCGTCGGCCTGTCGATCGCGATCGGCGTGCTTTCGATCCGGAAGATCGGCCGGATTCCCGACGTCCTGACCGGGGCCGCCTACGCCCGGGCGGGGATCGCCGTCGCCTTGGCCTTTGGGCTCGCGGCCCTCACGCATGAAGTCTCCGCGGACTTCCTGGTCAAGCGGGACGCGAGCCGGTTCGCCCGGATCTACACCGAGGTCTTGAAGTCGCAGTCGGTGAATTCCGCCCTCTGGTATCAGCAGCCTTCGGATTATCGGAAGACCAAGAAGCCCGACGAGATCGCCGAGGAACTGAAGCGGTCGATGTCGGCGGGATCCCCCCAAATGTTCGGCGAGAGGGTCGCGCCCCTCAACCAGATCAAGGAACGGCTGGCGGGCAAGGGCGAGGAGATCCACTTCGCCCGGATCGAGTCGAAGGTCCTGGACGGCCTGACAATCTACGCCAACGCGCTCCTGGAATTTGACGGGCCCAACAGCGAGGAGTTCGCCCTGGTCGAGATGACGAAGCCGCCGGGGGGCGGCCCCAACGACTGGATGGTCAAGGACGTCCGATACCCCTACAAGCCGGCCTCGGCGGTCGCGACCGTGGTCAAGGCCGACGATGGCCACGGACATTCGCATTGATCGATCTCCCGGGGGATGCCTGGCCCAAGGCGAGGGCTGGGCGATCCCCCGACTTTCGGTCAACCGCTCCGGTAGGACGCATGGCAGTTGTCGGTCTCCCAGAGCAGGACCTCGACGACCGGGAGCCCCTGGCCGACGGCGTGATCGAAGATGAGCCGGGCGATGTTCTCGGCGGTCGGGTTCGCATCGATGACGAAAACCCGTTCGCCGCGTTCCTGGAGGACCGGCAAGATCGGGTCGTCCCGGCAGAGGATCAGGTTGTGATCGAGGTTCTCCTCGATCCAGCCCTGGACGTGCCGCTTGATCTCGCCGAAGTCGACCAGCATCCCCTGCGGATCCAGCGCAGGGGCTTCGAGCGAGATGACGGCCCGGCCGTTGTGGCCGTGGAGGTGGCGACACTTCCCCTCATAGTTGAGCAGGCGGTGGCCGTAGCAGAAGGCGATCTCGCGCGTGACGCGGTACATTCAAGCCCCTCGGTTGGTAGCCGATGACGCCCCGGCGTAGTCGGCCGGGTCGTCCATGGCGGCCGATCGGAACGATCGTCGCCGCTCCTCGCACTTGTTGCAGGCCCCACAGTGCCGCCCGTCGACGGGGTCGAGGCAGGAGAAGGTCGAGCCCAGCGGGAGCCCCGCGCCGAGCCGGAGTACCTCCGCCTTGGTCGATCGCCCGAAGGGGCGGATCAGCCGGATCCGCCCTTCGGATCCGCCGTCGAGCACCGCCTCCAGCGATCGGTCGAACTTCGGCCGGCTGTCCGGGAATGGGTTCGACGCCAGGCTCGCCAGGGCCATCGTCCCGACGCCCCGGAGTTGGCACCAAAGCGACGCCTTGGCGGTGAGCAGGAGGGCCCGGCCGGGCAGGAAGACCGCCCGGTCGGCCGAGTCGCTGCCCGGGACCGGCGATCCGCCGAGGCTCCAGTGCTCGCCGTAGACGTCGGCGACCGGCTGGTCGAGCACCGTCAGGGGCCCCAGGCCGGGCCGGGCGACCTGTCCGAGGAAACAGCGGAGCCCGAGCAACTCGGCCGACTCCCACCGGAGGCCGAACCGGACGTAGATCGGGTGGACCCGGTCGAACCGGCGAGTCAGCTCGACGCAGAGGATCGCGCTGTCGATCCCGCCGCTGGCCAGGACGGCGACGTCGCCTCGGGTTGGACGGTCGGGCATGGGTTCGCGGTCCCATCTCGGGCGGTTTCAGGACCGGGGGGCGGTCCGGAACCAGCCGAGAGCGTCGGCGTGCTTGTAATAGGTGGTGCCGAGGACCCGGGCGATCACCGCGGCCATGTAGAGCGTGGCGACCCAGCAGGCCCAGAGCCCGAGAACGCCGACCTCGACGCTCGGCGCATGGAGGAGGACGAACGACCACCCCACCAGGTCCAGCGCGATCGCCAGGCCGGTCACGACGCAGGGGCCCAGGTAATCCCATCCCAGCCGGAGGATCGCCCGGAGGACCGTCACCGGATTGGCCGCCGCCAGCGTCTCGTGCAGGAGCGCGGCCATCAGGGCCATCTGGGCGTAGGCGGCTCCGACGATCGTGAGGTCGACGAACAGGACGCGGTCGATCCAGTCAACCCGGCCGCAATAGATCCAGTAGCCCAGGGCCGGCAGGCCGCCGACGGCCAGGCCCATCAGCCCGGCCCAGATCCACCGCCCCAGCTCCTCGACGATCTCCAGCCGGTCCCACTGCGGCCACCGGGGATGGTCGTCGTGGCCGGTCGCCGACTCGACGAGGACCCGGCCCAGGAACAGGAGGACGTAGCCGACCGTCAGCGAGAAGCTCGCCACCATCGGGAGCGTGAACGGGAGGATCAGCAGGTTCACCGGATCGAGCGCGTTGCCCGGCCGGATGTGGACCATCATGTCGAAAACCGGCAGCGCCATGATCGCCAGGAACGGCGGGAGGACGATCAGCAGGGCGATCCCCGGCCCGTCCACGACCGGGTAAGCGAAGCACGACCGGAGCGTCAGGTCCTTCCGCCGCCGCCAGATCCGGAGCGGCCGGCCGTTCCGGTCGAAACCGAACGGGATCGACGACACCGTCTGGCCGGCTCGAATCCCCTGGCCCATCATGGCTGATCCTGGTTGACCGTCCCGAGCGTCGCGAGACGCGCGACCCCCTCCGTTGTAGCGGAGGATCACGCGCGCCGTAAAGGACCAACCGGCCGGCTCAACGGGCCCGCCGGGTCCGATCCGGGAACCACTCCAGGATGATCGCGTTCCGGTAGCAGTAGAGCCCGAGCCTGCGGAGCGTGACCAGCGCCGCATACAGGGCCACCAGCCAGAACGCCCAGCAAGCGAGGGACTGGATCAAAACGTGCTGGATCCGGAGCATCCCCGCGAACCACCCGACCAGGACGATCAGGATCACCCCGGACTCGGCGCAAGCGGCGCAGTAGGACCAGCCGAGCCGGAGGATCGCCCGGGTGACCGTCACCGGGTTCGCCGCCAGAGGCGACTCGTGGATCAAGGTCGCCAGCAAGGCCATCTGAGCATAGGCCATCCCGGGCAGGATCAGGTCGAGCAGGACGATCCGATCGAACAGGTCGATCGGGCCGCACCAGATCCAGTAGACCGTCGCCGGGAGGCCCCCCACGGCCCCGCCGACGATCAGGGCCCAGAACCATCGGCCCAGCCCTTGCGCGATCTCGGTCAGGTCCCAGCCCGGTGACCTCGGCAACAAGACTTCGCCCAGCGCGCTGGACACGAGAACCTGCCCCAGGAACAGCAGGATGTAGCCGCCGACGGCCAGCATCAGGAGCATCGGGGGGACCAGCAAGACCAGCCCTAACAGGGTGACGGGGTTGTCCGTCCCCAGGCTCGACAGGAGGGCGATCATCGGCGAGGTGGCGAACCAGAGCAGCGGCGGCATGAAGATCAACAGCGCGATCCCCGATGCGTTCCAGAGCGGATAGGAGAGGCTATCGACAAAGCGGCTCTCGGCGACCTTGGGGGGGGGCACCAGCCCGTCCGACTTCTCCCGGGGGACGGGCCCTCGGGGTCGGCTCGTCCTCGGCTTGTGGAAAGCGGGCGGGCCGGGAGCGGCGGTCACCACGATCGGGCCAGCCGGTGGTGGCGGGGCTCCGGGCGGCGAGTCGTCGGGGACCTTGAGGAGTGATCCGCATCGGGGGCACTTCCCGACCCGACCCGGCACGGCCCCCGGCGCCTTCATCCGGATCCCGCACGAGTAGACCAGCGTGATCGGACCCACCCTCGGCCCCTTTCCTGGGAGGGGGAAACGGGAGACGGCAGGCAAGCCGCCCCCGTCGGCCGATCGTTCGATCGCCGGGAGGGGACGGCTTGCCTGCCTCGGATCCCGGGCGAGTCGCCGGTCCGGCCCCGATTCAACGGGCGGCGGTCGTCGCATACGCCGGGGCCGCGGGGACGCCCGGAGCCCGGAGCGTCTGGAGGAAGTCGGTCAGGTCGGCCCGGTCCTCCGAGGAAAGTTGATTGTACCGGGCGACGACGTTGGAGGCCTCCCCGCCGTGCAAGGTGATGGCCTGGTCGAGCGTCTTGGCCCGGCCGTCGTGGAGGTAAGGGGCTGAGTCGGCCACGCCCCAGAGCGGGGGGGTCCGCCACTCGGTATCGCCCGGAGGAATCCCCTCCTCGTCGAAGCTGGGGGAGACGGGCGGGTCGCCGTTGTACCCGTTGCTCGACGCCAGGTCAGTCCCCATGTCGTGGATCAGGAGGTTTGAATAGAAGCCCTGGATCGTCCCGAGGTCACGGGTGTGACAATCGGCGCAGCCGATCGCCTCGAAGGCTTTCTCGCCGTTGGCCACCCGAGCCCGAGCCTTCGGGTCGGTCGAGGCGGTCCGGACCGGGGCCGGGAGGTCGCGGAGGAAGTCGGCCATCAACGAGCACTGGGCGTCGGAGAGGTCGGTCCCCTTGGACTTGTAGTCCCGCCTGGCCAGCGAGATCGCCTGGGTCCGCTTCGGGTTGGACAGGCCCAGCTCGTTGGCGCAGGCGGCCCGGACGAAGTCGTCGAGCGAGGCGAACTCGGCCTTCCAGCCGAACCGGCCAACCCGGCCGTCGGCCATCCGGGTGACCCGGCCCCGGACCTTCAAGTCCTTGGCGCGGCTCAGGCCCGCCAGCCGGGCCACGCTGGAGTTTCGCCGCTGCTGGGCGTAAAGGGCGTCCTCGGGGATCGCGTCAAGCAGGCCGTCGCCGAAGAGGGCCGGGGTATTCCGGTGGGTGATCAGGACCCCCGAGGGGATCGTGCAGCGGAAGTTCGGGTCAATCAGTCGCTCCAGCGCGACCGAGGGCGTGTCGGGGAGCCCGGGCAAGACGTGGCTCAGCTTCTCCTGGAACTCCGGCTTGATCGCGTGCGAGTGGACCACGCCGACCGACGGGATCGACTTGTCCTTGGGCAAGAGCCCCGGCGAGGCCCCGTAGATCGTCACGTTGTTCTCGATCGGGCCGCCGCCGCCGATCCCCCCCTGAAAGTGGCACTCGACGCACGACCGGGCATTGAAGACCGGCCCGAGGCCGTCGCCCGAGGCGAGCGGGTCGCCGGTCGTCCATTGGTGGTTGAAGAGCTCGCCCCCGGCGGCCACCGCCCGGGCGTCCAGTTTCCTCGGCCCGGCCTCGGGCCAGAAGCTCTCGGCGAGCTTGTAGACCGGGGGCGCGATCAGCACCAGAGCGAGCAGGTGCGCGGGCCGGAATCGTCGCGGGGCGGCCATGGGTCTGTCTCCGGGACCAAGCCAATCGTCGGGGTCTACGCCGGGCGCAAGGCGATCAGTCGCCGCGAAGGGCGGCAAGATTTGAGAAGCGATCCGGAAAGATTTCCTTGACCTGATAACGATCTATAACCAATGGTTGATGGCTGATGGGAGAGAAATCCAGGAAGATTTCCACGACACCGGCATCGGCTGTCGCCCCGCTGATCGACCATCACTCATTAGCCATCAACCATTTTTGATCCCGGAGCGCCTCTGGGAGCGGGAAGGTTCGGAATCGATCGGGCGAGGGGAAACTCAGGACGAAGGGCCGCCGGCCGGGCCGCCGCCCTTCGGGGACCGGGACGCGGTCGGCTCGCGGTTCATCTCTTCGAGGAGGGCACGAACCTCCCCGGCGTGCCGGGAGTCGAGCGGGTGCGACTTGAGGAGGTGGAGGACCAGAAGTCCGGGTTCCCCCTGGTAGAGCTTGTCGACCAGGCTCTCGACCCGCTTCTGCTGGACCTCGCGGACCGAGACGATCGGCCGGTAGGAGAAGGCTTGATCGGTCCGGTCGCTCTCGACGACCTTCTTGGTCTCCAGCCGGTCCAGGAGCGTCGCGACCGTGGCATAGGACCAGGGCTGGCCCTTCTCGCCGGTGTGGCCCGCCGCCTTGAGGGTGTCCAGGACCTCGCGGACCGTGGCCCGTCCCCGTTCCCAGAGGACCTTGAGGACGTCCAGCTCGGAGTCGGGGATGGACAGGGGCGTCTTGGCCATGATCGATCGTCTCGCGTTCCGGTTCGGTCGCGGAGGGTGACGGGCTCGGCGCCCGGGGCCGGGCCCGGTTGACCGTCGGTCCCGGCCTTCGTATCCTAAGACAAGTGTCGTCCGGTCGTCAAGGGATCATCGGACAACTGTCGAAAATCCGGCGATCGGCGACGGGGAGACGGGTCGATGCGCCGAAGGCGTCCCCCGCTCGGGTTGATTTGTCCGGGCTGCGGGTCGGGCCTGGAGCCGATCGGCGAGGGCCCCGGCGAGGTCCACCGGCTCCATTGCCCCGACTGCGGGCGGACTTTCCGGGCCCGGAAGCGGTCGGGGCCGTCGCGGACTCCGGAGGCCCGCCCGATGGGGGGCCTGGAATTGACGGTCCGGGGCGGGGCGCTCTGGCTGCTCCCCCGGATCTATCACGCGGGGGTCGGCCTGGGCGCGGTGGGCCTCCTGGCGCTGACGGGCTTCGTCCCGGCCCTCAAGGGATGGCTCGCCGACGAGATCGACGGCTGGGACACGCTGGTCGGCTCGGTCGGGGGCGCCTGGATCGGCTCGGAGTCGAGGGATCCGGACTCCGACTTCGGGCCGAGCCTGCGGAGGCCCGACGCCCCCGGCCTCTTCGAGGAGGTGGCCGAGGTCGCCCGGCGGCTGGGCGTCCGCCCCCCCGAGGAAGTCAGGCTGGCGTTCCTGCCCTGCTGCGGGGTCGTGGCCTGGGGGAGGTCGCGTGCCCTCTTGCTGGGCCTCCCGCTGCTGGACGTGCTGACCCTGGCCGAGTTGCGCGCGGTCCTGACCCACGAGCTGGCGCACCTGGCCCGGGGCGACGACGCCCGGTCGGCCGGCTCGCTCCGGCTGGTCGAGGGGCTCGGCCGGTCGCTGGATGGCTCGGGCGGGCGGGTCCGGGGGCCGCTCCGGCTCTGGGCCCGGATCTGCCGGGATGCCGCGGTCGCGCTGGTTGGGCCAATCGCCCGGGGCCAGGAAGCCCGGGCCGATCGCTCCTCGGCGGCGGTCGCCGGTGGCCGGGTGGCCGCCTCCGCGCTCATCAAGGTGGCCCTGGTCCAGCCCCTGTTCCGCGAGCTGCTCGGGCATCACGATCCCGACCCGGGATCCGGCTCGAACCTCTACGCCACTTTCCGGGCCTTCTGGGACCGGATCCCCGAGCCCCTCCTGGAGGCGATGAGGCTCCGGCTCCTGGTCGGGGGCGGGCCGGACGTCGACTCGCCCCACCCGCCCCTGCCGGACCGGGTGGCGATGATCCAGGCCTATCCCGACCACCCCGACGGCCCGAGCGACCGGGTCCCCGCCTCCTCTCTGCTCGGTGACCCGGAATGGCTTGAGCAGATGCTCCACGACCGGCTCTACGGCTCGTCCGCGATCGAGTCCAGCGTGTTTCACAAGGCCGGGACCTGAGCATCCATCGGTTCGGGGACGCCCGGGTGGGCAAGCAAGCCCGCATTGTTATGCTCTTATCTTGGTTTTATCATAAATGGAAATTACTATTTTTGGGCAATCGTTTGCCTGGTGCGTCTCGGTGCGCGGGGGGCAACCTTGACAGTCGATGGTTTTGCGCACAATACTGTGGGTCGGATGAAGAGGAGGTGAGGGCCCCGGTCCAGGACGGGCCCTCGCGAACAGCAACGACGCTGCCCCAATGAAAGTCCACCATGAGCGAGACCGCCGTCCTGGCGGATCATATCGACCGGAAGGCCGAAGCGATCCTGGCGATCTGGAAGGCGACCGTCGATCAGATCGGCGACGTGCCGGATGCCGCCCGATTGTCGCAACGCGATTTCGTCGACCACATCCCGGAGCTGCTTGCCCGGCTGGCCGATCGCCTCCGGGGCCACGCCGTCGAGGCCGGGACGACCGGAGAGAAGCACGGCCAGCACCGCTGGAGTCAGGGCTACGAGATCGCCGAGGTCGTCACCGAACTCGGCCATCTCCGCTCGACCCTGACCCGCGACACTTTCGCCTTCGCGAGGTCGCATCAGCGAGACCTGGCGTGGGTCGAGGCGACCACCCTGGCCATCGACGAGGTGATCGACGAGGCATTGGCCATGTCGGTCCGCCAGTTCGAGGATCACGCGCGTGGGCTCGGCCGGGCCATGATGGCCGACTACGAGGAGCGGAAGGCCGTCGCCGAATTGGACCGGTTCAAGCTGAAGGCCCTGCTCGATAACCTCCCGATGGGCGTCTGGGTCTGCGACGCCGAGGGGACCATCGTCGGCGTCAACCGCGAGGCCCAGCAGATCCAGGGGTTCGGCGAGGGCGAGACGGTCGGCCGGTTCAACATCCTCAAGGGCCCGCCGGAGTATCGGGTCTATCGCCCCGACGGAACCGAATATCCGGTCGAGGAGGTCCCGATGGCTCGGGCCCTCCGGGGTGAGACGATCCACCAGGAAGACCTGCTCTGGCCGACCCGGTCGGGGACCCGGGTCGTCACGGTCAACGCCGCCCCGATGGCCGACGCCGGGGGCGCGATCGCCGGGGCCGTGGTGGTGATCCAGGATATCGGCGAGCGCAAGCGACTCGAAGAAGAACTCGCCCTCTCCGAGGCCCGATTTCGGGGGATCGTCGAGAAGTCGCCGGTGATGATCTGGCGGGCCGACCAGGCCGGGCGTCGCGACTTCTTCAACAAGACCTGGCTCGACTTCCGGGGTCGGACCGAGGCCGAGGAATCCGGCGAGGGCTGGGGCCAGGGCGTCCACCCCGAGGATCTGGGCCGGGCCCAGGAAACCGCCCGCCGCGCCTTCGAGCGTCGCGAGCCTTACGAGATGGTCTACCGGCTGCTCGATCGTGAGGGCCAGTACCGCTCGGTCACCGACCGCGGGGCCCCCTACCGCGACGCCCGGGGGACGTTCCTGGGCTTCCTCGGCTCGTGCATGGACATCACCGCCCGGGTCGAGCTCGAGGCCAAGCTGGAGCAGCAGTCGCAGCACAAGAGCCGGCTGATGTCGGCGCTCTCGCACGATGCCCGGACGCCGCTCAACGCCGTGGTCCTCTCGGCCAAGCTCCTCGAATCCCAGGTCAAGGACCAGGACGACCCCGAGGTCCAGGAGTGCCTCCGGACCATCCGGAACGCCGTCCGGAACGTCCTGGACCTGCTCAGCGACCTGCTCGACCTGAGCCGGATCGACGCCGGGGCGACCCGGGCCGAGTCGTCGCGGTTCCCGCTCAAGGCGACGCTCGCCGAATGCCTCTCCAGCATCGAGCCCCAGGCCCAGGCCAAGGGCTTGAAGGTCCGGCTGGAGGCCGGCGACCTCGACGACGCCCGCCTGGAGACCGACCGGGCCAAGCTCAAACAGATCCTCGCGAATCTTTTGTCCAACTCGCTGCGGTATACCGAGAAGGGGCACATCCGGTTGTTCGCTGGCCGGTCCGGGGCGCGGGTCCTGATCGGCGTCGAGGACACCGGGGTCGGGATCGCCGGATCGGACCAGCAGCGGATCTTCGACGAGTTCGCCGTCCTGGAGCACCCCAACCGACCCCGGGGCGAGGGGACCGGCCTGGGCCTGGCGATCTGCCGGAGGCTGGCCAACCTCCTTCAGGGCGAGATCCTCCTGGACAGCGAGAAGGGGCGGGGGAGCACCTTCACGCTCTCCCTGCCCGACTCCGTGCTGACCGACGAGTCGGCCCGCGCCCAGCCGCCCCAGCCGGACCCCGGGCGCGACTTCGCCGGGGCGATCCTGATCGCCGAGGACCACGTCGACAGCCGGCGGACCCTGGCCAAGGTTCTCCGGAGGATGGGCTATCGGGTCCTCGAAGCCGGCGACGGCGGCGAGGTCCTCGAACTCGTCCGCCAGGAGCGGCCGATGGTCGTCCTGATGGACGTGAACATGCCCGGCCTCGACGGGGTCCAGGCCACCCTGGCCCTCCGGGGCAACCCGGAGTTCCGCGACCTCCCCATCCTCGCGCTCACCGGCGACGTCTCGATTCACAATCAGCAGAGGATCGGCGAGGCGGGGGTCGACGGCTATCTGGAGAAGCCGGTCACCTGGGAGAAGCTCGAAGCCGCCCTGGCGAAGCTCCGGGACAAGACCGCCGCCGCGCGTTCCTGAGCGGTCCGCCGGGTCCGAGAATGGGTGATGGCCGATGATTGATGGCCGAGGGTCCGGGAACACGATCGGGACGGCGTCCGGAGTTCTCCCGGATGATGGCCGCGATCGAAAATCGACGCCGCGTTTCCGAGGTGACGGGCCGCGGGCGATCGGAGCTGGGGCAACGGAGGCATTCGCGTGCGCGTCTTGATGACGGGCGGGTACGGCTGTATCGGGTCGTGGGTGGCCCGGCAACTGGTCGAGGGGGGCGGCGAGGTCTGGATCCTCGACCTGAAGGAGGACACGCGCCGGCTCGACCTCCTGATGGACGAGCAAGGGCTGTCGCGGATCCATTTCGTCCCGGGCGACGTGTCCGACGCCCCGACGGTCCTGGAGGCGGCCCGGCGGGTCGGGGCTTCGCACCTGCTCCACCTGGCCGGGCTCCAGGTCCCGACCTGCCGGGCCGACCCGATCCTGGGGGCCAGGGTCAACGTCCTGGGGACCCTCGCGGTCTTCGAAGCGGCTGGGGCCCTCAAGGGGCAGGTCGAGCGGGTTGTCTACGCCAGCTCGGCGGCCGTCCACGGGCCGGCGGATCTCGATGCGTCGGGCCCGATCGGCGATGAGGTCCGGCTGGCCCCGCTGACGCATTACGGGGCGTTCAAGGTCTGCAACGAGCTGAACGCCCGAGTCTACTGGCTGGACCGGGGGATCACCAGCGTCGGGCTCCGTCCCTGGACGGTCTACGGCGTCGGCCGCGACTTCGGGATCACCAGCGAGCCGACCAAGGCGATCAAGGCCGTCGCCGCCGGCCGGCCCTACGCGATCAGCTACGGCGGGCTCCAGGACTTGCAGTACGTCGGCGACGTGGCCGCGACCTTCCTCCGGGCCCTCTCGGCCCCGTTCGAAGGGGCCGACGCCTTCAACGTCCGGGGCGCGGTCGTTCCGATGGCCGGGTTCGTCGAGGTTCTCCGCCGGGCCTCCGGCGAGGACCGGGTCACCCACGGCGACCGGCAACTCCCGATCGCGCCCGACCTCGACGATTCGAGGCTGGAGGACCGGCTCGGGCCGATCCCCCGGACGGATCTCGCCGAGGGCGTGGCCGAGACCTACCGCCGGTTCGTCGCCCTCCGGGACCAAGGCCGGCTCGACCTTTCCGACCTGGAGGCATGAAATCGGCCGGACCCCCCGCGAGAGGAGCCGGCCGGCTGTATTGAACCGCGGTCTCGAAGACCTTTTACTTCGGGATCGCGGCCCCGGGGGCGGCACCCTTGGCGGGCTCGGCCGGGCCGGGGGTCGGGGCCGGGGCCTTGGGGAAGAGGTCGGCGGGCATCGGCTTGATGTCGATCTTGGCCGTCTTCCGCATCTCGTCAACGATCTTCTGCTGGAGGTCGGTGGCGTACTCGTTCTGGATCAGGAGCTTCTTCTGCTCGAAGTCGACCGGCGTCCCTTCCTTCCGGTCGGTCACCTGGATCAGGTGATAGCCGTAGAGGCTCTCCACCGGTTCGGAGATCGAACCCTTCTTCATGGCGAAGGCGGCGGTGGTGAATTGCGGCTCGAACTGGCCCCGGCGGGTGAAGTAGCCGAGGTCGCCGCCGCTGGGGCTGGCCTTGTTTCCGTCGTCCTCGGAGAACTTGTTGGCCGCGTCGGCGAAGGTGATCTTGTTGGCGTCGATGTCGCGCTTGATCGCCGCGAGCTTCTGCTTGATGGCCTCCTTGTCGGCCGCCGAAGCCGTCGGCTCGACCCGGAGGAAGACGTGCCCGGCGCGGACCTGGGTCTGGTTGAAGACGTCCTTGTTCTCGGCCACGTACTTCTTGAGGTTGGCGTCGGTGGCGACGGCCTTGACGTAGTTCCGCCATCGGAGCTTCTTCTTCATCTCGTCGCGGACCTGGGCCTCGCTGAGGCCGTTGGACGCCAGGGCGATGGCGATCTCCTGGCCGTCCTTCTTGAGGGCCTGCGCCAGCGTGCTGTATTCCTCGTCGATTTCCTTTTCCGTGACCGGGACGTTCTGCTTGGCGAGGTACTGGCTGACCAGCTTGAAATTGACCAGGCCGTCCAGGCCCACCTTGTACATCTCCTGCTCGCTGACCGTGCCCGGGGGGATCCCGAAGCTGTTGATATGCTGGTAGAACTCGCCGCGGTTGATCGCCTCGCCGTTGACGGTCGCCAGGACCTGATCGAGGATCGCGGGCCGGGGCGGGGGCGTGGGAATCTTGGCGGCGGCGGGTCTGCCCGCGGGCTGGTCGGTGGCGGGCGCCTGGGCGCCGGCGGCCGTCGCGACCGCCACCACGATCGAGGCGATCAGGCCGGACTGGACGAACTGACGCATCGGAACGCATCTCCCTGACGAGGGTGGACTCCAAGGACCCGGGCCGCCCGGCGACCCGGATCGAACGATTGTATCGGTCGAGGCCGATCTTCGCCGCGCCAATTTCCGCGGCCGGCTCGTCCTGGGAGCGGGACGAGGACGGCGTGCCTGACGATGGTGTTCAAGCTGATGGAGAGTGCATCAAAGGGTTGGCGATCGTTGGATGGTTCGCCGCTGCTGACGGAGGTCGTCCGAGGGATCAAATTCATCGATGGGATCAGGGAGAAGCCCGCCGCCTGAAATTCTCCATCAACGACAATTGACAATATCCCCAGCGAGGCCTGGGATCTGCGGAGGCTCTTCCTCGCGCACGCCGACACAGGCGAGGCCGGGCTCGACGTCTGCCCAGGCTCCACGCCGGATTGCGTCGAGCTGTGCCTCGACAACTCGGACCGGGGACGATGGGCGAAGACCCTGGCAGCCCGCAAGGCGAGGGTCAAGTTCCTCGCAGAGGACCACGACGGCTTCAAGGCCCTGCTCCTAGGCGAGGTGCGTCGGGCCGCCGCGTCGGCATCGAAGTCGCGCAAGATGCTAGCCATCAGGCTCAATTCCACCTCGGACCTCGACTGGCCGGCTCTGGTCCCCGAGCTGTTCGCGGTCTCAGACCTGATCGCGTACGACTACACGAGGGCCGCGGCGAGGCTCCATCGAGACCTCCCGGCGAATTACGTCCTGATCCTGTCCTATACGGGCCGGAATTGGCGTCAATGCCGAGCCTATCTTGACTGAGGGGGCCGGGTCGCGGTGGTGTTTCGGGGCAAGCCGGGAGGCCGTGCCCTGCCGGAATGCTGGCGGGGATATGCGGTGGTAGATGGAGATACCCATGATCGCGTTTTCGAGCGCGAATCCGGGGTGATCCTCGGCCTTCGGGCCAAAGGCCTGGCGCGACCCGACGGGTTGCGCACCGCGTTCATTGTTGAAGACTGGTGATCAGTGCCTGTATCGCCTTCGGGTTCTCTGGACGGGGACTCGATCGTACTCACGCCGCCGCCTAATCGCCACCGGCGAGGTCTCTGCGAACCTGGCTCGGTGCCCGATGGCCATGCCGACCGATCAGCCATCGCTCGTTGTACTCCCGCTTGAACTCGGCCAACGCCTCGACGAGCTCGGCCACCGTGGCGAAGGTCCGAATCCAGAGGAGCTGCTCCTTCAGCGTGCGGATGATCCGCTCGGCACACCCGTTCCCCTCGAGCGTCGCCCACTGCCTTCGCATCGAGCGGCGGGGGATTCAGTGACAAGATCCCCCGAGCAACCGGCGAATCAGGGGTTCAATTCGATCGCGCGCTTCGTGATGGCGATGAGACCCCCCAGGCGATTCTTCATCTCATTCTTGGTATCGTCGAGATTGACCTGTCGGTCGTGTGCGAGCTCATTCCGCATCCTGCTATAGTCAGGCTCGCGGACGCCGACCCTCTTCTTGGGATGCTGCGTCTGGACGACGCCAGGCTCTTCGGAGACGATGAACGCGTTCAGATCGGCCTGATCATCCCCATAAATCATCATCAAAATTTGATAAAGAGACATGAACGCTTCGACCGGACTCTCGGATTGGAGCGCCGAACGGAACATGCCAAAACACTTCTCCCCCGGAGGCGTGGCCGTCTCCAAGGCTGGCCTGAGTTGATTGGGCTGAAGGCCCATCGCCGCAGGAGCCGCCCCGGCGATGTGGAGGTTGAGCGTCGCGGCGACCACGCCCATCGTGCCAGGCGGAGCGGCCACGGGCATGAAGTTATCTCCCGTGCTCCTCGCGTGCTCGATCGAAAGGTTTTGGTGGTAGGAGAGGCGATCGAGAGCGGACTTAATGGCTCGCTTCGCCAGAGCTCTCCCGTCATCGGCGGAGGCGACGCCAGTCAGGTGGACCTTCGCGCGAATCTCCCAGCCTCCTGCGCTCTCTATCTCGACATGATCCACCTGGGGCAGATTCGGATCGAAGTCGAAGCTCGGAAACTGGAGCCCCTTGCCCTCGATCCCCGCAACGTATTCGACGGTGCCGTTGAACATCTATCGCTTCCTCTTGCTGTGAAGTAGTTTCAGGCGCCGGCCGGATTGATGCCGACCTTGAGTCGGATGCGGGCCTCGACTTCGCGGAAGATCTTCAGGTCGATGGGCTCCGCGATCTCCAGCGTAGCCGCTAGGGCGTAAGGGATCTTCTCCGAGCAGCTCCCGGCGTCCTCCGCGCAGCTCACCTTGATCTCGATCGCGTCACCGTCGCTGAACGCGCGGGCCGTGCCGCCCTCGAAGATTTGGTGCTGGACGGTCCCCCGCTTGGCGCTATCGTAATCGAGATCCTTCTTGTCCAGCGCGAGCACTTCCTTGTTGGAGCTGAACCAGAGCGACGCCCGCCGGTAGTCCTTGTGGTGCGGGTTGATCGGCGAGAACCAGGCGAGCGAAATGGTGAGCCGCCGCTTGACCTTCCTGCCGCTCAGCGAGGGCGGGAGCGGGACGCGGAAGACGTGGGCGCTCCCGCAGGTCAGGGATTGCCAGCCGAGCATCGCGACCCGCTGATCGGTCGAGAACAATGCCCTGTCCGGGTCGACTTCCCCATACCCAAGGAATCGGCTCTTGAGTCGCAGCTTGTCCTGCCACGTGGTCAGGCCGCTGCCGAGCACGCTCTCGATGATGTCGCCCGCCTCGCCCCAGGACGCGCCGTGCACGAGCAGGGCCTTGAGGATGACCGCCATGTATTCATCGCCAAGGAGGTCGCCGCCCGGCGTCGAGCGGAGCTTTTCGAGGTTCGAATAAATCAGGCCAGCCGCGCGGCTCGCCAGTGCGGTCGCGTTGCTCGTCCCCCGGCTGTGCGTCGTCCGGCCGAGCTCCATCGCCATCGTACCGGGCGTCGCGACGCGGAGCCCCGGCGGCTGCGAGGAGTGCGAGACCCTGAAACTGGGCCCCCTCCAATCCTTCTGGTAGAGCTGCCTGCCGCCGGGAAAGTAAATGTCGGGCTTCACCGACCTCTTGAAGCCGTTCGCCACCGTGCTGAGGGGACTCGGGAGCCTCGCGCCCTTGAGCAGGTCGATCCGGTTTCCGAGCTGGTCCCAAGACGAGTGATCGGCGTGCGTCGCGCCCACCGTCAGGACGTTCATCGCCTCGGCCGGCGAGAACGGTCGGCGTTTGAGTTGGTCTTGGCGGATGGCCTCGAGAGCTTTCGCGCGAAACTCCTCCTCGGTCATCCCATCGAGTTCATCGTTCTCGGCGTCGAAATCGATCGTCTGGGACTGATTGCCGGCGCTCACGAGGAAGAGGACGTTGTATTTCCAGGCCAGCCAGTCGAGCAGCTTCGCGAGCGGGCTCATCTGGCGGTCGAAAGGCTGCCAGGTGTTGCCGAATGAGAGGTTGATGACCTTGACCGTCGGCGCCGCGCCCTTCCGATCGCCCGCCCCCTTAATCCTGACGACCGCTTCGTGGATGATGTCCACCAGCAACCGATCGTTGGGCGTTTGTTCAGAAACGTTCCTGTTGAAGTCCTCGAACGGCACGAGGATCGGGCGGACGTAAATCGGCGTCTCAATAGGCGTGCCTTCGGCACCGAGGTCCCCGTGCGCGATAAGGGATGCCATCGAGGTGCCGTGCTGCTGCTGGCGCGCCTGATATCGACTCGCGTGGTCGTTCTCGTCGTCGATGACTAGACGCCCCTCGAGCAGTTCGTGGTGCTCCAGGGGGAGACCGTCGAGGAGGGCGACCACTGGCGTGCCCGCCGGCAGGGGCCTGGGCTTTGGGCCGATCTGCTCGACCTCCTCCTCGATCTCGAAAGCCGGGAAGCTGGACTGCCCGAGCGGTCGGAAGAGCATCACGTCTTCGCACCGCAACAATTGAGTGAAGTGGACCCCATTGTCTAGACCAAGAAACGGCGATCCTTCGCTACTGTTTCGTCAGGCCCTCGTGGCACCAACTTCCCGATAGACCTCTGCTGGT
>JAABUP010004083.1_pt1 | contig 24514 bp, 20 predicted proteins | sample 5559201 | NCBI WGS metagenome assembly JAABUP01 (sample SAMN10711887, study PRJNA513373) | rock metagenome | isolation source: Antarctica rocks | place: Antarctica
ACGCGGTTCCGCATCGAGAACGGCCAGATCGAGCTGCGCAAGGGGTTGGTCAACAAGCAGGTGATCGCCACGCCGGCCGACCGGGTCCGGACGGTCGACGTCACCGCGCCGATCTTCCACCGGCTGCTCGGCCTGGCGAAGGTGGAGATCGGCACCGCAGGCTCCGGCAGCGAGCGGCTCGTCCTGGACTCGCTCACCGTCCAGGAGGCGCGCCACCTGCGCGAGGAGCTGATCCACCGCCGCAACGTCGTGGACACCGCGTCGGTGGAGCCGCGGCCCCTCAGTCGGGTGCCCGACAACGCGGTGCCGGGTTCTGTCACCAGCGACGGAGCGGCAACGCCGGGCAGCCCCACCGCGACCGTGGGCAGCGCGGAGACGACCCTCCTGACCTTCGACCCGAGCTGGGTGCGCTTCGCCCCGCTGACGATGACGGGGGTGCTGTCCGCCCTGGCGATCTTCGGGTTCGGCAACCAGTTCCTCCAGCGCTACCTCGCCGACTCCGACATCGGTGGCCGCCTGGACTCACTGCGCACCCACCCGCTCTGGGTCGACATCGCCGTGGGTCTTCTCGGCCTGCTCATCGCCGTGTCCGTCCTCGCCGTGATCGGCTACCTCCTGCAGTTCTGGGGTTTCCGGCTGACCCGGCACAGCGGAGGCACGCTGCACGTCACCCGCGGCCTGCTGACGACCCGCGAGACGAGCATCGAGGAGAAGCGGATCCGCGGCGTCGAGGTGGGCGAGCCGCTGGGCCTGCGCCTCGCGGGCGGCGGACGCCTCGTCGCGATCACGACCGGCCTGAGCCGGAAGGAGCAGGAGCGGGGGAGCGGCTGGCTGGTGCCGTCCGCTCCCTGGAGGGTGGTTGCGCGAGTGGCCGATGCCGTCGCCGGGGACGGCGAGGCGCTGGGCGCCCCGCTGCAGCCACACGGGCCCGGCGCGCGGCGCCGTCGCTACACCAGGGCCATCGTCCCGGCTCTCCTTCTCGGCGCGGCGGTCCTCGCTCTGTCGCTGCTCGGCGACTGGCCGACCTGGGTCTGGCTGGTCGGCTTCGTCCCGGCGCTCGTCTCGCCTCTCGTCGCCCGCGACCGGTATGCCGGGTTGGGCCACCACCTCACGGCGCGCTACCTGGTCGTCCGGTCCGGTTCGTTCGTCCGGCGCCGGGACCTGCTCCTGCGTTCCGGCGTGATCGGCTTCAACCTCCGGCAGACCTTCTTCCAGAGGCGGGTCGGGGTGGCGACCCTGTCGGCGACGACCGCCGCGGGCAAGCAGAGCTACACGGCATACGACATCCCGCTGGATGACGGGGTCGCCCTCATGCATGCTGTCGACGCGCGCCTCGTCGAGCAGTTCCTGGCCGGCTGACCTGACCCCGCGGACGTCCGTCGCGCGGAGAAATCGCGTTGAGGAGGCGCCATAGGATCGGCCGTATGAGCCACATCCTGTCCGCCGTCGCCTGGCCGTATGCCAACGGCCCGCGCCACATCGGCCATGTCGCCGGTTTCGGCGTGCCCTCCGACGTGTTCAGCCGCTACATGCGGATGTCGGGCCACGACGTGCTCATGGTTTCGGGGACGGACGAGCACGGCACGCCGATCCTCGTCCAGGCGGACAAGGAGGGGGTCAGCCCGCGCGAGCTGGCGGACCGGTTCAACGCCGTCATCGCCCAGGACCTCACCGATCTCGGGCTCGCCTACGACCTGTTCACCCGGACGACGACGCTGAACCACTACGCCGTCGCCCAGGAGCTGTTCACCGGGGACTGGCGCAACGGCTACATGATCGAGCAGACGACCCGCGGGGCCCGAAGCCCCTCGACCGGACGGACCCTGCCGGACCGCTACATCGAGGGCACCTGCCCGATCTGTGGCTACGGCGAGGCTCGCGGCGACCAGTGCGACAACTGCGGCAACCAGCTCGACCCGACCGAGCTGATCAACCCGCACTCGAAGATCAACGGCGAGGTGCCCGAGTTCGCCCTGACCCAGCACTTCTTCCTCGACCTGCCCGCCCTCGCCGACGCCATGGCGGAATGGCTCGCCGAGCGGGAGGCATCCGGCACCTGGCGCCCCAACGTCATCAACTTCTCCAAGAACCTCCTCGCCGACGTGCGGCCGCGGGCGATGACGCGCGACCTCGACTGGGGCATCCCGGTGCCTCTCGACGGGTGGCGGGACCAGCCGACGAAGCGGTTCTACGTGTGGTTCGACGCGGTGGTCGGCTACCTCTCCGCGTCGATCGAGTGGGCCCGCCGGGTCGGCGAGCCGGAGCGCTGGCGGGAGTGGTGGGACGCGACGCAGGACGAGCCGCCCAGGAGCTACTACTTCCAGGGCAAGGACAACATCACGTTCCACGCCCAGGTCTGGCCGGCCGAGCTCCTCGCGTATGCCGGCAAGGGCACCAAGGGCGGCAAGCCGGGGGTCTACGGGGAGCTGAGTCTGCCGACCGAGGTGGTCGCGTCCGAGTTCATGACGATGGAGGGCCGGCAGTTCTCGACGTCCCGCGGTCACGTCATCCTCGTGCGCGACGTCCTCGAGCGTTACGGGCCGGACCCGTTGCGCTACTTCATCTGTGCGGCCGGGCCGGAGACCCAGGACAGCGACTTCACCTGGGCCGAGTTCATCCAGCGCAACAACTCCGAGCTCGTCGCCGGGTGGGGCAACCTCGTCAACCGGACCGCCTCGATGATTCACAAGAGCTTCGGCGAGATCCCCAAGGCTGGTCCGCTGGAGCCGGTGGACGAGGCGCTGCTGGCGACGGTGCAGGCGGGGTTCGACACGGTGGGCGGGCTCATCGGACGGCACCGGCAGAAGGCCGGGATCGCCGAGGTGATGCGGATCGTCGGCGAGGCCAACCGCTACGTCTCCGCGACGGAGCCCTACCGGCTCAAGGCGGACGAGGAGCGTGAGCGGCTGGGCACGATCCTCCACGTCCTCGCCCAGGCGGTCAGCGACATCAACACCCTGATCTCGCCCTTCCTGCCGCACAGCTCCAACACGGTGCACACGGTGCTCGGCGGCCAGGACGTGTTCGTCCCCATGCCGCGGTTGGAGCACGTCGACGACCTCGACGGCGGTCCGGGCTATCCCGTCATCACCGGTGACTACACGGGCACGCCCTCATGGGAGTCGCGGCCGGTCGTCGTGGGGACCCCCATCGCCAAGCCGCAGCCCGCCTTCGTGAAGTTCGACCCGTCGGTCGTCGAGGAGGAGATTGCCCGGATGCGCGACGAGCGCGGGGACACGGACCCGGTGCCGTCCCCCGAGGACGGCTCCGGCGCCAAGGCCGAGTCCGCGGGTGAGCGCTTGGAGGCCGACGGTGGCGGCGCTGGCAGCCCGGATGGCTCCGATGACTCGCCATGAGTCGACAACTCACCCTTCCCCGTCGACAAGGGGTGAGTCTTTGACTCGGCGGGCTGGGGCGAGATGAGCCCCCACAACCCGTCGGCGAGGGAGAAGCCGGCCGCGCCGGCCCCCCTGCCGCTCTCGGTGGTGGACAACCACGTCCATCTGGACATCGCCCGGGGCGGCGAGCAGGCGCCGGCCGTGGAGAAGGCCATTGCGGAGGCGGCAGCGGTGGGTGTCTCCCGCATGGTCCAGATCGGGTGCGACCTGCCGGGGGCGAGGTTCACCGTGGAGGCCATCGACAGCCACCGTGCGCTGCTGGGTGGAGTGGCGTTGCACCCCAACGAGATCCCCCGTCTCGCCGCGTCCGGCGGGCTCGACGACGCCATGGCGGAGATCGAGGAGCTCGCGAACCACCCCCGCGTGCGAGTCATCGGCGAGACCGGCCTCGACTACTTCCGCACCGGTCCCGACGGCATACCCGCGCAGCAAGAGGCATTTCGCTGGCACATCGACCTCGCCAAGCGGACCGGCAAGACGCTGCAGATCCATGACCGAGACGCCCACGCGGACGTCCTGCGCATCCTCGAGGAGGAGGGCACCCCGGAGCGCACGGTCCTGCACTGCTTCTCCGGTGACCTGCCCATGGCGCGCCTCGCCGTCGAGCGGGGGCTCATGCTCTCGTTCGCGGGCACGGTGACGTTCAAGAACGCGAGCACCCTGCGCAACGCTCTGTCCGTCGCGCCGCTGGAGCACCTCCTCGTCGAGACCGACGCGCCCTACCTGGCCCCGAGCCCGCATCGGGGCGCGACGAACGCGTCCTACCTGGTCCCGCTCACCGTGCGAGCCATGGCCGACGTCCTCAACGTCGACGTCCCCACGCTCTGTGCCTCACTGGCGGCCAACTCCGAACGGCTCTACGGCAGCTGGTCCTGACCCGGGCGCGGCCCGGCACTCCCATCCGCTTGCGTCCGGCAACTGCGTCGCTATAACCGCCGAGCTGCCGGACGCTGCGGCACCTCACCGCGTTGCGTCCGGCAACACCGTCGCTATAACCGCCGAGCTGCCGGACGCTGCGGCAGCCGGTATGCCGTGACGCCGCGTTAGGGTTTCTCGCATGATGGCGCCCCCACCGACTGCAGGACGGCAGGCGTCTGGTCTGCTCGGAGCGGCGCAGGTCCGCGAGCTGGCCACCCGGCTGCGCCTGCGGCCGACGAAGCAGTGGGGCCAGAACTTCGTCGTGGACGCCAACACCGTCCGGCGGATCGTCAGGCTCGCCGGCGTCGGCCCCCAGGACAACGTCGTCGAGGTCGGTCCCGGTCTCGGCTCCCTCACTCTCGCGCTGCTGCCGGAGGTCGCCCACGTGTGCGCGGTCGAGGTGGACCCGGTCCTCGCCGAGGCGCTCCCCGACACCGTCCGGGCCTCCCAGCCGGAGTGGGCCGACCGCCTGACCATCGTGCAGGCCGACGCCCTGACCGTGACCGAGCTGCCCGGCCCGCAGCCGACTGCCCTCGTCGCCAACCTGCCGTACAACGTGTCCGTCCCGGTCGTCCTGTCGTTCCTCGAACGCTTCGCGACGCTGGAGCGCGTCCTCGTCATGGTCCAGCTCGAGGTCGCCGAACGTCTGGCGGCCAAGCCGGGCAACAAGACATTCGGTGTTCCCAGCCTCAAGGCGTCCTGGTACGCCGACGTCCGCCTCGCCGGCACCGTCCCGCGCAGCGTCTTCTGGCCCGTCCCCAACGTCGACTCCGGGCTGGTGGCCCTCACGCGACGTGAGCCCCCGGTCACGACGGCCCGACGGGAGGACGTCTTCCGCTGCGTCGACGCGGCGTTCGCTCAACGTCGCAAGACCCTGCGTGCCGCACTGGCCGGGTGGGCCGGCTCGGCAGCCGCGGCGGAGACGACGCTGCGCGCCGCAGGGGTGGACCCGAGCTCCCGGGGTGAGCAGCTGGACATCTCCGCGTTCTCGGCCATAGCGGCCGCGCGCACGTCGGGCGAGGCCCTCTCACATGAGGCTTAGGGTGGCCAGGTGACTTCCACCGCGACCGTCCCCCGGTCGGTGACTGTCCGGGCGCCCGCCAAGGTCAACCTCGAGCTGCGCGTCGGCCCCCGGCGCGGCGACGGGTTCCATGCGCTGTCCACGGTTTACATGGCTGTCGGCCTCTACGACGAGGTTGCCGTCGCGACGGCCGACGACTGGGAGGTCCTCGTCGGCGGTCCCTACGCCGAGCAGGTGCCCACCGACGACACCAACCTTGCGCTCATCGCCGCCAAGACGCTGGCGGCGGAGGTCGACGTCGCCGAGCCCGTCTCGTTGCGGATCCACAAGGAGATCCCCGTGGCCGGTGGGATGGCGGGAGGGTCGGCGGACGCGGCTGCGGCACTCGTCGCCTGCGAACAGCTGTGGGCGGTGGGGATGGCACGCGACGAGCTCGTCGAGCTCGGCGCCAGCCTCGGCAGCGACGTCCCCTTCGCGATGTCGGGGGGAATCGCCATGGGCTCTGGTCGCGGGGAGCAGCTCGCCCCCGTCCTGGCTCGCGGCACCTTCTACTGGGTTTTCGCCGTGAGCACGTCCGGCCTCTCCACCCCCAAGGTGTATGCCGAGTGCGACCGCTTGCGGGGCAAGGCACCGGTGCCCGCTCCCGAGCCGTCGGCGGGGATGATGACCGCACTGCGCTCGGGCGATGCCGAGGCGCTCGGACGTGCTCTGTCCAACGACCTTCAGGCCGCGGCGATCTCGCTCCAGCCGGCACTGCGCGAGGTGCTCGACGCCGGTCAGGAGTTCGGGGCCCTGGGGAGCGTCGTCTCCGGTTCGGGACCGACGGTCGCCTTCTTGACGGCCAGCGCCGAGGCAGCGCTCGATCTGTGCGTCTCGCTGTCCGCGTCGGGCGTGGCGAGCGAGGTCAAGCGCGCGAAGGCGCCGGTGCACGGGGCGCAGGTCCTGCCTGGAGCGTCCCGCGTCTAATGGCGAATCTCGTTGCCCTGGAGCGGGCGTCGGTCGTCTTCGGCACCGTCAACGTGCTCGACGAGCTGTCGACTGGAGTCAACACCGGCCAGCGCATCGGTGTCGTGGGCCGCAACGGCGGGGGCAAGTCCACCCTGCTACGGGTCATCGCCGGTGAGCAGCCGCTCGACGCCGGACGGGTGACTTGCGGTGGCGGCGTCAGCGTGGCCCTGCTCAGCCAGGTGGACGTGCTCGACCCCACCCACACCGTGCACGAGGCGGTCCTCGGCGAGCTGCCGGAGCACGTGTGGGCGGGGGACCCGCGCATCCGTGACGTCCTCACCGGCCTGCTCGGTGGGATCGCGGCGGAGGCCGTCGGCGGGTTGGACGCGGTCATCGGGCCGATGTCCGGTGGAGAACGGCGCCGGCTCGCGCTGGCGCGGCTGCTCGTCGCCGACCCGGACGTCCTGCTCCTCGACGAGCCGACGAACCACCTCGACGTCGAGGGCGTCGCCTGGCTCGCTGACCACATCGTCACGAAGCGCACTCGACCGGACAGCGCCACCGTCGCCATCACCCACGACCGGTGGTTCCTCGACGCCATGGCGACCCTGACCTGGGAGGTCTCCGGTGGCACGGTCAACACGTTCGAGGGAGGCTACGCGGCATACGTCCTCGCCAAGGCGGAGCGCGAGCGGATGGCGTCGGTCACCGCGGAGCGGCGCGACAACCTGCTCCGCAAGGAGCTCGCCTGGCTTCGGCGCGGGCCGCCGGCGCGGACGAGCAAGCCGAAGTTCCGCATCGACGCAGCCAACGACCTCATCGCGGGCGAGCCGCCGCCGCGCGACGACGTGTCCCTCGTCCGGTTCGCGACGACGCGGCTCGGCAAGGACGTCATCGACCTCGTCGACGCCAGCGTGCAGCTCGGTGGCAGAACGCTGCTCGACCGGGTGACCTGGCGCCTTGCCCCGGGGGAACGGGTCGGGATCGTCGGGGTCAACGGCGCTGGGAAGACGACGTTGCTGCAGGCTCTCACCGGCGACGTGTCGCTCAGCTCCGGCAAGCGCAAGGTGGGCTCCACGGTGTCCGTCGCCTTCCTCACCCAGGAGGTCCGCGAGCTCGAGCGGTTCACGTCGTGGCGGGTGATCGAGGCGATCGAGGACGTCAAGAAGTTCACCATGCTGGGCGACAGAGAAGTCAGCGCGAGCCAGCTGGCCAAGCGGCTGGGCTTCACTGGTGGCCGCCAGCAGACTCGGGTGGGCGACCTCTCGGGAGGGGAGCGCCGGCGGCTGCAGCTCCTGCGGCTGCTCATGTCAGAACCGAACGTCCTCATCCTCGACGAGCCGACCAACGACCTCGACATCGAGACCCTCACCTCGCTCGAGGACGTCCTCGACGGCTGGGCCGGCACCCTCATCGTCGTGTCACACGACCGCTACCTCCTCGAGCGGGTCGCCGACCGGCAGGTGGCCCTACTGGGGGACGGAGGCGTCCGAGACCTCCCCGGTGGCGTCGAGCAGTACCTGCAGCTGCTCACGGCGACCCGGCGGGCCGGTGGCTCCGGTCGTCCCGGCGTGGGTGCAGGAGGGGGTGATGCTCCCATCCAGGAGGACGTGACGGGACGTCCTACGAGTCGCCGCGCAGCCGCCACGCTGACCTCCGCCCAGCTCCGCGACGCCAAGAAGGAGATGGGCCGCATCGAGAGGCAGCTGTCCCGGATCGCCGGGCAGGAAGAGCGACTGCACGCGGACATGGCGGCTCAGGCCGGCGACCACGGGGCGGTGCTGCGGCTCAACGACACCCTGCGCTCACTCGTCGACGAGCGCGAAAATCTGGAGCTGGCCTGGCTGGGTCTCGCCGAGACGGTCGGCTGACTCGCAGTCCGGCCATGGTCTCGACTGCCGCGCCCAGAGAAGCTCCATCGACGTCGGCGCGGTCCTACCGTTCGGAGGACACCTCACCGGACTCAGCGCGCCTGGTGAGGTCAGCTAGCACGCTGTCGCACCAGCGAATTCGCCCCTCCTCGAAGGTCATGCCCCACTGCAGCGTCGCATGGGCGGTGTAGCCGGGTCCGAACGCGGTGCCTCCTTCGTGAAGCCCATCCGAAGTCTCGACCGAGTGATAGTGCTCGAGGCTGCGTCGATGGTGCTCCCGGATGGACGTCATCACGGCCACCGCCTCCGCGGCTGTGAGGACGAACAGTGAGTAGACGCGGAGCAGGACCTCCTTGTCGTCGACGTCGGGGGACGTGGACAGCAGCCAGGCCCTCAGCGCGCGCCGCCCCGCCGCGCTCAGGCGGTAGCGCTTCGTCGCGCGGGGTCCGGCTCCCTCGATGACGGTGTGGCGCACGAGGCCCGCTTCCTCGAGCCGCGCCAGCTCGGGATAGATCTGGCTGTGCCCCGCCGACCAGAAGTATCCGACGGGGCGTCTGAGCCGGCTGGTCAGGTCGTAGCCGGTGCCGGGCGACCGGGCCAGCAGGCCGAGGAGCGCGTGCCCCAGGGTCGACGTCATGGACAGCATTCTACGTCTATGTCAGGATCGACATATGTCAGTTCCGATGCGTCACCGACCCGCCGCAGCCGTAGCGCTTCTCGTCGTTGTGCTATCTGGATGCAGTGGGGTGGGGTCCCCCGGGAGGGCGGGGGCCCACACGACGTCTGCAGCCTCCAGCACCACCACCTCCACCTCCGAGTCCGCCATGCCAGCGCCAACCGCGTCCGAGATCCCAGCCAGTCCCTCCAGGACCCCACCACCTACCACCTCAGCCTCGAGGACGCCCGGGCCCACCACCGCCATGGGCCAGCGGTGCGGCAGACCGGACGTCGAGGCGAAGAAGGAGGTCCTCGCCGGCCCGGGCGGCCAGAACCTCGCGATGTGGAGCGTCGGCTCGGGCCCGACCGTGGCCCTGCTTCTCCACCAGACCGATCGCACCGCGTCCTGCGGCTGGTGGCCCTACGCGAACCGCCTGGGCGCCTCCGGGGTCCGGGCGGTGATGCTCGACCTGTGCAACTACGGCGGCTCGACGTGCGACATCAACGATCCGTGGTCGCGCGACTATTCGGCTCAGGTGGTGCTGGCTGCCGGGCGGCTTCGGATGGATGGCGCCGAGCGGCTGACGATCGTCGGTGCCTCGCTGGGCGGTACGGTCGCCTCCTTGAGCGCGGACCAGGCCAAGGCCGACGCAGTGGTGAACCTCAGCGGGTTCGGCTTCGGCGCGATGGTCACCGGGCCGGCCCTAGCCGCGATGACGATCCCGGTCCTCGGTGCCGGCTCGCACAACGAGGAGGGCGACAGCGCCAGGCTCCAGAGCGAGGTCGCCGCCTCAGCGAGCCCGACCAAGCGGTTCATCTGGGCCGACCTCGGCCACGGTCTGGACCTCGTGCTGCAGGGCCCCATGCCGGAGGCACCCGTTTCGCCCATCGGCCGGATCGTTCTCGGCTGGGTCAAGGGCGACTACGCCGCCACCTGATCCAGCCGAGGCAAGGCCCGGCGGCTCAGCGGTCGAACGGCTGCAGCAGACCGCGCAGGGTCACCGCGAGGTGGTCGGTCTCGGCGTCGGGCAGCTGGCTCAGCAGGTCCCGCTCGCGGTCGAGCAGGTCGGCCATGGCCGCATCGACGACCTCGCGCCCAGCCGGTGTGAGGGCCACGATGACGCCCCTGCGGTCCGTGGGGTCGGGGCTGCGCTCGACGTACCCGCGCTGGGCCAGCCGATCGACCCGGTTGGTCATCGTGCCGGACGTGACGAGGGTCTGCGTCACGAGCTGGCCGGGCGAGAGCTGGTAGGGCTCGCCCGAGCGCCGCAGGGCCGAGAGGACGTCGAACTCCCAGCCCTCGAGCTCGTGCTGCGCGAAGGCCGAGCCCCGAGCCAGGTCGAGGTGTCGGGCCAGCCGCGAGATGCGGGAGAGGACCTGCAGGGGAGCGACGTCGAGATCGGGACGCTCGCGGCGCCACGCGGCGACGATGCGGTCGACCTCGTCGCCGGGGGTTGCGGTCACCGCCCCAGGATACCTATCATCAAGTATCTCGATGTCAAGATAAATACAGGGGGCCTGTCTGCCGACCGCTCGCGACCGGACATCCGCCTTGCGTCCGAGGGTTCGGTCGTCAGGACCACCGTCGCTTGGGACACAACCAGGCAGGTCGAGGGTATGCCGGCCGCTCACCTCCCGGCCCGCCTTGCGTCCGAGGGTTCGGTCGTCAGGACCACCATCGCTTCGGACGCAACGGGGGGAGCGCACGGTGGAGAGGCCGCAGAGGTGACCAACGGCATACCGGTCGATGGAAGGACCAACCCATGTGGGACCCGCGCCAGTACGCGATCTTCGGCGAGCATCGGGGCCGGCCCTTCGCCGACCTGCTGGCCCACGTCGACGCGCCGTCGCCCGGCCTCGTCGTCGACCTCGGCTGCGGCGACGGACCGCTGACCCTCGGCCTGGCCGACCGCTGGCCGGATGCCCGCATCGTCGGCGTCGACTCCTCCGCACGGATGCTCGAGGCAGCCCGTGAGCACGACGCGACGTCGCGGGTCGAGTGGGTGGAGGCCTGCGCGGAGGAGTGGAAGCCGGAGTCCCACGGGGCGCCCATCGACGTCCTCGTGACGAACGCGACCCTGCAGTGGGTCCCTGCACACCTCGACCTCATCCCCGGGTGGGTGGATGCGCTCGCCCCTGGCGGCTGGTTCGCCATGCAGGTCCCCGCCAACTTCGGCGCGCCGTCGCACGTCCTCATGCGTGAGGTAGCGGCCCGGCACTCCCGCGCAGCCGACCTCGCACCCGGGCTGCAGCGGGCGGTCGCCGTCGCCGACCCGGGCACCTACCTCGCCGCGCTCGTCGCCCTCGGCCTCGCGGTCGACGTGTGGGAGACGACGTACCAGCACGTGCTCGACCCTGGCGGTGCCCAGCGCTCGCCGGTCCTGGAGTGGGTCCGCGCGACCGGACTGCGGCCGGTCCTTGACGTGCTCACCGAAGATTCCGAGCGGGCGGCCTTTCTCGAGGACTACGTCCGCGAACTCGATCTCGCATACCCTCGGCAGCCGTTCGGCGTGCTCTTTCCCTTCTCGCGGACCTTCGCCATCGGCCAGAAGCCGGCAGCCACCTGAGGGGCGGCCGGTCAGCGGGTCAGCCGCAGTGACGGCCTGGCCTCTAGGCCGCTGAGCCCGTTCCATGCCAGGTTGACCAGGTGTGCCGCCACGTCGGCCTTCTTGAACGTGCGGGAGTCCAGCCACCACTGTCCCGTCAGGGCGACCATCCCGACGAGCATCTGCGCGTAGAGCGGAGCGGTTCGGGGGTCGAGGTCGCGCGCCGTGAACTCCGCGGCGAGCAGGTGCTCGACCTGCGAGGCGACATCGCTGATGAGGCTCGCGAACGACCCGGTCGACTGACCCGCCGGTGAGTCGCGCACGAGGATCCGGAAGCCGTCCCTCGAACCCTCGACGTAGTCCAGCAGCGACATGGCGGCGGCCTCGAGGAGCCCGTGCGAGGTGGTCTGCGCGCTGAGGGCGTTGGTGATCCCGTCGAGAAGGCGCAGGATCTCGCGGTCGACGACGACGGCATACATCCCCTCCTTGCCCCCGAAGTGCTCGTAGACGACCGGCTTGGACACCCCTGCCTTGGCGGCGATCTCCTCGACCGTCGTGGCCTCGAAGCCCTTCTCGGCAAACAGCTTTCGACCGACCTCGAGGAGCTGCTCGCGCCGCTGCTTCCCCGTCATCCGGGACCGGCTCGTGCTGGCGTCGGCAGGTTTGGCTCGCGAGGTCACCCGGCCCATTCTGCCCCGCCCCACGCCAGCGGGAGGCACCCGCACCAGCCGTCATGGGTGCGTGGATGGGCCTCGTCGGTATGCCGTGCTTGTCCAGTCGGGCGCGTGGGCTCGACTACCCTTTTGGGGTCCGGCCGTGCCGGGACGTTCCCCGGTTGGTCTGCTGGTAGGGCCCGCCTGACTTTGAATCAGGACTAGCGACGTAGGTTCGATTCCTACCCGGGGAGCCCATCACCGCGGGTCAGAGCCCTGGGCCGGGCTTTGGTCCGAATCACTGGTGCGGGCGTTGCCAGCGACTGTGCGATCGCGTGCTGTCAGAGGCCGATCCAGTTCGACGACCGACGCGAACACCTGGGCTAAGGCTGGGCTAAGGCCGCTAATGGCCTCGGCGTGGGTAGGGCAGGGTCGCTGGTCGTCGTACTCGCTCTTCAGGGTCGACCAGAAGCTGTTCTGCTGGTGCCCCAGACAGAGGCCGGTGCGCCCCAACGGAGAGGCGCACGCCCGAGCTGGGTCGCGACGGCGTCCAACCGGGTGCGGGTGCCCGTCCGGTCAAGCGTCAACTCCCCTTGCTGGTTACCGCCGGCGCACCGGGTCCTGACAAGCTACGGCGGTGGCTCGCGCCACCGCCAGAGCGGCGGGGGCCCCGTTGTGGGGGCCCTTCTCGAAGTCGTCACCCAGCGTGGCCATCGTGTTGGTCAGGTGCGCCAGGCAGACCACGTCTCGGTTGCGCGCAGTTGCGTAGGAGTACAGGGCGGCGGCCTCCATCTCCACGCACGAGATGCCGGCTTCCTGGGCGGCTGTGACAGCTGAGGGGGTCTCACGGTAGGGCGCGTCTGTCGTCCACGAAGAGCCGATCACGACACGTTCGGTCAGGCCGGTGTAGGCCCCGTTCAACTGCATCTGCAGCTTCGTCGACAGGGAACTCCAGGCCCCTGGTGGCAGGTAGTGCGCACTGGTGCCCTCGTCGCGCAGGGCCCGCTCGATGAGCAGGAAGTATGGTGGTTCACTCGCTGTGGTTACGAGGCCTGCTGAGGTGATGCTGATGACCAGGCGCGCTCCGGACGCGGCGAGCTGCTCAGCCACCAGGACGGCGAAAGGCGCGCCGACGGCCGTGCCGACGACGCCCATCTCGACTCCGTTCAGGTCGGTGGTCCACATGTCGGTGTGGTAGCACGCCCAGCCCGGATGACGACGCCCGGTACCGCTGGCGGCGAGGTAGCGCACAATGTCACCGTCGGGGTCAAGCAGGGCGACCCCAGGGACGCGGACGTCAGGAAGCGATTTTTGTCGCCGAGCCTCGCGGAGCAGGTTCTCCGGGACGAACAACGAGGGCTCGTCGTACCGCTTCCCCGACAGCAGCGGGAGCGATCCCGCGTCGAACGGAAACGGTGGTTGGTCGCTCATGTCATCTCTTGGTCCTCGCGGGGGCAGCGGCGGTCATCGAGTCATCTTCACACGTGGCGCCCATGGGAGAACGAGGTGAAGAGCTCCAAGAAGCACGAGAAGTCACGGTTCAGTTCGGGTCACTCCTCTGGTCGGTCAGGGCTCGGCGACGTTAGCCCAAGGCCGAACGTCGGTGACGGGCTTGCGGCCGTCAGCGAACGCGACCCGCGCCAACTCCCCCACTCTGCTCAGGCGAGTCGCTGGGAGACCCGCGCGGTAGCTTTCGGGCCGGAGGTGCCCGGTGCACGCCGACTTCTTCACCGGATCGCGGGAGCTGGCCGAATCCGGCGCCCGCGTCGTCACCGGAGCCGATGCCAGGTTCGGCTTCGAGTGACAACCGGGGGGCGGCGGCGACCGGCTCGACCTAGGCGCCCGGGCGCTTGAAGCGATGCCCACCAGGGTCACTCTCCGGAGCGCGTTACCGCATGGTGACGGAGGTCGTGAACTGGTTGACGTGGGGGTGCGAGCGGGGCGACCGTGTGGTCATGACGTCGTTGAGAGCGTGGCTGGTCGCCGACCACCCGAGGGGCGGGTCGATGGTGATGGCCGTCGTCCGGGTCACCTTGGGGCTGATGTGGCTGTCGAATCTGGGCTGGAAAAGGCCGCCGGATTTCGGCGAAGGCCCCGCGCCGTACGGGTTGTACACCTTCGTTGCCGATGCCGTCTCGCATCCGGTGCTGCCTCCGTACAGCTGGGTCATCGAGCACCTCGTCCTGCCGCACTTCACGTTGTTCGGGTGGGCTACTTTGGCGGTCGAGACGCTGCTCGCGGGCCTGCTGCTGACCGGGACGCTGACCCGTGTCGCAGCACTTATCGGGATAGCTCAGGCCCTCGCGATTGGCCTGTCCGTGCTCGCCGCGCCGGCAGAGTGGCCGTGGAGCTATGTGCTTATGATCGCCGCGCATGCGGCAGTCCTGGTTGCGGCACCGGGGAGGGTGCCGGGGGTCGACTCGGCGCTGCTGTCCCAGCCCGGGGAGCGGTCGGCTCGTGCATCCCGGCAGCTGGTCGGCTGGGGCGCCGCGGCTGCCGCGGTGGGGGTCTGGTCCGCTGCGGGCTCCTTGAGTGCCCCGTTCGCCAGTGCCGGCTCCCGCCCGGGCATCTCAGTGCTGCAGCTGTCCTTCGGGCAGTTCAATCTCCTGGGCGGACTGCTGCTGCTCGTCCTCGGCGCGGCTCTGGTTGCGGCGGGCGCCCGCCGACACCCGGGGCTGGCTCTGGGGGTAGCCGTCGTCGCCGGGTTCGCTGCGCTGTCGGTCGTGGCGCGCTGGGGGTTCGGATTCGTCCCTCTGGGGGCTGACGGGGGCAGCACCGGCCTCCTACTGGCTTTGGTGCTCGTGGCCGGCGTGCTGGGATATGTCTTGCGCTCGGATGCCAGGAGTGCGGGTGGTGCAGTTCCCGCTGCCACGGCACCGCGCGCAGGGGCATCGGTTCGTGAGTGACCTGCTGCCTCTGAGCGGTGATCAACGCGTCGACGTGCAGCCCTACATTCTGGACGGGGGAAGCAGCTAGGTCACCCTCGAACCTGCCGCCTGACCTCCACCCAAGAACCCGGCACAGCTCCGCCGCGACGCTGCCGCCTGCCCACTCACCTGCCATTTTGGGACTGGTGAGGAGCACCCGGCAGGGACCGCACCAAGACGGCTCCGTCGGTGCTCGCTGACACCATGAGGTCATGGCGAACCTCACCAACCAGCAGATCCTCGATGCCAGCCTCGACGACTGGCGCAAGCTCGCCCAAGGCATCCACGCCCGGTTCCTCACCGGCGACTTCGTCACGGGCCTCACGTTCGTCGCCGCCGTCACCGAGGCGGCGGAGGCGGCCAACCACCACCCGGACGTGAGGCTGACCTACCCGTTGGTGGACCTCACGCTGGTCAGCCACGACGTCGGCCGGGTCACCCAGCGGGACATCGACCTCGCCCGGCGGATCAGCGAGATTGCCCGAGAGCAGGGCATCGGCGCGCAGCCGGATGCCGTGACCCAGCTCGAGCTCGCGCTGGACACCGCTGATCTCCCTGGCGTCGGACCCTTCTGGGCCGCCTTGCTCACCGGGAGCTCAGCCTCACTGGTCGGCGACGACGTCGTCGATCCCACTGGGCGGGTCCCTCTCCTCTGGTTCCAGCGCACCGAGGCACGCGAGACTCCGCGCCAGCGCTTCCACTTCGACCTGTGGGTGCCGCACGACGTCGCCGAGGAGCGCATCGCGGCCGCGGTCGCGGCAGGTGGCCGGGTCGTCGACGACCAGGAGGCGCCCTCGTTCGTCGTCCTGGCCGACCCTGAAGGCAACAAGGTCTGCGTCTGCACGTCGCTCGACCGCTGAGATGCTGAGGTGCTGAGATGCTGAGGTGTTGAGGTGCCGAGACGGCCGGTGAACCGGCGGGTAGAGTTGCGGGCGGTCGCGGAGCGGGCTCCGTCGGCGGCCTGACCCGTCACAACACGTGGGAGTCTTCGAGCGTGAGCGCACCTCGCCCGGCCGCCGTGATCGTCCTCGCCGCTGGTGAAGGCACGCGGATGAAGTCGCGACGGCCGAAGGTCCTGCACACCCTCGGCGGCCGGTCCCTCGTCGGGCACGCCATTGCCGCCGTCAGGGGAGCCGCCCCGCTGCATCTGGTGGTCGTCGTCCGCCACGAACGCGCGCTGGTCGCCGAGCACATCGCCGACATCGATCCCGCCGCCGTCATCGCCGACCAGGACGATGTCAAGGGCACCGGCCGCGCGGTCGAGTGCGGCCTCGGGGTGCTCCCGGCCGACCTCGACGGGACCGTCCTGGTGACCTACGGTGACGTCCCGCTGCTGCAGACGGGCACCCTCCTCGACCTCCTCGACGTCCACACCTCCTCGGCCAGTGCGGTCACCGTCATCACGGCGCGGCTCGACGACCCGACGGGATACGGCCGGATCCTGCGAGACGCGGACGGCACCGTCGCCGGCATCGTCGAGCAGAAGGACGCCACCGAGGAGCAGCGCGCCATCACCGAGATCAACTCGGGCCTCTACGCCTTCGACGCCGCCGTCCTGCGTGCGGCGCTCTCCGAGGTGGGCACGGACAACGCCCAGGGCGAGAAGTACCTCACCGACGTCCTCGCGATCACCCGCGGCCGCGGGCTGAGGGTCAGCGGGCACCTCATCGACGACCTCTGGCAGACCGAGGGCGTCAACGACAAGGTCCAGCTCTCGCGGCTCGGCGTCGAGCTGAACCGGCGGACCGTGGATCGCGCCATGCGCGATGGCGCCATCGTGATCGACCCGGCCTCCACGTGGATCGACGCGGAGGTGACGATCGGCCAGGACACGACGATCCATCCGCACACCCAGCTCCACGGCGTCACGACGATCGGTGCCGACTGCACGATCGGCCCCGACACGACGCTGACCGACGTCGAGATCGGCGACGGCGCCTCGGTGGTCCGCACCCAGGCGCTCCTCGCGGTCATCGGGGCGGGGGCGAGCGTCGGGCCGTTCTCCTACCTGCGACCCGGGACCCAGCTGGGGGCAAGGGGCAGGATCGGCGGCTTCGTCGAGACCAAGAACGCCCGGATCGGCCTGGGGGCCAAGGTGCCCCACCTCACGTATGCCGGGGACGTCACCATCGGGAAGGGCGCCAACATCGGAGCGGGCACCATCTTCGCCAACTACGACGGCGTGACCAAGCATGCCTCAAGCGTGGGAGCCCACAGCTTCGTCGGCAGCAACTCGGTCCTCGTCGCCCCCGTGGACATCGCCGACGGCGCCTACGTCGGTGCCGGCTCAGCGGTGACGCAGGACGTCGGCCCGGGCGAGATCGGCATCACCCGCGCCCGCCAGCGCAACGTCGCCGGCTGGGTGGCGCGCCGTCGCGCCGGCACCCGGACGGCGGCCGCGGCCGAAGCAGCCCTCGCACGAGGGGACACGAGGACGCAGGGAGAGGCGACGCAAGAGCAGGCGCATCCGCCGGCGACGCAAGAGCCGGCGACGCAAGAGCCGGCGACGCAAGAGCCGGCGCCACAGCGGCAAGGGACGCCGGACGTCGAGCCGGCCGCACGGCATACCGACCAGGCTGAGGAGGGCGCGCGGTCGTGACCGGCATCCTGAAGACGACCCAGAAGAACCTCATGGTCTTCTCGGGTCGGGCGCACCCTGAGCTCGCGCAGCAGGTCGCCGAGTCCCTCGGTGCGGGGCTCGTCCCGACCTCCGCGTACGACTTCGCCAACGGCGAGATCTACGTGCGCTATGAGGAGTCGGTGCGGGGGTCCGACGCGTTCGTCATCCAGAGCCACACCGCGCCGATCAACCACTGGATCATGGAGCAGCTCATCATGGTCGATGCGCTGAAACGCGCGTCTGCCAAGCGGATCACCGTCGTCCTGCCCTTCTACGGGTATGCCCGCCAGGACAAGAAGCATCGCGGCCGCGAGCCGATCTCGGCCCGCCTCGTCGCCGACCTCTTCAAGACCGCCGGGGCCGACCGGCTGATGGCCGTCGACCTGCACACCTCCCAGATCCAGGGCTTCTTCGACGGACCCGTCGACCACCTCATGGCGCTGCCGATCCTCAGCCAGTACGTCGGGGACAAGTACGGCAACCAGAAGCTCGCCGTCGTCTCACCGGACGCCGGCCGGATCAAGGTCGCGGAGGAGTGGTCACGCCGGCTGGGGGGAGCTCCCCTGGCCTTCATCCACAAGACCCGGGACATCAACCGCCCCAACGAGGTGGTCGCCAACCGGGTGGTCGGGCTGGTCAAGGACCGGATCTGTGTCCTCGTCGACGACATGATCGACACCGGCGGCACGATCACCAAGGCGGCAGACGCGATCATGGCCGAGGGGGCGGCCGGGGTCATCATCGCGGCGACCCACGCCATCCTCTCCGGACCCGCGGTCGACCGGCTGAAGAACTGCAGCGCCGCCGAGGTCATCGTGACGAACACCCTGCCGATCCCTCACGACCGAGAGTTCGACAAGCTCACCGTCCTGTCCATCGCGCCGCTGCTGAGCAGGGCGATCCGCGAGGTGTTCGAGGACGGGTCGGTCACCAGCCTCTTCGACGGCAACGCCTGAGCGCGCGCCCCCACTCGGGTGGGGAGTCAGAGAACCACCTCGACCTCCGGCACGTGAGGTGGTTCTTGACCACCCAGGGGAGCGGGGCGGCGCTGCGCCTTCGTCGCGGGGGTGAGGTTGCCTCCTCACGGGAGGGCAGGCGCGCCGGGCGCCAGCTTTCGCGCACGGTATGCCGCGACGTTGGCCCGGTTGCCGCAGCTACCCTCGCAGAACCGACGGGAGCGGTTCTTCGACAGGTCGACGACGACGTCGTCGCAGTCGTCCGCCGAGCACACCTTGAGCCGGTCCATCTCCCCGGCGCGGATGACGTCGACGAAGGCCATCGCGGCCTCGACCGCCATGCGGGTGGCGAGCGGCGCGTCCGACGGCGTGGCGTGCAGGTGGTAGCCCCGCTGGTCGTGACGGACCAGCTGGGGGAGCGCCATCGCCTCCGCGAGAAGGGTGTTCACCGCGAGAACGGCCTCGTCCTCGTCCATCAACCACATAGCTCGCAGCCTCGGACGCAGCTCCCGGACCGCCGCCAGCTCGGCGTCGTCGTGGGCGCGCCCGCCGGTCCAGAACCACTCCACGACGAAGCGGTCGAGCTGCTCGCGGGTCACCAGACGATCGACGTCCGAGTCCCCGGGGACCGAGCCTGCCATGGTGTTGACGAGCGCCGCGGCGTGCTGGAGCGCCACCTCGCTGTCATGAGTGAAGAGCATGTTGACTCCTTACTGAACCGCCCCTATCGTCATGACCATAAACCTTTTCACCCATGACGAGAAGCCCGAGGAGGCCACCGTGTCCACACCCGTGGAAGCGCCGAACTCGCAGGACGTGCTCGTCCGATCCGGTCCGGCAGGCACACCGGCGCCGCGGTTCCGGCTCGCGGACAGCGGGCTGCTCGCCGCCGTCCTCTCGGCAGCCGCCTTCGGGACCTCCGGCTCCTTCGCCAAGGCGCTGCTCGACGCCGGATGGTCGTCGGGGGCGATCGTCCTGCTGCGGGTCGGCGGCGCGGCCCTGGTCCTGCTCGTCCCGGCGCTCCTGGCCTGCCGCGGCCGGTGGGCACTCGTCCGGCGCGAGAGCGGTCTCATCCTCCTCTACGGCGTCGTGGCGGTCGCGGGCTGCCAGGTGGCCTACGTCAACGCCGTGCAGCACCTATCCGTCGGCGTCGCCCTCCTCCTGGAGTACAGCGGCACGGTGCTCGTCGTGCTCTGGATGTGGCTACAGACCCGCCGCGCGCCCAGGAGGGTGACCTGGGTCGGCATCCTCGTGGCCCTGGCCGGCCTGGCTCTCGTCCTCGACATCACCGGCCAGTCACCGCCCAACACCGCCGGCGTGCTCTGGGGCCTGCTCGCGGCCGTCGGCCTCGCGGTGTTCTTCGTCAGTGCCGGCAACAGCGACAGTGGGCTCCCCCCGGTCGTCTTCGCCGCGTTCGGCATGGGCGTCGGTGCCGTCGCGCTGGCTGTGCTCGCCCTCGTCCGCATTCTCCCCATGCAGTTCGTCGCGTCGGATGTGGTCGTGGCCTCCCAGCGACTGCCCTGGTGGGGGGCGATCGGCGAGCTGGCGGTGGTCGCCGCCGCCGCGGCATACCTGCTCGGCACCTTCGCCACCCGCCGGCTCGGCGCGACGGTCGCCTCGTTCGTGGGGCTGAGCGAGGTGCTCTTCGCCATCCTCTTCGCCTGGCTCCTCCTCGGCCAGCTCCCGCGGCCGGTCCAGCTGGTCGGTGGCGCGCTCGTCGTGGCCGGCGTCGTCGCCGTGCGGGCCGGAGAGCTGAGGGCTCCCCGCAGCTGAGGGTTCGCTGCTCCCGCGCGCGGGCACGGATTTCCGGTATGCCGTGACCTCGCCTTACGATTGGCGGGTTGCCTCGGCGAGGGACGGAGCACGGCCGCCAGCGGTCGTTCTCGTCCGTGATCGACGCGGTGGTGCCCTTCCCGGGTGCGCCTCACGTGTCTTCCTGTCCGTGCCGCGTCCCGCGTCGAGGCCTACCGCCCCAAAGGCCTCCCGCCGCCCTGTTCCACCTGAGGAGAAGACGTCCCCGATGTCCGAGATCAAGCTCGTCGCCGAGACCCGCACCCAGTTCGGCAAGGGTGCTGCACGCAAGATCCGCCGTGACCACAAGATCCCCGCCGTCCTCTACGGCCACGGTGCCGAGCCGGTGCACATCACCCTGCCGGGACACGACACGATGATGGCGCTCAAGACGGCCAACGCCCTCCTCGACATCGAGGTCGACGGCAAGAGCCAGCTGGCCCTGGCCAAGGACGTTCAGCGCGACCCGATCAAGCCGGTCATCGAGCACGTCGACCTCGTCGTCGTCCGGCGCGATGAGAAGGTCACGGTGGACGTACCGGTCCACGTCGAGGGCGAGGCGGCGGCCGAGACCGTTGTCACGGTGGAGTCCCAGACCGTCCAGCTCGAGGTCCTGGCGACGAAGATCCCTGAGAACGTCGTCGTCTCCGTCGAGGGACTCCCGGCCGGGACGCAGATCCCTGCGTCAGCGCTCGAGCTGCCCGAGGGTGCCGAGCTCGTCGCCGACCCGGAGCTGCTCGTCGTCAACATCACCCAGCAGATCGCCGCAGAGGCGCTCGAGTCCGAGCTCGCCGAGGCCGAGGCCGAGGCCGGCATCGAGCACGACGAGAGCGACGAGGAGGCTGCCGAGGCGCAGGCTGCCGAGGCGCAGGCCGCCGAGGGGAACGACGACGAGGCTTCGTCGGGGCAGGACGCCGGCTGACGCCGGCCACCAGGGAACGGCTCGGCTCCAGGAGGAAAGGCCCGGTCCGCGGACCGGGCCTTTCCGCTGACTGCTCCCGGATCCGGCCGCTTCGCTACCCGGTCCGCGGGCGGACCATTCCGGTACACCGCCCGGGATCGGGCCGCTTCGCTGCCCGGTCCTCCTCCGCCCGTCCGGTGCACCGCCCGGGATCGGGCCGCTTCGCTGCCCGGTCCTCCTGCGCCCGGCATACTTGCCCGTCGTGGACACCTGGCTCGTCATCGGACTCGGCAATCCCGGTCCGGCCTACGCGGGCAACCGCCACAACGTCGGAGCGATGGTGGTCGAGGAGCTGGCGAACCGTTACGGCTCGCCAGCGGCCGTGGCGTCCGCGACGAAGCCCGGAAAGCGCCCGGCGGCCGCCGCGTTCCGGCCGCACAGGTCGCGAGCGCTCGTCCGCGAGGTGAGGCTGGGGACCGCCTCGGGCGGCGCCCCCGGCCCGCGTGCCGTCCTTGCCGTGCCCACCACCTTTATGAACGACTCCGGAGGCTCGGTGTCGTCCCTCCTGAAGTTCTTCTCCGTCGACCCGACGCACCTCATCGTCGTGCACGATGAGCTGGACATCCCGGCGGGAACGGTACGGCTCAAGCGTGGTGGCGGCGAGGGCGGCCACAACGGGCTGCGTTCGGTGACGAGGTCGCTCGGCTCCAAGGACTACCTCAGGGTGCGGGTCGGGATCGGCCGTCCGCCGGGACGGATGGACCCGGCGGACTTCGTGCTCAGGAGCTTCTCCGCCACGGAACGGGCTGAGCTTCCCTTCACCCTCGGCGCGGCGGCGGACGCCGTCGAGTCCCTCGTCGACGTGGGGCTGGTCCAGGCGCAGCAGCGCTTCCACGCTCCCTAAGTCGGCCAGCTCACCAAGGCCCTTCGGGTCTCCACGGGGCGCGATCTCTGGCGCCAGGTGACTCCGGGAAGCACGTCCACGGGATACGTCTCTTCGACAACTGCGTGTCGTCGCGATGTCCTGTCCGTAATGGACGCTTTTGACGCGCTTTTGCCTGAGCCGGCCTGACCCAAACCGAAGAAGACTCGTTGATTTGGGCCATTTCGGTTGCACCCTCGTGTGCCACCCTTTACTGTTCCTATACCGGACCTCGGGCAGCCGTTTACCGTACGGCTTGTCGACCAAGGGGGTCCCGGCGCATCCACGGCTCATGTCGTGGTGGCGCGAGAAGCCTGAACGGTGACCAGGCGGGGGCCTGGAGCGGGGCGCGGTGCGGGGAGCATCCAGCCCACAGCCGAGACGGCGCGTGCTTCCCGGACCAACGTCTTTCACAAGCAAACAGAAGGCACTGCCAGGTGGCTGGGGAATGCAGGCGCGCGTTGCTGCGATCCTTTGGTGGATCTGTCGGATTAGTACCGAGTCGGGGTAGTTCGTCGTCGTCCATCTGGACTATTGGCCGCGTTCAGTGGGGTGTTTAGGCTGCTGGCGAGGGGGCGACTTTCCTTCTCCAGCTTTTCGTAAATTTCAGCTTTCGTAGATGTGGGTCGGCGCTGTGGGGCGTCGGTAGTGGGGGATCGCAATTCGTGCACGCCTGCGCGAGGGAACTGCCATGCGCTGGCGCTGTTCTTGGGGAGTTCTGGGGAGTCCGTGACTGAGTATGTGGGGATCTTTGATGGTGGTGCCACCCCAACGGTGGATGCCGAGCGCTCCGGACCCGTTGGTCCTGCGCGAGTGGTCACCACCGAGAGCCGCGCGCGGCGCGAGGCAAGAGTCTCCAGCCACACGTGGCTGTTGCGTTACCGCGTCCTGGCCGTGCTCGGCGACCTGGCCGTCAGCTCCTGTGCTGCGCTGGCGCTCTACCTCCTGCGTTTCGGCGTGGAAGAGGCACGCCAGACGTGGCCGCTCCTGTTCGTTCCCGCACTGTGGGTGCTTGCGCTCGCCGTGGGACAGACATACCGCGCGCAGTACCTAGGTTCCGGCTCCGAGGAGTATCGCGCTGTCGGGCGGGCGGCGGTAATCGTCGCCTGCGCTGTTGCCCTCGTTAGCTACGTCGGCGATCTCCAGCTGCCGCGGAGCATCGTGCTGCCGTTCGTCCCCGCCGTGCTGGGGAGCAGCCTGCTCTGGCACTGGCATCTGCGCCGCGGCCTCATCGACCGCCGCGTCAAGGGCGAGTGCCTCCTCAACACGGTCGTCGTCGGCCGCGCCGACTCAGTTGCCGCCATGATCCGTGAGATCCGGTCCGCCCCGCACTCCGGCATGGTGATTGTCGGCGCTTGCGTCTCCGACTTCGATCCCGGCTCGGGCGACAAGGGTGTCCTGGAGGGTGTTTCGGTCTTTGGCCCACCCGAGTCCGCACTCGACGCGGTCGACGGCCTGGGTGCCGAGGTGGTGGCGGTCTCGAGCCACCCGGACCTTGCCGGCCAGCCGCTGCGCCGTCTCGGCTGGGCCCTGGCGGAGCGCGAGGTTGAGCTCGTCGTCTCTCCCGGGATCGTCGAGGTGGCCGGGCCTCGACTGTCGCTGCGGCCCGCGGCCGGCCTTTCCCTGCTGCACGTCGAGCGTCCCATCACCTCGGGCGGGCGGGTCGTCGTGAAGCGAGTGCTCGACACCGTGGTGGCCCTCGGGATCTGCATGATGCTTCTGCCGGTCTTCCTGGTGATCACCGTGCTCGTCAGGGCGACGAGTAAGGGGCCGGCCTTCTTCGTCCAGGAACGTGTGGGAGCTGGAGGCGAGCATTTCCGGATGCTGAAGTTCCGCACCATGGCAGTGGACGCCGAGCGTCTGATCGAGACCATCCGCACCGGGCATGAAGCGAACTCCGTGTTGTTCAAGGACCCGCGCGACCCAAGGATCACCAGGGTTGGTCGCGCACTACGAAAGTACTCGCTGGACGAGCTGCCGCAGCTCGTCAATGTCCTGCTCGGGGACATGTCGCTGGTCGGACCCCGTCCCCCGCTGGCCCGTGAGGTGGCGACCTACGAGCCAGATGCTGTGCAACGACTCCGGGTACGTCCCGGAATGACCGGGCTGTGGCAGATCAGCGGACGCAGCGACCTGAACTGGGAGCAGTCACTGCGCCTGGACCTGTGGTATGTCGACAACTGGTCTCCGCTGCTGGACCTACAGATTCTTGTCCGGACCGGCAAGGCCGTCTTCCGGGGAACGGGGGCCTACTAAAGGGGCTCTTCACAGATGAGGGTGTAGGTCCCCTCGGCGCGTCGGTCCTGGGGTAGGCGTCGAGGCCTCCCGAAGATGGAAGTTCTGACACCACCCATCGGGGAGACCTCGACGTGCCTGACGCTACCT
>JAABUP010004084.1_pt1 | contig 24512 bp, 35 predicted proteins | sample 5559201 | NCBI WGS metagenome assembly JAABUP01 (sample SAMN10711887, study PRJNA513373) | rock metagenome | isolation source: Antarctica rocks | place: Antarctica
TCGCGGCCCCATCACCAGGGCGGTGCTGGCCTTCTTCCTAGATAAGGGCCTGCTGCACAAGTACACTACGGTGTATCACATGGCAGAGGACACCCCGCAGGGCACCGCCACATTGGGGGAGTATGTCGGGCACTGGAAAGCTGAAAGCCAGCAACATCTAGGTAACTGCCTCCTGTGTGCCTGTAAGCTAGACGCTGTTCTAGTAGATGCAAAATGCAAATGACTCAGCACTGATGCAATGCTTCTGGGACCTCACAGAGCATGTCTGTAGTGCATTCACAACTGTAAACTTTTGCACATCTCAGCAAGCTGGCAGCACACCAATTTTCTGAGTGCTTGTAGGCCATGAGCAGCTTTACCCAGCGGGCTGGATGACGCAGAGGCGTAGCACTCGACCTCACATGCAGCGCTACTATCTGCTGCGGCGGTACGTCAACAGGGCAGATGCAGAGAGGCTGGGCTGGATACGCCCTGGAGCCGTGTGCCCTGCAGGCTGCGCTCCACGTGACTGTGCCCAACTGATCTGGCAGTAGCTGGTGTCATGCTGTGGCAGTCTGCTGGATCATCCAGCATGCGGCAGAAGTACACATGCCGTTCTTTCCTGTCAGGATTCATAAACATGGCGCTAGGCATACTGTTGGCATGCTCGCTTGCAGGAAGGAGACATGTATGCCGCCCAACAAAGATCAAGCATGAAATCTCTGATGCTGACTGCAGTCGCTTAGCATGTTTCCCTGTGTTTGCAAGTGATACATGTAGATTTGAACAAGTCAGTAGATGTGCAACAAAACAACAATGTTAATGAATGCATTATTACCATCCATGGCACTCTCAGCACTGGTTTTTTTGTTGAGACTGCCATGGATGATGTTGGTCATACAACCAACATTATGCTGCGTGTGTACATTATGCAAGACCCAGATCGTTTTCCAAACGAAGTTCACCACTTATAACTTTTGCACCATGGGTCATGCAGTTGTGCCACTAGTACGCTAGATGGACTGACCATGTGCAGATGCTGAGAGGAGCCTTTCTGCCACAGCCTTTGCCCCAGGAAGCAGGCCTGCTAGAGCGGCTCTAGATTCTATTTACTAGATAGGACAAATATTATGTTGTATACAAATCTGCTTTGTTTGGGGTTCTAGCTAGTTGGCCTAATGTGATCAGACTTGCTGGCTGGCTAGTGAGAGCTTAATCAAGCATATAGATGAATTAGAATTTATCTCTCCCTCTCCGCGACCAATCTCTCTCACTGCGACCTTGTGCATCTGTCCAAGTGCCCCACCTTCGTACACCTTTCACCCCCATTGCTTAAGGTTCCCAAACATGGCGACCAGTGCTCGTAAGCATTGGCCGATCCAGGTGGTGAAGTTGATGGTAGTGAAGTTGATCACCAGAGTGGGTATGACTAAGTGACGTCATGTTTTAGTAACATGCAAATGCATGGCGAAAGTCAAAGCATGCCAGCTTAGTCCGGCAATATTTTCTGCATCGGTACACAGCGCGCGGCACACAAGCGTCGAAGACTTATGAACTGTGAACGTGAGCATTTGGTGCCTTAGACGTCGCATCGGGAGTGTTTGTATTGAACCTTACGCTGGCATTCTAGCAGGCTGCATAGGCTGCAGCAGCGTTGACTGCTGCTGCTATCACTGCCTCCTCAAGCAACTCGCCAGGCAAGGATGCTATGATGGTACATTGCGTTTGTTTGTTTTAGTTGTATAGGGATAGCTTTTACGTCGGGGTATCATCTGCTGCCAACCTTGCTCTGCTTATTTACTAAGTGCATTTTTGTCACATCCAACTTGCACATTGTCAACATTCACACCTGTACATCCAGTGCATGCAGCATGAAAGAGCTGGGACCAGCTGACAGCACACAGACTCCCATCCTTATGCATTGTGCAGACATGCTGCACAAATTTTCTTGAGGTTGAGAGCTGTGCTACACACAAAGTGCTTACCGTGGCTTCTGACATGCACCACTGATAGGGTGTAGAGCCACTTGCAGCAGTTGGAATTGCAAAGGCCTTGCTGGCGCCACTCTTGCCACTTGTGTCTGGGCCAGGCTTGCTGCCTTTCTTGGTATTCGCTTTTTTGCCACCAGCTCGATGATTGCTGCTCCCTTGGCAAAACTCAAATGCAGATAAGGTATCACAAATCTGTGAACACACAGTACAAACAGCTGGGAGGTGCCACAGTCTGACAACAGTTCAAACATGTTGGTCAGAGATAGGCTGCAAGAATGCCTTGCTCAGTTTGGTGACCAAAACACATAGAATGGGGCAAAGGGGGTTCCAGTTTATTAACACAGGCATAGCAAGCAAACACAGAGACCCGATGGCGTTGCGTTCTGTGCAAGGCAGACATACACCTCATCATGCAGCTTGTCCGTCTGTGTGATGGTGTTGCAGAAGACTAGAGTGCAGCCATGTGGATTGTGGGTGACGCCCTTTCTGTTTCTGGCTGCCACCTTTCTGTTTCTGCTGCCACAATCAAGTTCCTCACCAACATAATCTTCTGCTCCTGACTGTCACAGGTCATGCTGCAATAATGAATGCTCTTGACCAGCAGGCCTGGATTGCCACTGAACTGTGACAGTGGGGAGCTATTGACTGCCATCGTCCATAGCCACCTGCACATGATCTGGCTGTTCAGAGTGGGCATTCTGTGCGCACGTGCTGGTCTGCATATGCATACACCAACTAATGGTGCTGCAGGCTCAAGTCAGAGCATGGACCGAATGCAGCAGGGCTTGAAAACCTCCCTCTTATCTGAACTTCCAGGAAGACAAATTGAGAATCATGGCAGTGATGGTATGTTACATATCGCACAATGCAAACACAGGCAGTTGTTTCGATGTGTCTGCCATGCACTGTTCAGCATGCTGTGCGCAAAGCATTTGGTGACAGACTGAGATGCACCTCAGTTCTTAGGGCCCAAGCAGCTGCCTGAGGAAATGCCTCTCTCCAAAGCTGGACAGCGTCTATGTTATGATCATATTATTAGTGTTGCACCCACAGGGGGCGCTTCAGTGACCAGCTGTGTCCTGTACAGAGGGGCACCGTGATTGAGTCACAGACTTGGATTAGCAAACTTGTCCAGGGCAGCTTCACTTCATCTTTTCAAGCACCAACCATGGAGACAGATCCGCTTGAAAATATGGCTGGTCACTGGAACGCTCCCTGTAGGCGCAACAATGACAATATGATCAGACTGTAAACGCTCTCCAGCTCATGATGAGCCAGGTACATGCAGGGCAAATTTTGTCTCTCCATAGCATCTTGTTCTGCGCATCCTTACACAGCATGTTTTGCAATCACTTTGACACTCACAGGTTTTGACACCATGAAACTAAACCTAGGGCGACCAGGGTGGGCGAAGCCCCTTGACTTCACCCAACAAAAGCTACTTAGGCAATTTATCACCAGGCCGAAACAGCAAGAACACCAGCAGCAGCTAAAACAGCAAGACCACCAGCAGCAGCCAAACTGCAAGAGCACCAACAACAGCCAAACCAGCAAGACCGCCAGCAAAAGCCAATCTTTCAGGGACAAGCATCGGCTGGTCACAGTGCCCAGAGTGCTCTGCACTAATGCTTTCAACTGCCTGCTCAGTGTGTTGAGGGCCACTGGGTAGCTGACAGTTTTGTTCTGAGTCCGTGGGCTGTTCAGCTGACTCCCTGACAGATAGTGTTTGACTGGAGCCAACGAAATCATCATGATCACGCTGCCCTGGCTCCTGTCGTGCACTGCACAGTATTGCAGACCTATGTGCCGGTCATCTTCTGTCGTCAGCTGTTACGGCTTTGGGAACTATTGTAGGGGCTGATATGATACGAGCTGGCCATGTCATGCTGTCCAGGTTGCGCTAGCTCATCGCTCAACAGCAAAAGCATGCATGACCTCACAGCGGCTGCGTGGTTGCTGATGCTACAGTTCACGATCACACTTTATGAGACCTCAACCTGCATTGCGTGCATGTACTTATGCAGGAACGTTTGCCGGCCGCTAGGTGCAGAAACGAGGTCCAGCACGCTTTGACTTTCACGATGGGGATTTTGGCGCCTGCAGGGGATCGAAGGCTTTTCACGACCACGTTAGCATATGGCCAAACAGCAGATCTGGATCTGTCAGTCTGATCTGTCAGGATCAGAGTGGCAGGCAGCTCTTCTGGAAACTGTTATGTAGTCAGACCACTCCAAAGGTCCTAAGGAAGGACCCCAAAGAGAATATCACTTCCACTTATCAGGAAAGCTTCAAAACCTTTGATTCCAAGAACCAGTACTAGTAGATCTGAGCTCAGAGAGCTCTAGAGCTCAGCTGGCAGGATCTCAATGACATCATGCGTGGCCTCAAATTTTGGCCGGTAAGCATGATGCACAATGTTGATTGCTTGTTAAGATGCAGTATGCAGTCGGCGGACTTGCACAACAAGACTGTGTATTACGTGATGTGTGGTACTGTGTAGCCACTGATGACAGCTCTCTAAATGTATCTCAACGCTGTGTGCAAGACGCATATGTACAAAGTAGAAGGCGATTCAGGAACGCGGCCTATGCAACCGTGATCAACTACCTGATGAGTGACACATTCATGAATGGTGTGACTGAAGATTGCTAAGTACTCACACTTTCAACACTCCCCCGCAGCAAACGTTCAAGCAACCAGTGGACACCAAAATCCAAAGAAACAACAGAATGCTGGGCTCATTTACCTTGCTGACAAATGATCTCATGAACACCGTATGCATAGACCGAACACTAAGGAATTGCTCATCAAAGTTCAGCTGCAGCTCAAGCGTATTCTGATTGGTAAAGTCACTGACGCCTAGCTGGGCACATAAACATGTTCAACCGAAAATGCACACTAGTGAACTAAAAGCTCAGTCATATATTACTCCTAGCTACAGCCTGTCCTAGCGACCCTCTTGATTTCATGTGACTACTGTGAAAATGCAACCATTGGCAAGCTGAAATGCTACTGCTGACTACAGCTTGTCCTAAAGACCCCCTTGGTCCCATGAGACTGCTGTGAAAACGCAACTGGTTAGACTACCAACACAAATGACAATCTGCTTTGCCAACACAAATGGACACCGCTGACTTACACTGACTGAACACTGCATCTCAACATGTTGTACAGTGCTACGCATGCAAGGGACAGAGGGTTGCATAAGAGATCTTTACACTTCATACATGTATACTGCCATGCAGCATCATGGTGGGTCTGCAGTCCTGTAGAGCAGGAAAGCCATTCCAAAACCCTGGCATCCGGAACGCTGCATGATGTGACTCTGCAGGAGTACCCTTGCTGCATGTTAAGGATACATGGCTACTGTCTATAGTGACGATAAAGGTCATCAGTGCACCTTGTCAAAGTCTCGCTTTACCAAAGAATGGCCTCAGTTGACAGGCAAGACCCTGCAGCTGCAACTTTGCTTATCAGTCAATGCAAAAGTCTCCAAACACTGCAATGTGCATGCAGACACCATCAATGCACAGGACACCTTAATTGTGCTTGTTGATGAGCACCCCATATGGGCTAATCTCTGGTGTGTGTAATTGTTACCCCCTCCCACCCAAACTGGCACAAACCAGAGGTTAGCCCATTTGGCAAGCTTGAACATCACTGAGACTTGGTCTGTGCAGCTGTTAGAATCAGCATCTCATGCCAAGAGAGAGGCTCTCTCTTGGCATGAGATGCTTTCTCTGCAACCTACATGCCAAAGCTGACATCAAACAAAGGTCTTGTTAGTACAGGCAACTGCAGCAAAATCAGACTTCTGCGAGAGTGTTCAGAGAGGCACTGAGTCTCAGCAATGTGACCTTAAACTACACCAGTCATGTAATCTTTGAAGCCTAAGCTTAAATGACTTGTGTATTTCAAGGTCACATTGCAGAGACCCAGTGCCTCCCCAAACACTCTCGCAGCGTGCGCCTGCAGCATCCCACGTTGCTTATACTACATGTCATGTTGCCATGTTGATAGTTACTGTTTGTCCTGAGTTGTCAATCAAGGGAAAACTGCACAGTGCCATGAACCAAAGATAAATTGCTGAGGGCTGGCATACCTGACTTGGTGCATCATTTGTCCGTAGTGTCGAATGATTCTCGCGTTCACTCAAGTGAGCCACTATCCCAGATATGTTGTTGTTGTCATGTTGAAAAAGCTTGCCCCCAATGCAGCAGAGCATCTGCATAGCACAACGCTTTGACAAGCAGTCACAACATTAAGTGGAACACTGGTAAGTGACACTGAAGTCTTCACACTAGCAAAGACACCAAGTTGCAACAGCTTACCCATGCAGCCAATGGCGCTCAAACCCCTTCCTGTCCTTGCCTGACCTGGGTCTGTGCGGCGATAAAATGCCATCACCTTGATACTGTTTATCTTCCCGGGTGGGTTCAATACGTATGCTGCCTGGCTAGCAGGAGATGCTGACCTCCATCTCTTCAGGGAAGGTATACCTTCCTTGAATAGACAGAGGTCAGCATCTCTTGTCAGCCAGCTAAGGGGCTTGTTTTCTCCAGACAGCAGCTCCTCTGCCTTGTCCCATGAATGCTGAGCTGCAGCAGTTTGTGCAGCCCCGAGCATCACATCTGCAGCAACCTGCTGCTGCCAGACTGGAGGCCTGAGGCTTGTACTGCTGCCAGACTCCTGACATTGGTCAGCTGCTGCGCAAGCTTGCCCAAACAAGGCCGCCGCTTCAGACAATTGGCCCTGAATGTACACATGCCTGCGTCCCAGTGCATTGAGAGCGCGTCAATGAATGACTGCAGATCAGCGCCCCCCAGCTTCAAGCACAGTTGCCGCAAGCATGTATGGCTGTGATAGCAGCGTGCACAGAAGGGATGTGCATGGCAACAAAGCCAAGGAGATTTGCAAGATGCTTGATACATGATCCATTTTGGGTTTGGAGTCAGAGCAACCTTGCACAGGACATGATGCTCAACAGTGGCATTTTGTACTTGTCTCATAACACACCTTGATAATCCAACACAGCAGCGTAAGACTGATTTTGCGGTTTTTCAAATGATGCAAACATGCAAGCACGTGCATAAATGAAAGAAATGCTAAAGGACTGCAAGGCTTTTACCTGTGCTAAACGAAGGGCAGCTGCTTGCTTCAAGGCTGCTGCAACAGCAGACTTTGGCAAGCCACCGCCTGATGCATCATCATCATGCACCAGAGCCAAACCTGTCTGGCATTGTGCAGCAGCGCCTTCGGAGTCCCCGATCGCATGCATCACACCAGCCAGGCATGTTGTGGCTTCTAGGTGTGCTTGCTGCTTGGCTGGAGTCAGGTCTTCTCTAGACAGAAGATTGTCTGATTGCTTCACAGCCTGGACAGCATGCAGCCATGCAGTAGCCTCTTAGTTTGTTTTTAGCTACTGAACATCATATAGACATAAGAGCTGTCAGTGCGTACACTGCATCTGGGCAGTGCTAAGTTCACACCGGCTTGTATGGCATGCATGATGTTTGCGGAGTTGCATACTTTGTGTTGGTGTGCAGCTTGGGATATTGACACTGCCATGACAGGCACTTGAAAACGTGACACTGACGCTGCTTGTCCAGCAATGGATTGCATGCATACCTGTTGTGCTAGCTGAGTAGCCTGTGCATCCTTGCCCTGAGTCAGAAGTGCTCTCACACATGTTAATGACGCATGCATCTGCATTTGTCCCGTCAGTGAGCTGCCACCAGGGCTGCTTTGCTGCTGCGCTACAGGCCATGCATGCTCAACAACAGCAGCCTGTGCAGCACACAGATTTCATCCTTGATGCACAAGAAATATCTAGCAGCAAGGTAGGTTTCATCCTTAATGCGCAAGAAATGTCTAGCAGCAAGGTAGGTTTCATCTTTAATGCACAAGAAACGTTTAGCAGCAAGGTAGGTTTCATCCTTAATGCACATGAAAAATGTCTAGCAGCAAGGCAGGTTTCATCTGGAGGCAGACACCGCACTTACCCAGTTGCTGTTAGCTGCATGCACCTCTGCCATGGCAAGCTGGAGGCGATCATGTCCAGAACCCTCCTGATGCGCCATGCCTGTCTGCAACACGTCTAAAGCTTGTTGAGTGTTTCCCTGCATGCATTCAGCGGTTTAGCTACAGCCAACATCACAGCAAGAATCATGCACGGTGCTCTTGTGCATGGCTTTGCTGCTGAAACTGTCATTCTTGCTTTCTTTTTGGACAAACAACCTTGCCTGACAAGCAGTCCTGACAAACTGTATCATATCATCCACCATCTGAGAACTTCCTGCTTGTGCTGCCAGCATTCGACCCTTTTGCAAGCATGGGACTAAGCTGGGACCTGAAGCGGCTGAGCGGACGGTGCATGCTGAACGTTGCATGGCATGCATTGCTAATTTGAGCTACCGTCTTGTAGACCGGTACAGAGCAGAGACGCAAGTGCTACGAAGTATGCGTCATCAGCAAGAAGAGGCAAAATACCGTATGGTGTCCAGACTTTAGCAGTAACGTATCCGTACGCGCAGGTCAAACAGGTCATGCTGCCGGTCAACGCGAACTGTCTGCAGCTGCAGCAGCAACTTCTGGTACTTGTGGAAATCTAGGAATGCTTGCCGGCGCTCAATCACAACTACAAAGCTCCGCACGAGCACTGGTCCCTCAACTAGGTTGGTGGGCCCTCGAGTCTGAAACGCCAGGCTGGCACGAGCAAGCTCTGCAGTAATGCCACTTGTGCATTAAATTGTTGCTGCGCAATGATAGCCGCGGCAGACCACTCAAGGCAAATGACGGTTGGAGAACTTGCAGATCAGTTGCACGCTCTGCTCTTGCCAGGGATACAGCGCTCGATCCCAAGCTGTCAACAGCTGGCTGACAAGCTGCAGCAAGTTGTTGTACACCTTCAGCAAAGATGCGAAGGAATAGCCAGTCCTGCGGCTTTGACAGTGGCAGCTCAGGAAGATGCCGACGCGCCAGACAATATCAAAAGGCTGTCAACCAACGAACCAGAAGAGCCAAGTGTTGCAGCTGTTCAGCAGGCAGCGGTCATGCCGGTGTCAAGAAAACACAGAAGAAAGCTAGGTACAACTCACATTGCCAGTCGACTGCTGCCTGCATGCTCTCACCCACATTACTATCAGTTGCAACATGCACAAACATCTTGTACTGCAGCCAAACCATTTCTCATTGAGTCCTATCAGCAGAGATACGTCGCCTTGGAGGTCTTCTACCTGGGCTGGCAGTACCATGGTTTTGCTTCACAATGCGGGACTGAAGGCACAGTAGAGGTGCACTGACTGCCTCAAACTGATTGTAGCCAGCTCCACAATTGTAGTGTAGTTGCATACGTGAGGCAACACTCGTCAGTTTGTACATTCACTCAAGTTTGCACCTAGACGACTCCTCATACATGAGTGCTCATGCATTTGCCTTGTGCAACTTCTCTAGGAAGACTCAGCAGTGTATATCACAACGCCAATTTTCCCTTGCCAGTGACATGGCACTCATTGATGCGCACCAACTTTGTCGTGCACTGTTTTGGTCAAAAGCAGCATCGCAGGAAGTGCCTATCCACATGGATCTGCTGTGCTTTGGCTATCATGCATTGGCTTGCAGTAAACCCCAATCTGATCATGACTGCCTCTCCAGGGGCTGCTTTTTAATGCAATGCGAAAGGCAAAGCTGATTGCTGAGCGCGCCACCTGGCAGCAGGTCAACTACTCACGCTGTGGCCGCACTGATAAGGGTGTCAGTGCTGCTGGTCAGGTATGCTGCCTGCTGCATTCAGCAAGCTGCATTCGTTCCAGACTCAACCATTTCAATACCACTCTCCCACTCTCTGGTGTCTATTGTACATCCCATCCAGCTCCTTTGACCAGCATTGAATTCTCCTGTTTCTGCTGTAGCATAGATGCAGTGATTGAAATGCTAAAGCCAAAAGGAGGCTGCAGCAGCAAGACATGAAACGTTGTTCGTCCATTGTGCCTTCTCCCCACAATTGCATGTGATGGTTTGTCTCACCATGTGCAGGCAACTAGCACAAAGCAATGTGTCTTTGGTCTGGAGCAAGCAGCATATGTGCCAATCGGAAACTACCGGCGCCATGTGTGTGTGATGCTGAAGCGCATGCTTTGCTGCTGCTGTAGGTGATTGCTCTGCTGCTGCGGTCTGCTAGCAAGACTGGGGAGCCTGCACTGCTGGAGGAGGATGAGATGGACTACAGCCTGAAGCTGAATAAGGAGCTGCCACCAGACATCCGTGTACTTGCCTGGTGCACTGTGCCGGCAGACTTCAGTGCCAGGCATGCCTTCACTCTTCCCTGCCCGCTTTGGGTCTGCCTTTGTCTCACATGCTTACTCAGAGACAACAGCCAAGTCACAACAGTATTGTTGAAGTTTGCAGCAGATGCAAGCTTGACAGTGCATGCAGATTGTTTGCATGATTTGTCAACTTTTCATTCGTAGCACAGACTGGCTTGTTTCACTATACTGACAGCATCTGTTGCTGCTGATCTGTGACGCAGCTGATTACTGTCACATTTGCACTGTGCAGCCTACCATTGGCAGACAGAGGTATGAGAGTTTGCAAACACTGCGTAATGAGTAATGCATGGAATGCATGCAGGTTCAGCACAGCACATCGCGAGTACACATATTTCATTGTTCAGCACGGACAGCTGGATATAGCAGCGATGCAGCAGTCAGCCAGTCATTTTGTTGGCGAGCACGACTTCAGGAACTTCTGCAAGCTGGATCTGGAGCATGTCAAGAGCTTCAGACGTCGCATACTAGATTTCCAGGTCAAGGAGATGCAGCCTGCTGGCACAGATGGCAGAGCCTTGTATGCTCTTCACGTCAAAGGAACAGCATTTTTGTGGCATCAGGTTGGTCTTGCATCTCCGACCATGCTCCTTAGAGCAGTTGCACTTGCAGCTGCGCAGTTGCATACAATCCTTTGCTGCAGGCTGCAGTACTATTAATTTTCATGTTGACATCATGATCTGCAGGTGCGCTGCATGGCTGCTGTTCTGATGATGGTTGGTCAGAAGTTGGAGCACCCTGATGTTGTGCAGCAGCTGCTTGACATTGAGCAGAACCCGTGCAAGCCACAGTACAGATATGCTAGCGAGGTGAGCCCAAGATTGTTCAGCACTCCATCGTGTTAGCCAATGTGTTGTCACATGCAGATCTTGTCATGTTGGCTTACAAGAGAAGCTGAAATGTCATCTCTCGCATGTCGTCAACATCTGAAGACTGTGCAACAATTGCAGGAACCTCTTCTGTTCTCAAGATGTGTTTACAAGAACATCAGGATGAGAGTGTCTGATCGCAGTCGCTTGCAGACACTGCAAATTACTCAGCATGCAGCTGATCAGCACCGCATTGGCAGCAGCATATATATGCATCTGGCAGAAAAGCTGAAGAGTGACACATATAATGTTCATCAGACAATCAACAATGAGAGACATAGTCATGGCATCACTGCTGCACCACATGTCAAAATGTTTAAGCGTGAAAAGGAACCTGACATTGCACAGCGGTTGCGTGCCTGGTCAGAAGTACAGTCTCAGTCTGAACGTGTAGAGGCAATGTAAGCTAAACTTGGTTTAAACTGATTGGTGCTGTCTGACAGACTTTGACTTTGCTTGACGCAAAAGGCCTGACTTGCTGGTGCAAGCTTACCCTGCTGAAGGGCAGACTCCATCTGTGGCAATACCACATTATGCTAGGCTGCATCAAGATCACAGACAGCAAGCACTTTGCTATCTGCTCATCAGGCAAGTGAGGTGACAAGGTTAGCGAATGCTAGGACTCCATTGTCTTTGCTTCGCCATCTTCATCCCCTTCGGGCACTCCCCGCATGTAAAGGACATTGTTGCACCTACATGGCATAGCCAGACGTTCTTGAAAAAGCAGTCATCCAACATCCTGAACAGAATGGCGCGAGTCCATTGAACATCTGAATGCGATTTTGGAAGCATGAGTACACATGCAGATCGTTGACAGCTCGTTGGCGTGCACAATTGACTAGACTTGTCTAGAGACGAAACTTGCCGTATCAAAACCTCTCCCAAATTGCCTGTAAATTGCCCTTCTATGAACTCTTCTGTGTTTGCCAGCTGCAGGTTCATGTATGCGTCTACCGAAACAAGATACCCTGCAGACGCATTTTCAGCTCACAGTTTGTGGCGATATAGCTGAAAGAAAGTACGCTCAACTGGCTTAGGTATTCTACCTTTGTACTCCATGCCCCACTTCAACTTGACAACAACGATTTTGCCGGTCAACTCGTTCAAGAAAGGCTTTGGGTTTACTGGCACGGTCTGCAAAGACAATCATGTCAGGCATCGTTGCACGGCAGCAATACTGGCGCTGATTTAGCAGCGATCATAAGACCTACAGCTGCCATGCTCGCGCGGAGCTTGCGTATACAATCTTCGCCCCACCCAGTCTTGCAACACACTCGCGTCAACCTCCCGACCTTCCAAACACACAGAGCAGGGGACTGAGAGCAACGCAAGGAGCGTCCTACATAGAGTGCTGCCTCATCAGGCTGAGTGCTCGATAGGTTTCAGGCAAGTCATTAGGGTTTTCTGCTGCATTGGTCAGCTGCAACCTGTGCATGGTATATGTACAGCCGTGTCCACTGAGCTGAAAACTGGTAGTTTGTGTGCCAGTGGGCTGACGGACGTGAACTTACAAGTGTTGCTTGGATAAAGCCGCAAGGGCGCTGGCCAGGTTCAACTGGCCGCCAGTGGCTGATATAAGCCCTGCCTATTCATGGCAAGGTGTCCCGAAGCATGGCCGTCGCTCTAGAGATCTCTGGAGCTGAACCACTCTCAAGTTTTGACAGCTGTCACAGTGCATGACAGCAGTAACATGCCTGCCACACCAGGCAACATAGGCACTGCAACAGTTACTTCACAAAGCGTTAGTAGTGTTGGAGGTTGATGATGTGTCTACACCTTGGACGAAGTGTGGATAATGCTGCTGAGTTTCCACATCAGTGCTAGCACAATGCAAGTGATTTCACTGCCTGTGGTAGCATATGCTTGTTAGGCAACTCAGAGCAATGGACAATGCAGTATGAACCTGGAGCAGCCGTATACGTAGCATGGTGATTGAAAGATGCCACAGATGGTAATGTTGCACAAACACAGACATGCACTGAAGCTACAGTGGAGGTCAACAAGGCAGTGCGTCGTAAGCTGCCTCACTTGGTGTTTTGAGTTCATGACAACTCACAATTGTGTTGAAGTGCCTTGTTAGTTGGGGGGAGCTCCATTTCCATAGTGACAGGCAGAAGCAGTACCATGACATTGAACGACCCTGTGGCATAGGAACAGACTTTGCAAATGCAGTGTTCAATGCCAAGGCGGCTTGGAAACAACACTGTCCGAAATCAGTAACTGTTATTGGCAGGTAACACATTTTGAAGTATGAAGTGAGGGCATTCACAGCACCCAGCACATCATAAATGCAGCACTCAGCAGCCTTTTGGATCCGGACCCGTATGTCTCAACATACAGTATTTCCACACCACTGACTACCCCGTCAACGAGACAGAATAGCAAGATATTTAGGAAGCTTTCAGGATATTCACAAGGTGGGCAACAGGCTGACAGGAAGGGCATGACAAAACCAAAAACAAACTGTATGGCAGAAATCACATTGTTGTATCAGCAGCATTTGCAGCTACTCGGACGACATGAAGGGCTAGAGAAAGCACAGGGGATGCATAAGAAGTGCAAGAAGTGATGACCAAAGACCTTTGACCGGATACATAGCTGGACTCAGGCGTGTGCTACTTGAGAACAACACTGTCATAACTTACTCGTGGCCAGCTGCTTCTGCCCCCTTGTTACCATTTGCGCTCCGTTCCTGTTGTACCTCGTCCTCTTGTATTTGAGCACTTGCACAGAGACAACAAAGGGTACCACGCACATTGATAAGGATCAGTGGCCCCCGAATCACGACATTTATACAGGACACCCAACTACCATCTATCATCTGATCTATCAGAAAAAGATGAAGAAGAAGAAGTTGAAGAAGGATCAAGAAGAAGAAGAAGGATTTTACAAGTTGGCAAATCTGCGCTAGATCACGTAATTTAGTGTCTCTCGCCATTCACGCGCTCCGTACGGATCAGAAACGAGCTCGTGGCTGTGCATGTAAAGGTTTGCAACCACACCAACGCAAACTCAGGTGGGTCGACAAACCATGGCTTCCGGCAGCAGGCTGACACTATGGCTGTCGGCATTCCCACAATATGCCTTCAAGCAGCACCGTCTGCACTTCTGGGGAACACTGATCATCCTTATAATCTTCTTTGTCGTGATGATGGCATGCCGCGTCCATTTGCAATGGTTTTGGCTGCTGCTATACGCTGCACTCATCTTACCATTTGCGCCTTACGTCACGAAACCTGAATTTTTCTACAGGTCATTCGCCCTTCACTGCTTTAGCACCACTCTAGCGCACGCGCACTCTATCGACACCGACACCGTCACCTGACTTATGATACCTGCAAGGGTTGCAAGCTGACTTTGCTGTCGCATATGCAATCTGGCTGGTCTCGAAACCTGCCATACTGCTGACGGTCTAGTGCTTGACGGGACCTGCAAGTTGCTTGATCACTGCACTTTAGGTTGCGCTCACTTGCTTACGAGCATGCAGCCACGAGACTGCCCAACATGCAGTGTGGCAACACCGCTTGTTGTTGCAGAGGAGGGCTAACGTCTGAGAAGAAGGGTGCTCGACACATCGTGCTGCTTGCTGCGTCCGCCTCCATCTCTTGGGTTTTTGCCAAGTCTATTCTGAACGCTTCTCTATTGGGTGGAGAGTATGGCATTGTCGGAGCTTGCGCATACGGTAACTTCGCTTCCTTGCAAAGCTGGCCTCGGGCAGCTAGTGTGCATTCTTCTGCCTGCTTCGACTAAGACTTCGACTTGTTGCTTCTGCTGCAGCTGCCTACTATACCTCCTTTGCATCTGTTGGGATTGTAATCTACCTTATACGTACTAGGTAAGGATACAGGAGCCTTCCAGAGGCCATCAATGATGGCTACCTTGGCCTTTGGCCTGGCTGTGCTGTTTCGCCTATACCAAGAGGTCTGGTCCAATGCCCTGGTGGTGGCTGGCTTTTATGGAGCTGAGGTATGTATTGAAATCATGGCACATAGCGCACACTCCTATCAGCGTGACAGCCTCAGGTCACATCATGGCTCAGCCCATGCTTTGTAGCATTTGGCCTGTTCAAGTCATCATGACAGCATGTTGGTTGCACTTACTCCAACTATTGCAATCAGACGCATTTGTGTTTGTGCAAGGCAGCCAGGCACTAAATGCAATGTGACACAACCAAAGTCTAACATTACACTTTGTCCCTTTGCCTGTACAGCACCACGTGATCACAGTCAATGCAAGCCACCAAGGTAGCTTCTTGTCAGGCCGGATTGCACCTTGATTGGTTCTGTATGTTGAACGCAGCACTCCAAAGAGTGGTGGCTAGGAGCATGTCTGTCAACTGCCATTCCAGTCGTCTACTCAGTCACAGGCGGCATGCGAGCATCCTTAGTCACAGATGTGGCTCAGTCTGTCACATGCGTGGGCTTCCTGATTGCTCTGCTTATTGTTCTGGGAGTGAATGCTCCAGCAGGATTTGGATCCTGGAATGGTGCAGGTACAGCTGATGCACAAAATCATACGTATTCATCAACATACATCTATGTCTGTATGTAGGAATGTGTCAATTTACATACGCCCTTTCCAACATTAATGTGCTGGCTTGTTCAAACATGGTCATGACATGTGCCTGTGCCTGACAACAAATGATAGAGAATCATGATGCATGCTGTGCACTCCTGCAAACATGTTGACATGCCAATCTGTATTGCATTCTGTAGTCTTTCATCTGGCAGAGGTGCATGCAAGCTATGCAGTGGGTATGTGTCTGCAGATATGCAGCCCTGACAGGCAATTGGCATCTGCTATGATCATACTGTCTTGATATCAGGTAAGGCCGCTTTGTGTGTAAGCTAGGACCTGTGATGTCTCACTGCACTGAAATATTTTATCACCTCCTTTACTCCATTTGCTTTGACGCCACCAACGCATCTTGACAACAAACATCACTTCAGCTGTATGAATTTGTTGCTGTGGCTTCTCGGTGCTGACAGTTCTCCATCATGCAGGAACATGCAATCTAGCTGCAGACCCTACCCCACTAGTGACCGCTGATCAATGTTCAGCTGCCGCCTTTAACTGGCTGGGTGACTCAAGCAAAGCTGCTCTAGCTTACAACTACACAGCTCCCTCCTGTAACTATGCAAGTAAGGATGACTTGCCTGTATGTTTCTGATCGCACAATTTGTAAGCAATGCAGCGATGAAAGCAAGCAGCATACATTGCCCAATTACATTTAAGAGTTACCTGTCATCACATGTGCAAATATTGTGGTAGTGTACTTTTTGAAGGTTTGACCGGCATTGTATGCATTGCTGCAAGCACATTTGCCCCTCAGTAAGCTGATTGCATATTGCAGGTGCATATGTTGTGATTCCTCTTGCAGTCCGACTGCATGCAAATTTTCCGTGTGCCAGACACATCTCATCAGCGTTTGACGGCTGTTTTTATATGCAGCAATCAACAGTCAGAGCGTGTGTACATCTGTTGGGGGAGTGTACTCTGCATCAACCTGTCAGCTGCTGCAGCAGCCTGTGTGTAGCCGGGCAGGCGGAGAGTGGCTTCCACAAAAGCGAGCATCACTGGAGGGCGGTATGGACTTGCTCAGTGTGGGACTCTTGCAGGTCAGCGCCATCCTTGTTGACATACATATAAAATACATCCTTGCTGACACAATGTAAAAGTCATCCTTGCCGACATAGATATACAACTCATCCTTGCTGACACAATGTAAAAGCCATTCTTGCTGACACAATGTACAAGCCGTTCTTGTTGACATGATGTAAAAGCCACTGTGCTTGAAGACATGCATGTGTCCATGTTGGCTGGCTTGCATGCATCCAGGGGGCCCTGCAAGCTTATATTGTGCTGATTGCAGACAAGAGGGGCAATCTACAGTCTGTCAGCAGCATCATCATTCACATGTTGAATTGTATCTGGAGCTGCTGTTATACTTCGTTTGCTTTGCTCTGCTGACATGACGCTAATGTGTTTTTTTGGCCATACATCTGACCTCTTGACAGACAGTGTTTGGCAGAGGCATGAACTTTGCAACAATATTTTGCAGGGCATTCTGAGCTACCCATTCTTTGACCCCGTTTTGACAGATCGCGCCTTTCTGGCATCTCCCAAAGCTATGCTCATCAGTTTCCTGCTGGCGGGCCTCATCTCTGGCTCCTTCATCTTCCTCTTTGCCTTCACTGGCATCTTTGGCAACATGGTTGCCATCTTGAAACCTACCACGTAAGTCATAAGCAACTGATGAGTAACCCATGCAGCTGCTAGCATCTAGCTCATGCAAGATTACACTGAGCTGCCTCTGCCACAAAGTTGCACAATTTGTACTTTCTGCCATGACATCACAATGTATACAAGGTCACAAGGGAGCCTTATGCGGCGGTTGTTGCTGCTGCCTGCATTGGTATCCGCCACTGCAATCATCGTGAGCATGCTGCTTTGTTGCGTCAACTGCACAGGTGTCATCTGTTAACACCATGTTGCATCTCCCCCTTATGGCAGCAGCTGTCACTGCTGGTCCTGTTCCAACTTGCTGCATGCATCACACAACACACCTCTTAGAATGTGCCCTTGTCTATGCAAGCACCAAGCAAGCTTGTCAAGCTGTCTGGTGCAGACTGCAGCAACCTGGCTTGCATGCCACTTGTCATGCAAGTAACTGTTGGTTGTAATAGTGTGCCTGCAGGAATCTATGCCAACATGCTCCTGGGCAATCCAACAGCAGTGTCCAAGTACTTTGGCACCGCCATGTACTCGGTGACTAACATCATCTTCATCACAGAGTCCCTGTCCACTTTAGACTCCACCTTCACATCTGCTGCTAAGCTGCTTGGACCAGAGTTCCTGGGGATTCTGGAGACCGGGCAGCCTCAACCTCCTCAAACTGCAACCAAAAGGTCAGCTGCTCATGTTTGGCTTTGGCTGCGTCCTGTCGCATAGCGCTGTGTCCTGAGTACCACAAGTAGCCATGCATTGGTCATTCACCATTCACTGTGAACAACTGCTGGCAGCAGGTGGTCATGATCTTCTTACAGTTAGGTAGGCATGTGTACAGCAGGCTTGGGTGTGTTTGAATGTTTTCATAATATATGCACACACCTGAATCATGCTGTATATCCACCTGAATCATGCTATATATCATGGGGTGAAAAAGCAGATGCAGATGAAACAGCAAGTTTGGATGTGACTAGTGGAGCAGTACCTTGAGCCTTTACGCTGCAGCCATCAAAACTTTTTAGCTGATGCAAATATGCAAGCACATGCTGCTATTGGCTCTCCTGGGAAAACCCTGGGGGACTTGTTTGCTATGAGTTGCCCAAGCCTTGCATGCGCATGCAGGCACCTGAGAGCCGGGCGCATCATCATTGTCATTCTGGCAGTCATTGGCATACTTCCTCTGCTGGCAAGTCCCACGGCACTGAATGCAACCACAGTGAGTGGGACCCTGATCATGGGACTGGGCCCCCCTGTGTGGTTCCTCATCTTTGTGAAGGGCTACCGTCCCCTCACCTTCCATCTGCCTTTCTGGTGGTGAGTGACTCTTGTTCACGTGTTGCCTCATCAGGCAGTGTCTGCCCTCCATGCTTTTCAGTGGCTGACAACAGCCTGTGTTGTATGTTCTCTGGTTTCCCATGACTTTCTGTTTGTCGCTTGTGCGACATCCCAGATGAAGCACCATGTGTGTCACAGCTTGCAACTTGTTGCTGTTGTCCTGCCCTCCTGGTTACTGCCCTGCCCTCCTGGTTACTGCCCTGCCCTCCTGGTTACTGCCCTGCCCTCCTGGTTACTTGCTGTGCCACTTGGTGCTTGCAAGCTGCCTTTTGGTGCGTAACCTGCTGCTATGATTGCATCTTTGCTGCCCTTCAGCTGTCCATCTGGTCTCTCATGACGATATGACAGTAATGCCCATATACGACATGTGGCACCATTCAACAGGACAGTAAAGTCTCTGCATGTGCAGGGGCATTGCAATGGGAGTTGTGTTTCAGCTGTCGACAGCTGCGTGCTGCAAAGACTACATCAATGTACGGGGCTTTGCATGGGGCACTGGAGGTAGCAACACCCTGCTAGGATTCAATGTCATTGGGACTGCTGTGGCATGGGGACTGGCAGGCCTGACCCTTCTGGAGAATTCAGAGGGTTCTAATTTAATAATGGCAGCAGCCCATGGCAACAACATTGTGAAGGTCATCCAGAAAGGGCTACAGCCGCTTGACCGCCTATTAGGCGGCAAATTTGACAAGGGTGCCGCGTCAGCGCATAAAGCACGTGCAGTAGTTGGAAGTGACGATGTTGTGTGCTCTATTCCAAAAGAGGATGACCAGCTGCAGACTGGCGCGGTAGCCAAACAAGACATGGCAGTTTGAAATTCGAAGAAAAGAGATGTTCCAGCATGCTGGGCAGGCAAGCGACGATTGAACCATTCAGTCGAGTCAGCTGAATGTTAGATTGAATAATTACATAATTAAGATATTTCGGTTTATTTGGCTGGCTCCATACAGTGATGCTGGATTGCGCTTGGGGACCCCTTGGCAAAGTTTGCAGGGCCAATGCCCCAGGCTTACGTTTTAGGCTGCCTTTCATTGCATGTTGTGCTTTCAGTTTATGTGCAGGGGCTTGCAACGGGACTGCTGGTCAGTGTGAATACTGTTAGCTTGTGACAGACTTTATTATATTGTCTGGAAGGCGCAGGGGTGCAGAGGACCAAGCTTTGAAATGCGTCCTGACATCTGAGTCTGTTCAGCAATGTATACATATAATGTAGCACACTTAGTAGTATTACACTGCATCTGTTACTGTCAGATTGCGCTCTTCAGCTAGCTATCAGCGTGTACTCCCCGAAAAAGGGATTTAGCCTTTGGGGCCTCCTGTGGCCAGAACAGTACATTAGGACTGAATAACTGCAGATTTTTGCCAGTTTTCAACTTGCATCCCTGGGGCAGTCCTGTGTCATATCCTGCAGTGATCACATGCTACGTGAACCTAATCTGCTCCCACACTCGGCTCATCCTTTCCACAATCCAGAGAGAGTTATGTAAGGGTTGTGCAACTAAGGTTTGGTTTGGATCATGTGTCATTGCACACGGTCAGGCTGGTGCCCATTTAGGCCCTGGCTGCTCAGCCTGCAACTTGGCAGAGCTGTGGGACAGGTTTAGTTGGGGCTGAGCCAGTAGTTGCAATATGACGTGTAACGGTGCTCTATGAACATGGTGTACAGAAGATGCATGAATGGGAACAGGTATATAGCCTTGTCATATTCAGCATACAATCCTTACCCAGTATCGACTAGCATATTTTAGCAGATAAGTTGTGTGCTGAGTCTAGCATTGGAACGGTTGTTTTGTTAGCCCTACCGTTCTCACTCTATGTGATGCCAGAATGGCATTTGCTCTCTATAAACACCTCAAATCCTAAATGTATCTTTACATTTTTGCAGCAAAGGTCAGCTGCATGTTGTGCCAGGTGTGTTGGGTCAGCAATAATTCTTTCCTGGTTTACAATGTTGATGAGGCTTGTGCGTGTGTGGAAGCATTGCAATAATCATAAACTCTTGAAACAGAACCATGTGCGTCGCCAATTGGAGCCAATAGCAACCATGCTGTACATCATGGTGATGCAGTGTTGCTTAGCATTGCTACAGTCTACATCTCACCGTGCATGTCTGGTTGTATAGGTTGACGAATTCAACGATGTCTGTCCATGTTTGATGCCCCCTGCAACATCACATCTCGGCAGTGCTGACTTGTGTTGTATCATGTACCACTGTGTACACAGTTTGCGCTAATTTTTGTTCGGCCGCAGGCATTCCGGTGCTCAAGCTTGTCTTTTTTAGTGGGCATCATAGGTTGTGTCGGTGTAATGCTGTATGTTTGAACAATGTTCTGTTTTGTAAAGACCAAGATGGTACGTGCAGTGTACATAGCAATGAATCGCAACCCTTTGTATGTCCAACAAGCGGAAGATGATTGCATCATCTGCCGTGTTTCATTGCACAATGCAGTGATTACTAATTCAAACAAGAGTGTGGAAACCCTGCAATGTTGTGCACGGGCCGTTGCTTGTCACACCTGCTCACATGCATGTGTGCAGCTTGGCGACTTTTGAACAGCATGTGTTCGCATCAATAGATGAACCACCTCCACCGATACTTGTCAAGGCCTAGACAGGCTAGCACACAGCAATCAAGGTAGCTATGCAAGCGATCATTGTGACATGGCACATACGTTCCAAAGCATGCAAGATGTCATAAAACTATTGTGGCACTTTGGCCTTTGACAAAACTTCATCCCTATACTCTGACCCCTCAGATAGCTTGAAGCCAGGACCAACTTTGCAGTCCCTCACTGAGCACTGAGCCTGCATGCAGAAACAGAAAATTTGACAAGAGCACTGCTGCCAAACCCAGCATAGATGATGTATCACAGTCACAAATTACGCACAGCGCAGCCATTTAGCTAAATTATTTGCAAATACTTCAGAGCACGTTGGCACCGTAAGCTCAACCATCACAGGGAGTGACGTCCTGTTACACAGTTTGTTGACATATTTTGCATGGAAAGACTCACATGCACAAAGCATACCTGGACATGAGAACCGCTACAGATGATGGAGTTCTGTATATGGCTGCCTTCTTCCACAATCACATCATCCATGACAATTGAGCTGACAATCTTGACGCTGTTGCCCAACTTGCAGGTGGTGCCAATGATGGATCTCTTCACGTTGCACCTGTCACCAAGGACAGTGCCCTTGGCCACAATACAGCCGGCTGAGACTGTTGCTTTGCTGCCCAGTTGGACAGACTCATGAACGAAGTTCTCAAAGCGGCTGTTTGGCTTCTCTGTCAGAAGGCGGGAGGCAAGGTCAAAGGATGTCAAGTCCCTGCAGCATGGCACAATCAGTTCAGACTACCCAGCACAGCGACGCTGGTGCTCGCAATGAGGCTGTGTGCAAAGCATTTCCAGCTGCAGAACATGACATAGGAAAGGGGCAATGTCAGATGACCAACATGCAACCACTGTAATGATACTAACACATGACAAGATGCATAGTGGGCTGCAGAAGGCTCGTTCTAGTTGAGCCAACAGCTGCAGCAGCTTGCCTGTTGACTTCGCTGTAGGCTTGGAGAGTGTTAGCTCTGCCGCAGTAACCCTCTTTACCGGCAACATAGGCATTGCACCACATATCCCTGTGCCCAGACACTCCAGTGCCCTTGCTGGCACTTGATATGACATCCACCAGTTGAGAGCCGGGCGTCAGTGAGTCTGATTGCTGTAGCTTCTGAGAAGAGGAGGGACTAGGGGTTTGATGGTTGGAATCTTGTTTGCTTGAAAAGGGGTGCCTGCTATGTTGTTGCCGCACCATGTAAGGCAGCAAGTCCTGTGCATAGCAGCGTCTTTGTCTAAGAGACATGGGATATAGCATTGGCTCAGCAGGGTTGGCCTGCAAAACTGCTGTGACACCAGCTTCAACTGACGAGAGTTTCATGTGTTTGTGCAAAAGAACAAATGAATAAGCACAGCCTGGAAGGCAAGCTCTGCATGGCTGATCGCTGTCATGAAAACAGCTGCATGCCAAATTGCTGACACCCAATAACAGCCTTAAACAACCAGCATCACACTTCACAACAAATTCTCCTTCATGGCCTGAACAACATGTTTACCTGTCTGATACTTTCATAGGCAGGTCTGGCTTCAAGCGCCTTGAAAAAGGTGCGTTTGTGAAAGATGTACAAGTGTGCGTCCATAAGATCTGTGCGCAAAGACAGACGCCCATCTTGCAGAGCAGCCAGGGGCACTCGGACTTGCCGCCGTGCTTCAGGCGTGCTGCCGGCAATGAACGTCAGCTGCTTTTGCTGAGTATCTAGCCCTGTGACAAATGTGAAGGGCTTGACTAAATGAATGGGGGCTTGCTATGGATGAAAAATACATATCTGCCACTGCATCGATGACCATATCACACTTCACATGCTTGTCTGCCTGGCATGCGGAGTGATGCATTGCTGCTCAACACATGCTTCTCTCGATCTTGTTGTATAGACGGTTGTTGCACTGCTCAAAGTGCGCACTCATGCAGCAAGCCATGCAAAGTGGGTGCATCCAAAGATGCAAAGTATCAAGGCTGCATGATTCAACAGCTCAACGCCTCATTAGGTCCAGATGAAACACACCTATATAGTCAACATTTTTCGGTGCCTTTCCAGGCTTTGTCTCTGATGCAGGCGAAATGCGCTTCTCTTTCAGCAACACTGTCACTGTTGCCTCTGTGACATAGTGCGATGCTGCCAATGCCTGCACAGCAGACAGGGAAGCCTCAGCAACCAAACAGCAAAATATGGTGAACGCTGTCAGCCGCTCACGTTTATGACACCTCTGAGTACATGCATATGTCATCAAACCACAAAAGTGGGGGAATCGTTTGCACAGCTGATGCTGGGCAGCAAAGACTTTGAATAACAGTTTTCTCAGGAAGCAAACATTAGCTAATGTGTGCACCTTTAGCGGTACATCAGAGACAAGGTCGCCAGACAGGACAACAAAGGAGTCTGCTTTGAGGTCATCCTTGAGCTGAGCAACTGCTGCAGCAGAACTGCTATCCTCTGTTACAGATCTGACTTCAACATGCATCTTGCCCCCATAGTTTTTGCTGATCCAGTGACTGACTTTAGAAGTTGCGGCTTCACCCTCAACTACCTACATGGAGGCACTGGATGTGAATCGTGTTGTTGATGCACAGAGCAGAAGCCTGCAATGCAAACATCTTGCACCAGTTGACTTCATGCTTCAGTTACGCACCACTATGGTGTGTGTCACACCACCCTGCTCTAAAGTCTTTAGTGGGAAGCTTATAAGCGCTTGGTTGCCTACTGGTACCAAGGCCTTGGGTGTGCCAGCTGAGGTGAGAGGATGCAACTGCTTGCTCACGCCTCCGGCTAGTAGCACGGCGTGAGAAAGTTGCATTCAGCTGGAGTGTATCTGTTGTCAATACAGCTGATGTTGACGTTGGTGGCCTTGTGAACGTCCGCCGCTGAAGTTTTAGATGCGATAAAGCTGCACCTCTGTTGTGAACCTCTCTTACAGACCGACAGCAGGACGTGAATGTGGGGTGTAAGGAGTGCAACAGTACTTGAAGGCCTTGAAGTACCTGTTGGAGTACTCAAACGTTGATGTACGGCGTCCGTGGAACAAGCGTTACAGTATATAACGTAGGCCGGGAATCGCAAAGCCCCGGGATTCGGACAATCCCGGATGGAAAGAAACGCCCATACTGAGCGAGTACTGAGTCAGTACTACTGACAAGCAAGCACCATCGTGTTTTGGAGACCGGCGCAGATTCTG
>JAABUP010004085.1_pt1 | contig 24507 bp, 20 predicted proteins | sample 5559201 | NCBI WGS metagenome assembly JAABUP01 (sample SAMN10711887, study PRJNA513373) | rock metagenome | isolation source: Antarctica rocks | place: Antarctica
TGACGCACCAGGTGCTCGCCTTCATCGCCTATTACAACCGCACTACGGCCAAGCCCTTCAAGTGGACCTACCAGGGCAAGGCCCTTGCCGCCTAACGCCGACCTATTTAAGCCAACGTGTACTAGCCGCGGGTCCGCCGGCCTAGCGCGCCTCCGGGGGAACCCCGGGAGATGGCTCCCCCCAGACCCCCGCCATCCATGACGCGTGCCGGCGGACGGACGTGGCCGACCTGACAATGTACAAACCCTGACTCTCTCTGACGCGGGAGGGAGAGGGGGCTGGCTTTTAAGAGTAGGTTTTTCATGCAGGAGGCGCGGAGGGCACAGCCCTCCGCGATACCTCAATACCTCTCGTGCGGAGGGGTGGGCGGCCTCGCCGCCCACCCCTCCGCACAACCCCCCACCCTTGTAAGGAGGGGGCTGAGAGGTGAAGGCCCTCCCAGGGATAGACGACTAGCGGCGATAGAAGTCTTGCGGGATGGTGGCCACCGTGGGGTACAGCGGCGCGTTCATACGGCAATGCAGCACGCGCGCCGCGGTGGCGCAGCGCAAGTTTTCGGCAATCGTCAAGTAGTTGCCAAATAGTCGCTGCACATCCAGGGAGAGCGTGAGCGTCGTGTTGCGCAGGCGGCCGTCGTGCACGTTGATCGTAAACCGGCCGGACTGGCGCGGGTCCTTGTTCGACTTGACCGTCGAGTCCCCGGTCCCGCTCACGCTGCCCTTACTGTCGACCTTCAAGTGCAGCGTTTCGACGGTCAACGCGTCCTTGTACACCCAGGCGCCGGTCACCGAAGCCATTTGTTGCGTGACCGGGGCCGCACGCCGCACGGCGGGCGCGGTACTCCCGCCCGCGTGCGCGATGCCGTACCCCGTGACACCGGCCACGACCGGGACCAGGACCGCCGCGAGCGCGCTGTGCTGCGCGGATATCTTTCTGTTCATCGTGTCCTCCTGGCGCCTATTCTAGCAAGTCGCCCATTAAAGCGTGGTGAACGTGTCGTCTAGATCGTGGACAGCGCCGCGCCGGCGGCCTGCAGCGTCGCCTCGATGTCACCCTCGGCGTGCGCGGTCGAGACGAAGACGGCCTCGAATTGCGCGGGGGCAAGGTAGACGCCGCGCTCGAGCATGCCGTGGAAGAAGCGAGCGTAGCGCGCCGTGTCCGAGGCGCGCGCCGAGGTGTAGTCCGTGACCGGCCCCGGCGTGAAGAACAGTGTGCCGATCGAGCCAACGCGCGTGCCGTAGGCCGGCGCGCCGTGGCGGCGCGCCCGCTCCAGCAGCCCCTCGTGCAGCATCCTGCTCTTCGCCTCGAGACCCTCGTAGACACCTGGCCCGGCCAGGGTGTCGAGCATGGTAATGCCAGCGGTCATGGCCAGCGGGTTGCCCGAGAGCGTGCCCGCCTGGTAGACCGGGCCGAGCGGGGCCACCAGCGACATCGCGTCGCGCCGGCCGCCGTAGGCGCCGACGGGCAGGCCGCCGCCGATGATCTTGCCAAGGCAGGTCAGGTCGGGCGTGACCCCGTAGAGCCCCTGCGCCCCGCCGTAGGCCACGCGGAAGCCCGTGATCACCTCGTCGAATATGAGGAGGGCGCCGTACTTCTGCGTGAGCGCCCGCGCGCCCTCGAGGTAGCCGGGGGCGGGCGGCACGACGCCCATGTTGGCGGGGACCGGCTCCAGGATGAACGCGGCCACCTCGTACTTTTGCAGGACCTCTTCGAGCGCCGCCAAATCGTTGAGGGGTACGTTGACCGTGGTGGCGGCGACGGCGGCGGGGACGCCCGGGGAGTCGGGCACGCCGAGCATCGTCGCGGCCGAGCCGGCGCGGGCCAGCAGGCCGTCGGAGTGGCCATGGTAGCCGCCCTCGACCTTCACGATCACGTCGCGCCCCGTATAGGCGCGGGCTACGCGCAGGGCGCTCATCGTCGCCTCGGTCCCCGAGGACACGAAGCGCGTCAGCTCCATCGACGGCATGGCCCCGTTGATGCGCCGGGCCAGCTCGGTCTCCAGGCGCGTCGGCGCGCCGTAGCTCGTGCCGCGCGCCGCGGCCTCCCCGATCGCCCGCACGATCTCCGGCTGGGCGTGTCCGGTGATCAGCGGGCCGTAGGAGAGCACGTAGTCGATGTAGCGGTTGCCGTCGGCGTCGTAGAGGTAAGGACCCTCGCCACGCTCGATGAAGCGCGGCGCGCCGCCGACCGCCTTGAAGGCGCGCACGGGCGAGTCGACCCCGCCGGGGATATAGCGCTGGGCCTCGGCGAACAACTCCTCCGAGCGCCCGTCGCGCGACCGCTCGGCGGCCGATTCGGCGTCGCGCGGCCCCTCGGCGGGCGACTCCGTCGGGTGCGAGGACCCGACCAGATCGTCCCCTCTCATCCCTGTTGTGGACCCTGTCCCTGTCGTGGACACGTAGTACTCCTCAAGCGCCTCGATCAGACCCTCGACCGTGTGCGCGGCCGCCACGACCGCCGGGCGCAGGCCCTGCTCGTGGACGGCGCGGGCGGTGGAGGGGCCGATACAGGCAATAATAGTGGTAGATAGTAGGCGCGCCGCCTCGTCGCCGAGCACGACGCACAGGTTGTGCGCGCTGGAGGGGCTGGCGAAGGTAACCGCGTCGATTGCGCCCGCGGCAAGCCGGCGACGCAACTCCCCGGCGTCCCCATGTGGGAGCGTCGTGCGGTAGGCCACCACCGGGTCGACAGACGCCCCGCGCGCCCGCAGCCCCGCGGCGAGCGCGGGCGAGGCGATATCGGCTTGCGGCAGCAGCACCCGCTCGCCCGCGCCGATCGGTACGCTCGCCGTGAGCGCCGCAGCCGTATAGATGTCGGGCACGAACGGCGCCGCGACGCCACGCGCGCGCAACGCCTCGGCGACCTTGGGGCCGACCGCCGCCACATGCAGCCGGAACAGCGCGTCCCAGCCCAGGCCGATAGCCTGGAGCCGCCCCTCGACATAGGTCACCGTGTTGGCGCTGGTGAAGACGATCCAGTCGTAGTGGTCGAGATGGCGCAGCGCCGTGTCGAGCCCCGTGTCGTCGGCGGCCGGATCGATCGTGATCGTGGGGAAAGTGACCGGCTCCGCGCCGGCGCACCGCAGCGCCTCCTCGAAGCCGGCGGCCTGCGCGCCCGCGCGCGTCACCAGCACGCGCCGGCCCGCCAGAGGACGCCTGTCGCCCCCGCCCCCGCCTACGCTCGCGCATTCATCTTTCGCCATCGTCGCCATCGTCGCCATCCGCCCCCTCCCACCATGATAGCGCGCTATCCCCGAAGGCTTACGGCGCGTGGCGCCCTGTCGCGCCGTTTGGTAGAGTCGCCGGACGGACGATGAGCAGTCTTGACAGATGCGCTGCCGTACGTGGCGTGGGGCAAACGTCAACCCACGTGACCGCTTGACGTTACGGTTGTTATACTCCCACTGGACGTACTTCCCATGAAACATGGGGGTGAACCGACGTTCGTTCCCCGCTTGGCGTACCTGATCGAGTCGTCCCCACGCGTGTGGGGGTGAACCAGGGGTAGGGGATGGCGCCGGTAGCCACCTCAGGCCTGTGTGTCGCGCCCGTTCATCCTCTCCACCGGGCCATGAGCATCGCATCGTGGATGGTGACGGGACGGCCCGCGGGGTCGGTGGCGCTGCGCTCACGGGCCGCGCTGATGACGATGTCCCATCCGTGCGGGTCGAGCAAGGCGGCGATGTCGGGGGCGGTGAAGAACCAGTCTGAGCTCAGTGGGCGCGGGATCGTAATTAGATCCGAGGGATGGTGGCCGACGACGAGCAAGGAGCCGCCCGGCGCCACCGAGGCGGCGAGGCGACGAAAGAGCGCGTCGCGCTGCTCCTTCGGCAGGTGCAGGAACTGGGCGGACACCAGGTCGTAGAACGCCTCGGCGGGGACCCATTCGGTCAGGTCCTCGTGCAGCCAGTCGATGCGCCGTGAGACATCGACGCCAACCGCGCGGGCGTGGGCGGCGCCGCGTTCCAGGGCCACGGTCGAGATGTCCACGGCCGTGACCTGCCAGCCGCGCGCGGCCAGCCAGATGGCGTCGGCGCCCTCGCCGCTGCCGGCGTCGAGCGCGGTACCGGGGGCCAGATCGGCGGCCTCGATGACGAGCTGCGGGTTGGGCTGACCGCTCCAGAGCGCGTCGGCGGAGCGGTACCGCTCGTCCCAAAAATCCTCGTTGTCCATCATTCGCTCGTCCATCGTCTTTCTCCTCGTCCTCGTCGTCAGTGTCGACACCCGTCAGGCCCGGACGCCGGCCGGGTCGATCAGGACCGTCACGGTCATCGTCCGCTCACCCATCGTGTCCCTCCCCCGGCCACCCTAGTGCAGAATCAAGGGACATAGTTTGATATGACGCGCGGGCGTGTGTGATACGCCCCTACGAACATTCGACCGCAGTCGGCGTGGTTTGCCATGCGACCGCAGTCGCAGGCTTCGGCCGCATCAAACAATGTCCTCTGAAACAGCACTAGGCAACCTGCTCACCGCTCACATCCTCCATAAGCAGGTCGCGGTTGATCATGGCGGCCGCCGTCGCCCCACTCGCCGCGGCCCCGCCGACCTGCTGCATCGGGGTGGTGGCGTCGCCCGCGGCATAGACACCGGGGACGCCCGTGTAGCCGATGGCATCGACGCCGATGATGGTCATCTCCATGCCGGGGAACGGGCGCACAAGCGTGCAGCCCAGCTTCGACGCGAGGTCGCTGCGCTGGCGTTGGGCCGGGTGCAGGAACACGCCGCGCCGCGCCAAGCCCGCGCCGTCCACGAACACCAGGCGCTTGAGCCGGCCCGCCCCGCCCTCCACACGGGCGATCCGCTCCTCGCGCACCCGGATGCCGCGCGCGGCGAGCCGGCGCCGGTCGTCGTCGGTCAGGGTAGCCGGGCCGTCCGTGCAGAGCACGAGGTCGCGGCTCCACTGGGAGATCAACAGCGCCTGCTCGACGCCCATCGGGCCGTTGTTCAGGACCGCGAGGGGCTGGTCGCGCACCTCCCAGCCGTGACAGTAGGGGCAATGGAACACGCCCGTGCCCCACAGGTCCGCGAGGCCGGGGATGGGCGGCAGCGTGTCCACCGCCCCCGTCGCCAGCAGCAGGCGTCGGGCCTGCGCCACGTCGCCGTCGCCTAGCAGCACCGCGAAATGCCCATCGCGGGGCGCAGCCCCAGACAGCGCGATCTCGTCATCGTTGAGGGCCACCTCGACGCGGCCCGCGCGCCGGCCGGCGTCGGCGACCGCGACCTCCCGATACCGCACGCTCTCGTAGGGACGCAACTGCTCGCGGCCGATCCGCAGCAGTTCCGACGGCGTGGCGCCGTCCCGCGTGAAGAAGCCGTGCGCGTGCGCCGCGGGGGCATTGCGCGGCGCCCCCTCCCCGCAGACGAGGACCGTCCGGCGCGCGCGGCCCAGCACCAGCGCCGCGCTCAAGCCGGCCACGCCACCCCCCGCGATCACCACATCGAACATCGCCCCACCCCTCTCTTCTTTTCTTTGCTACACTACCGGCAGAGGCGGCGCGCCCGCCTCGCTTAGATCATATATATGATTCAATAATAACATATGAGACAAGGGGCGCAAGTGATGGGGGGTGATGTACCCGCGCTGCCGACGGCGCGCGAGGTGGACGCGGCGGACGCGCGGCATTTGGGGCGGCGGATCCACGAGCTGCGCGCGCGGCGCAGCTGGACGCAGGACGGCCTGGCCGAGCGCGCGGGCGTGAGCAAGGCCATGATCTCTAAGGTCGAGCGCGGCGAGAACAACCCGACCCTGGTCGTCGCCGCCAAGATCGCCGCGGCGCTGGGACTCACCATGTCGCAGCTCATCGGGGCCGACGAGCGGCGGCGCGCCCTACAGCTGCCCAAGGAGCAGCGCGTGACCTTCCGCGACCCGGTGACGGGCATCGAGCAGCGCCTGTTCCCCGCCTTCGGCGGCAGCGCGGTCAATATCATGCAGGTGGTCATGCCGGCCGGGTCCAGCTCGGGTGACCTCGCCCCGCACCTCACCCCTATGGAGCACTACCTGCTGATCGAGCGCGGCGTCGTGCGCGTCACCATGGGCGACGACACGTACGACCTGGAAGAGGGCGACGCCTTCTACTTCGTAGGTGATGTCCGCCATCGCTTCGACAACATCGGCGCGGGTGAGGCGCGCTATATCGGCGTCGGGCATGGCCACAGATAGCCGTGCTCGGAGGGCGTACACAGCCGTACCTCTATCCTCTTTGACAACGGGCGTCGCCACTCCACCCGGTCGTCACCACACGGCGACCTTTCGTGATGTGAACCCGGCGGGATCCGGGGCTGCTATCGGACGCATCCGGCCACTCTTCACTTTCCAGAGGGACTGTTCTATCGCGTCTATCGCGCGAGACCGCACCTCCAGGGCGCGAACGATCGACCAAAGAACAGGGCAAGAGAGTGAACGGCGTGACACTTTACGTTACGGCTCCTGGATGAGCCGGTCGAGCCACTCCGCGAGCAAGTCGCGCTCGGCGGACGTGAAGCCGGCCGACGCCTCGGGTAGCCTATAGTGCATAGTACATAGCGCATAGCGCGGGGCGCGAAGATCCCGCGCATGGACGAGGACGAGGACGAGGAGGTGCGGGCGATGGCGGACGGGAAGCGGGTGGTCGTCACCGGGGCGACCGGGTTGATCGGCAAGGAAGTGTGTAACAGGCTCCGCGCGGAAGGCTACGAGGTGGTCGTCTTCACGCGCGAACCCGAGCGGGCGCGCCGCGCCGCGCCGGGCGCCGCGGACTACGTGGCCTGGACCCCGTCCGAGTCGGGTCCTTGGGCGGCGCACATCGACGGCGCCTGGGGCGTGGTGAACCTCGCGGGCGCCCCCGTCGCGGGCAAGCGCTGGACCGAGGCGCGCAAGCGCGAGATCCGTGACTCGCGCATCGTGGGCACGCGCGGCATCGTGGCGGCCATCGCCGCCGCGGCCCGCAAGCCGGAGGCGCTCGTCAACGCCTCCGCCATCGGCTACTACGGCCCGCGCGACGACACGCCCCTCGACGAGGCTGCGCCGGCCGGCCACGACTTCCTGGCCGGCGTCGTCGCGGACTGGGAGGCCGAGGCGCGCAAGGCCGAGGACGCCGGCGTGCGCGTCGCCCTGGTGCGCACCGGCATCGTGCTCGATAAAGACGAGGGCGCGCTGGCGCAACTCATGCTCCCGTATCGGTTCTTCGTCGGCGGCCCCGTCCTGCCCGGCACGCAGTGGTTCTCCTGGATCCACCACCTGGACGAGGCGGGGATCGTGTTGCTGGCCCTGCGCGACGAGCGCGCGCGCGGCCCTATCAACGCCACCGCCCCGGAGCCGCAGACGAACCGTGACTTCTCGCGCACCCTGAGCAGGGTCATGGGGCGCCCGTCGCTCTTCCCCGTGCCCGGCGTCGCGCTCAAGCTGCTCTTCGGCGAGTTCGCCGGCACTTTGACCACCGGGCAGCGCGTCCTCCCCGCGAGGGCGCAAGAGCTCGGCTACAAGTTCCAGTACCCCGCCAGTGAGGCGGCGCTGCGGCAGATCCTCGCGCGCTAAATGCGTCCAACGAGATTGTGAGGGCTGGGGCGCTGGGGCGCTGGGGCCCTGGGGCGTTGTCCCCCCCTGGCGCGACCGCCGTCGCCGTGCGCTGCCAGCGGGGTCCCCGCGGGGGAGACCGTCGCAGGGCCTAAGCCCCGGACCCCAGGCCCCAGGCCCCTCCTCTCCCGCGAAAACAATCTGGAAGCATTTATGGACGCGGCTGGAGTACCGCGTCGAACGCCTCCACGTCGGACTACGTCGCGCGCTACGACAAGGGGGGCAGCGCCAGGGCAAAATGGGGTCGCCGCCGCGCGCGCGTCGCCTGCTCGAACGCGAACGCGAGCTTGATGAGCGTTTCTTCGCCGAACCGGCGGCCTATGAAGGAGATGTTGACCGGCAGGCCGAGCGCGTCGCCGGCCGGGACGCTGACGATCGGGTAGCCGGCGCGCGCGGCGGGGGAGGAACTGCCCACGCCGGGATGGTCGCCATTGACCAAGTCGGTCATCCACGCGGGGCCGCCCGTGGGGGCGACGAGGGCATCGAGCGCGTGGTCTGCGAGCGCCTTGTCGATCCCCTCGGGGCCGGAGAGGCGCCGGCTCGTCGCCAGGGCCTCGCGGTACGCGGGCTTGGTGAGCGGGCCGCACGCCTCCGAGGCCACTAGCAGGTCCTGCCCGAAGAACGATAGCTCCTCCCGCGCGTGGGCCTCGTTAAAGGCGATCAGGCCGGCCAGCGTCGGAGGGAAACCCTCGCGCTCGAGCGACACGCCGCGACGCGTGGCGAGGTACGCGGCGAGCCCGTTCTTGAATTCGTACAGTATCACTGCCTGCTCCGCCCGCCCGGCCTCCGCGAGGTCCGAGGGGATGGGGGCCGGATCGACGATCATGCAGCCTGCGTCGCGCAGGGCGCGGATGGCCGCGTCCATGATCGCATCGGCCCTGGCGCTGCCGCCGAAGCCGAGGTTGCGGGCGATCCCGATGCGCGCGCCCCTCAGGCCATCCGGGTCGAGGCAGCAGGTATAGTCGATGGGCGCGGGCAGCCCCGCGCCGGTCGCGCTATCGCGCGGGTCGGGGGAGGTCGCGACGATGGCGGTGAGCACCGCGGCCGCGTCGGACACGGTGCGGGCGTGCACGCCCGCCGTATCCTGGCTGTGCGCGATCGGGATGATCCCCGCCCGGCTCACGAGGCCGACGCTCGGCTTGATCCCGACCACCCCGTTTGCGCCCGCCGGCGACACGATCGACCCGTCCGTCTCCGTGCCCAGGGCCGCCGCACAGAGGGCCGCCGCCACGGCGACGGCCGAGCCCGAGCTCGAGCCCGAGGGATTGCGATCCAGCGCGTACGCGTTGCGCGTCTGCCCGCCGCGGCCGCACCAGCCGCTCGACGACTGGCTCGACCGGAAGTTCGCCCACTCGCTCAGCGCGGTCTTGCCCAACAGGACGGCCCCGGCGGCGCGCAAGCGGGCCGCGACCGTGGCATCCATGTCCGCCGGTTGGCCCACCAGGGCGAGCGAGCCGGCGGTCGTCATCATGCGGTCGGCGGTGTCGATGTTGTCTTTGAGCAGGAGGGGTATCCCATGCAGCGGCCCGCGTACGCGTCCGGACTGCCGCTCTCCGTCGAGCGCGGCGGCGATGTCCAGGGCCGCGGGGTTGAGCTCCAGGACGGCGTTGAGGCGCGGTCCGGCCCGGTCGAGCGCCGCGATGCGGGCCAGGTACATGTCGACGAAGGCGCGGGCCGAGTGGGACCCCGCGGCCATCGCCCCCTGCATCTCGGCGATCGTCAGTGTGTCAAGCTCCGGGAAGGGTCCCGGCGCGCTCTCCGATACCATTGCTCTGCTGCTCCGCTTTCGTCGCTCGCGTCGTCCCAGGCCAGGGTATAGGGTCCCGCCTTTTAGCGTCAGTATAACCGGGTGAGCGCGCGAAGAGAGAAGAGAATGGCCGAGCCGGTCTTGGGCGCGCCCCATCGGCTTCGCCGAGGAACGGCGTCGAGCCCCGGCAGGCGCGTGGAGTTAGCGCGGCGGGCCCACGGCGGGCAGCGCGTCGAGGTCGTAGTCGAGGACGAGCAGGGCGGCCTGGCAGATCGCGTCGGCGGCGCTCGTCGACCACGCGCCGGCCGTCCACGCCCGCGCGCTGCCCGTCGTGGCCTGGCCCGTCGCCGCCTGGAAGGCGGCGTGCCACGCGCGCGCGGCGGTGGCATAATCGAGCGAGGCGAGCGTGATCCGTGTCCCGTCGGGCAGGGTGCGGTCGTTGAGCCTTTCCACGACCCGCCACGCGGCGCCGACCTCGCGCGCGTAGGGCGGCAGCTCGTCCCCGCGCGGCACGTCCACGGTGGTGGGGGCCGCATCCGGCAGGAGCGGCCCGTCCCCCTGCCCGAGCACCGTCGCGGCGATCAGCGCGTCACGCCCCCGCGCGTCCATTTCGGCCCATCTCATCGTGTATCCCCTTCCCTTTCCCTATCGCGTGTGGCCCCGCGGCGCGGAGCATCTTCCGCCTCAGCGTAGTCCGCCGAGTTTAAGCGAGCATTAACGGGATGTTAAGGCTTTGTTAAGGAGATCCGATCGGGCCGTGGCGACGGTCGAGGCGGGCATCCCAGCTCTACCCCTTGACAAGGCGACGAGGATATGCTAATGTTGAAACAAGTTTACGTAGTAGACTTGTTGACACGAGATAGGATAGGGCGGAAGGGGGAGGGCATGATGGGCGTCTATTCGCGCGATACCATCGCGGACCTACAACAGCTGACGCGCGACTACGCGAGCTACTCGCACAGCCGCGGCGGCCTGGGCAACGCGCTCGGCGGCGTGGCCGGCCTCGCGGTCTTCGGGGGCGTCTGGCTACTCGGCGCCGGCGTCGCCTCCGCCGTGCTGACGGTCGGGCTGACCCTCGTCTGGTTGGCCGGCAAAGAGGTCATCCGGCATCGCCTCTACCGCGGGTTCGGGGAGGCGCATGAGGTGTGGGCCGGCGCGGCGCGGCGGACGCATCGTTTCTACACGTTGCTCTTCACGCCGATCCTGCTCGCCTTCGCGACCTGGATCGTGGCCGCGGGTTGGCTGTCCAAGCCGGCGGTCGCGTGGCCCTACTTGATCTTCTGCCTCGCGACGCCGGTGATCATGTGGCGTCTCCTGTACACGCTCAACGAGATCATGATCGGCTTCGGCCTGCTGTTCATGTGCGCCATCACGGCGAGCGGGCACATGCCCGCGCTGCTAGGCTTGACGATAGTACCCGCTTATGCCGCGGCGATGATCCCGCTGGGCCTTGCCGAGCACCGCCAGTTCCGGGCGCTGCGCATGCGGCTGGAGGCGCGGGGCGCGGGGCGGGGCGAGGCGCCGGGCGGGGCGGGGGCATGAGCGCGGCGGACCTGGAGGCGGAGGACATGGGGGCAGGGGTCGCCCCCGGCGCGGAGGTGCACGAGGCGCTGACCCTCGACCGGCTCGTGCATGAGCCGGCCCGCCTGGCCATCCTGGCTGTGCTCAGCAGCGCCGACGAGGTCGACTTCGCCTTCATGCAGACAGCGACCGGCCTGACCAAGGGCAATCTCAGCCGGCAGGCCGGCAAGCTCGAAGAGGCTGGCTACATCACCATCCGCAAATATTTCAAGGGCAAGATCCCGGCGACGGGCTACCGCATCGCCCCGGGGGGCAGAGCAGCGTTCGCCGCCTACTGGGCGCGCATCGCCGCCATCGGAGACGGCATCGGGCAGTCGATGACGTGAAAAAAGATTCGTGATTAGGAGGCGCGCACATGTCCCGCACCAGACGCTCTATATGTCTACCGCTCGGTCTCCTCTTCCTGGTGATCGCCGCCACGGTACCCGGTGGGCCGCGCATCCGGGCGCACGCCCAGACGATCACGCCGCGCGCGGCCCTCGTGCGGGTGCTCAGCGCGCCGCGCGAGCAGCCCGGTTGGTTCGCCCCGCTCTTCCTGGCCCAGGTCAGCGTGGCGCAGGTGGAGCAGGGCATAGCCGGCGTCAAAGCGCAGTTCGGCCCCTATAAAGGTGTCGCGCCGCGGCCGGACGGTTCGTACCTGGTCACGTTCGCGCGCGGCAGCGTGCAGGCGCAGATCCACCTCGACGGGCAGGGGCGCATCGACGGCTTGCTCTTCACGAAGCCGCGGTTCACCTACGTGTCCCGCGCCGTCGCCTTCCAGGGCCTGCGCGCGCTTCCGGGACAAGTCAGCCTGCTCGTCACCGCCGACGGGGCGCCGCTGACGTCCCTCGACCCTGACCGCTCGTTGGCCGTCGGCTCGGCCTTCAAGCTGGCCGTCCTGACGGCGCTGCAGGGGCGCATCAAGGCGGGAGAGCTCTCGTGGACGCAGCAGGTCACGTTGCACGCCTCGGACAAGAGCCTGCCCGGCGGGGTGCTGCAGACCAAACCCGACGGCTCGCGCTACACCGTCGCCGACCTGGCGCGCTACATGATCTCGATCAGCGACAACACCGCCGCCGACCTGCTGATCCGCCTGGTGGGCCGGCCCGCCATCGATCCGCTGATCCCGGCGCGCGACCGGCCCATCCTGACCAGGCGTGAGGCGTTCGTGCTCAAGGACCCGGCCCACCGGGACCTGCGCGACCGCTACCTCGCGGCCAGCCCAACGGAACGGCCGGCCATCCTGGCGCAGGCGGACCGGTTGCCCCTGCCGGCGCCCCGGTCGTTCGGCGCGCTGCCCCTCAGGGGACCCCTGTCGCCGCAGGTCGAGTGGTTCTTCAGCGCGCGCCAACTCTGTGCGCTCATGGCGCAGGTGCGGAGTCTGCCGCAGATGGGCGTCAACCCCGGCGTGGCCGACCCATCCGACTGGGCGCGCGTCGCCTACAAAGGCGGCTCGGAGCCGGGCGTGCTCAACCTGACCACGCTGGTCACGTCGTACAAGGGCGCGACCTACTGCGTCTCGGCCACCTGGAACAACAGCGCGCTCCTGGACGAGGGCCGCTTCGAGTCTCTGTACGGCAGCCTCCTGCACTCACTGTCCTGAGTGTCCACCCGTCGCTATACCTCACATTCCCCTACGTTGCAATGCCACAACATGACATAACCTCGTCCGTAGTATCGGATATTCGGATACCGGGCTCATGGCGCATGGCGTCGGATATTCGGATACCGGGCTCATGGCGCATGGTCCTGGTAGGGCGTAGAATAGGGCATGCGGTCTGATCCAATCGCATGCCCTGGCGCGACACAACCGACTCGACTTCTGGAGGGAACACCCATGCATGTCAACGCCGATGACCTGGCCGTCAGCAACAACGAGGCGGCGGGGCGCTACGAGGCGCGCGTCGACGGCCAGCTCGCGCTCGTCGCCTACCAGCGGGCGGGCGACCAGATCATCTACATCCACACGGAGGTACCCGAGGAATTGGAGGGGCAGGGTATCGCGGGCAGGATGACCCACGTCGCCCTGGAGGACGCGCGCGCCCAGCGCCTGTCGGTGGTTCCGCAGTGCCCCTTCGTGGCGAGCTACATCGAGCGCCACCCCGAGTACAAGGACCTCGTGTCCCCGGCCGTGTTCATCGACGATGCGCAGGCCTAACGCTATCGATAGAGGACGTAGCCCGCGACCCCGGCCAGCCCCAGGATGGCGATGAGGGGGATGCGACGGCTCACGGCTAAGCCAAAGGCCGCCGCCGCGATGAGCCACCCCGTCCGGTCGATACCCGGTTGACGCACGATGGTCCAGCAGACGGTAAGGAGGATGCCGACCACCGCCAGAGAGATGCCGTGCATCAGGCCCTCGACCCACCGCCGGCGCTCGATGCGGGCATGGATGGCGGCCACGCCCAGCACGAGCAGCGGGGGGAGTGTGATCGCGAGCAAGGCCAGGAGCGCGCCCGGATAGCCATAGGTGAGATAGCCCATACTGATCACCCATAGCCCGTTGGGACCCGGGCTGATCTGGCCGATGGCGATCGACTCGCCGAAATCCGCCTCGACGGCCCAGCCCGCGCCCAACAGGTCCTGATGCAAACTCGGCAGATTGCTGAAACCGCCCGTGGAGAACAGCGAGGCTTTCAGGAACAGCAGGAAGTACAGCACGGGATCTATCACGAGGGCTGGTCCTTCCGCGCCACGCCTCCCGACGAGCTGGGGTCCGCGAGGGCCGGCGCCGGCGCCGGCGCGCGCCAGGGCGTGAAGATCACGATCCCGAGCAGGGCCACGCCGACGAGCACGGCGACGGCCGGCGCCCTCAAGAGGACCAGGGTGAGCGCGCTGCCGAGCATGACGCCGCCGCTGACGACCAGCGATCCAACACCCTCTTTCTGTGCGCGCCGGATGAGGGGGCGCGCGAAATTGAAGGCGACCACCCCCATGATCCCTGCCGTCGCCGGTATGACGCCGCGCAAGACGGCATGGATGACCGGGCTATGCTGCACAGCCTTGTAGACGGCGGTCAGAAAACAGGTCACGATGACGCTGGGCAGCAGCAGGCCGGCCAGCGAGACGACGATGCCCCGGGTTCCGCCCAGCTTGCGCCCGATCAAGACCGTCAGGGCGATGAGGTTGATGCCCGGTGTGAACAAGCAGAGGTTCCAGAAGCGGCCCAGCTCGTCGGCCCCGATCCAGGGGCGTCGCTCGACGAATTCGCGCTGGATGAGCAGCTGGGTGGAGGCGCCGCCGCCGAAGGATTGAAGGCCGATGCCGGCCCAGATGCGCCACAGCGTCCAGATCGTCGGGGGGGCATTGTCCTCTTCCTGTTTCTGTTGCGTCCGCATAAGCGTTCTTTCTCCTTCCTACTTCACAATTCCGTGTCGCGCGCTACGACCCAGGGTCTGTGCATTGTCGAGCTAACCACGCCCGTTCGCCCCCGCGCCCCGTGGATGGTGGGGGTCTGGGGGGAGCCATCTCCCGGGGTTCCCCCGGAGGCGCGCCCCAACGGCGGACCCGCGGCCAGGGTCCGGGAGCCCAGTTAGCCAGGGGCGAGAGGGGGCGAGAGGGGGCGAGAAGGGGCTTGGACGACTTTTCACGAGCCCTGGCCCCTGGCTATGTTGTAGCGCCGCCGAGCGTCTTTTATGGTATATTTGGGGTGGCCCTCGCACCCGTAGCTCAATGGATGGAGCAAGGACCTTCTAAGTCCGAGGTTGTGGGTTCGAGTCCCGCCGGGTGCGCGATGAGCGACGCGCCAGGGACACGGATCGCACGGGGGCGGGCGGGCCGCGACGTGGTGGCTATGGTGTAAAGGTTAACACTGCAGATTGTGGCTCTGCCGATCTGGGTTCGAGTCCCAGTAGCCACCCACCACAGTTGCACTCGGCGCCCCAACGATAGCTTTCGACCGGGAGCTACCGCTGGGGCGTTTCACTATCCCTCGAGGTCCGACAGTTCGTCCGTGTCATCGTTGGCCTCGGCCTCGATGTCGTCACCAGGCTGCGCGTCGACCTCGACATCGACCACATACAGGTCGACGGCGACGACCGCCTCACCGCTGTCCCCGGTCGAGACCACCGTCTCTTGCGCGCCGAACACGGAGAGGGACGCCCGCGCCGGGGCGTCCGACCACTCCGGCCCCTGTGGCCTTTTCTTGCGCCGCTCCGGCGGGGGTAAGACGCGCGACAGGTAGCGGTAGGCGTCCTCCATGTCGCGCGTGGCCCCACCCCGCTCGCGCAGGGTGTCGTAGCGGGCCTGAACCTCCGTCCTGTTGCTGCCGACCGACAGGCCAAGCGCGCCGCACGCGCGCGCCGTGCGCCTGTACCGCTCGATCCAGCGCTGGCGCACCGATTCTAGCTGCTCGTCGCTGCGCCAGACCTCTTCGGTCGGGGCGTTCGCGGCGCCGTTGTTTTTCTCGGCCTTGCCCTTTTTCTTGTTGGTGGGCTTGCGCCAGTAGGGTATGTACCACCCGGTGTTCCGCATACCCCTATTTTAACAGCAGTCGGTCGTCGGTGTCCTGATACAGGCCCCACCACACGTCGCCGACGTGCCAGTAGCTGCAGCGGGTGGCGACGGCTGACGCCGCGGTGACGACATCCACCAGCAAGGACGCGTCACTATCCCCGGCGAAAGGGCGTGAATAAACAGGCAAGGCTCCGTTACCTCCATGGATTGGGCAGGGCAGACCGCAGAGGGCAGACCGCAGAGGGCAGACCGCGATTAGACGCCCTTGAAGGCGTTGGCAATCGGCGTAGACCATTGTGGCGCTTCTCCCCCGACCGCCTATTGCCGCTGGATGTCGCCCACCAGGGCGGCGTATTTCTCGGCGAGGGCGTCGGCGGCGCGCTGGGAGCCGCCCTCGGCGACGACGTGGAAGATCGGACGGTCGGCGTCGGGCAGGATCAGCGCCCATGCTGCGCCGCCGTCCTCGTCGACGCGGATGCCGTCGATCGAGCCCGACGAGCCGTCCCCGGCGCTGTATCGCTCGTTGAGCACGCGCATGACCACGCCCTTGCGGTCCCACGCGCAGGGCACGTCGGCCGCGCCCATGTAGTAGGAGGGCAGGTCGTCCACGGCCGCGGCCAGCGTCGATCCGCTGGCCGCGAGCACCTCGAGCAGCTTGGCCAGCCCCATCATGGCGTCGAAAGTCGGCTGGAAGCGCGGCACGATGAAGCCGCCCGCGCCGTCGCCCGCGAAGCGCACGTTCGCGCCCACCGTCATCAGGGCCTGTGGGTCGACCTTAGTGCGCACGATCGCGCCGCCGTGCGCGGCCGCGACCTCCTCGAGCACGCGCGAGGCCGTGACCGGGGCGGCCACGGAGATGCCCTGCTGCGCCCGGAAGGCCAGCGACACCATAGCGGCGAAGGCGGACATGGGGGACACGACGTGGCCCCCACCGTCGGTGAGCCGCATGATCTCGCCGGAGCTGTCGATCACCACGCCGAGGTCCATGCCGAGCGTCGCCGTGATGGCCCCGACACGGCGCAGGCTCTCGTCCAGGTCGTGCTTGGGGGGGCCGCCGGGCCGGTTGTCCGGCGCCGTGGCGTTGATGGCCAGCACCTCGCAGCCGAGCGCGTCGAGCAGGCCGGGCAGCACACCGGCCGCGGGGCCGTGGCTGTAGTCGACGACGAGGCGGAAGCGGCGCTCGCGCACGCGCGCGACACCCTCGACCTGGGCCAGGAAGCCCTCGTTGTAGCGGACGGCCACGTCCGACGCGTAGTCGATCGAGCCCACGTCGTCGGGCTGGGCGCGGCGGAAATCTTCGCGGAAGAACAGTGTCTCGATCTTACGCTCGGCGTTGCGCGACATCTCCTGGCCGTTGCGGTCGATCAAGCGCATCTCCACCACGCGCGCGTCGTCGGGGTTGATGCGCACGTGGATGCCGCCGGCGATATCCTTGACGCTGCGGATGTAGTAGCGCAGCACCGGCAGGGGCAACGACCCGCAGTCGGAAACGTCGACGCCGGCCGAGGGCAGCCCCGAGATGAGGGCGCGCTTGATCATGCGCGAGGGGCGGTAGAGGTCGCGGTTGACGGCCACGACGCCGCCGAGCGGCAGGGTCGCGCCGTAGGCCGCGCCGAGCTTGGCCGCGAACTCGGGGGTCACGTCGATGTTGACGAGGCCCGAGACGGCGTGGCGGCGGAACAGCATGCGCTGGCCCTGGCGCCCGAATACGATGGACGAGGAGACCGTCGCGCCGGCCTCGACGCCCTTGTTGGGCCATATCTTGACGTTGGCCTGCACCACGGCGCCCTCGTCGATGGTGCAGGAGTCGCCGACGACCACGCCCTCCATCAGCACCGCGCCGCCCTTGAGCACGCAGTTCTCGCCCACGAGGGCGCCGGTGAGCTCGGCGCGTTCGCCCACGTAGCAGCTGCGCTGCAGCACGCTGCGCGCGATGTGCGCGCGGGCCTCCACGTGGGAGTTGTCGCCGATCACGACGGGGCCGTCGATCACGGCGCCGGGGCCGATCTTGACGCCGTTGCCGATGTAGACGGCGCCGTTGATGGTCGCCTCGGCCGATGTCTGCGCCCCGGGGCCGCACCACAGTTGCGGCCGCGCGCCCGCCTCGCCGATCTCGACGTCGACCTTGCCCTCGATGGCGTCGAAGCAGGCGCGCATGTACTCCTCGATCGTGCCCACGTCGGTCCAGTAGCCGCCGGCGGGCACGTAGCCGTAGATAGGCTGGCCGTCGCGGAGCAGGCCGGGGAAGAGTTCCTGGCTGAAGTCGTAGGGCTGGCCAGGGGGGCAGCGCCGGAGCACCTCGGGCTCGAGCACGTAGATGCCCGTGTTGATGGTGTCGCTGATGACCTCGCTCCAGGAGGGCTTCTCGAGGAACTGGCGGATGTGGCCGCCGGCGTCGGTGACGACCACGCCGTACTCGAGGGGCGTGTCCACGTGGGTGAGCGTGAGCGTGGCCACGGCCTTCTTACTCCGGTGGTAGTCGATGATGGCGGAGAGGTCGTAGTCGGTGAGGGCGTCGCCGCTGATGACGAGGAAGGTGTCGTCGAGCAGGCGCTCGGCGAGCTTGACCGAGCCAGCGGTGCCGAGCGGCACGTCCTCGACGCTGTAGTGCAGGCGCATGCCGAGCGCCTCGCCGTCGCCGAAGTAGTCCTGGATCACGTTGGCGAGGTACTGCAGCGTAACCACGACCTCGGTGATGCCGTGCCTTTTCAGGAGCAGCAGGATGTGCTCCATCACCGGGCGATTGACGATGGGGACCATCGGCTTGGGCCGGCCTATCGTCAGGGGCCGCAGCCGCGAGCCCTCGCCACCGGCCATGACGACCGCTTTCATGGGCATCTCCTCCTCGTGGGGCGTATCGGCGTACGCCCGGCTTTCGGCCACCGACGATCAGCTTATGCTTACTACCGCGAGCATAGGGCCAGACATCCTCGTGACACAGCAAGCCGCAACTTTCGGGCCTGAGCGGCGCCGTGCGTATTGGGCCTGAGCGGCACCGTGCATATTGTAGCGCAAGAGGGGTAGCGCGTGATTTATCTTATCGGCGCGGCCCGCCGCCCCGCGGCAAGACGACCCTCGCCCGCCGGCTCGGCGACCGTGTCGGATGCTCGTGGGCGCAGACCGGCTACCTGAAAGCGGCGTTTTCCATGTACGCGCCGCCGAGGGAGTACGCGCCCACGGAGCATCGGCTGGAGCTCGGGCCGGGCGGGGTTATGGACAACCGTAATGACGCCGCGCGAGCGGGCTTGCCGATCGTCCGTGTCGACCACGATTTCGACATACGGCTAGAGAGCAATGCGCCATCTTGGCGCGTGAGAATTAGCGGGCGTCGCAGGGTTCTTGACGAAGACCGGCCGGCGATGTGGTTCAGGCGGCGGAGTCCAGACAGCGGCGCCCCCAATGCTTTATCATGAGCGCATGGTCATGCGCCACGCATAGGCGCGCACTGGGTAGAAAGAGGCTGGAAGAGGAGGGGCGCGCATGCTGAGCGAGTTGACGCCGGAGAATACGGTCTTCGTGAGCCTGTCGTTCGAGGGGCCCGACCAGTACGCGCAGGCCGGCGGCCTGGGGGTGCGCGTGGCCGAGCTCGACGCGGCCCTGGCCGCGGAGGGCTATGAGACGCACCTGCTTTTCGTCGGGGACCCAAGCCTGCCGGGGCGCGAGGAGCGCGAGGGCGGGAAGCTGACCCTGCACCGCTGGTGCCAGTGGCTCAGCCACTACTACCCCGCGGGCGTCTATCAGGGCGAGGAGGCCAAGCTGGCCGACTTCAACGAGAGCGCGCCCCCCTTCGTGGCCGCTACCCTGCTGGCCCCGGCCCTCCAGGAGGGCAAGGTCGCCGTCGTGATCGCCGAGGAGTGGCACACCGCCGAGGCCGTGTGCCGCCTCTCCGACATCCTCCACGCCCTGGGCCTGCGCGACCGCGCCGTGCTGATGTGGAACGCCAACAACCTCTACGGCTTCTGGCGCATCGACTGGGACCGCCTCGGCTTCGTCTCCACGGTCACCACGGTCAGCAAATACATGAAGCACCGCATGCGGCCCTACGGCCCGAACCCGCTGGTGATCCCCAACGGCATCCCCGAGCGCTTCCTAGAGGCCCCCGACGAGGCGGACGTCGCGGCCTGCCGCGCCGCGCTGGGCGAGGGCATGACCCTGTTCAAGATCGGCCGCTTCGACCCGGATAAGCGCTGGATCATGGCCGTCGAGGCGCTGGCCGTGCTGCGGGGCCGCGGGGTCGCGGCGCGGCTGCTGATGCGCGGCGGCATCGAGCCGCATGGGCACGAGGTGATGGCGCGCGCCCGCGCGCTGGGGCTCTCCGTGGCGGATGTCAAGGCGCGGAGCCGCTCGATGGAGGACTGCGTCGCCGCCCTGCGCGAGGCCCCCTCGGCCGACATCCTCAACCTGTCGTTCTTCCTGCCCGAGGCCTTCGTGCGCGCGCTCTATCGGGCCTCCGACGCCGTGCTGGCCAACAGCGCGCACGAGCCCTTCGGCCTCGTCGGCCTCGAGGTGATGGGCGCGGGCGGGACGGCCGTGACCGGCAGCACCGGCGAGGACTACGCCGTGCACTTCGAGAACGCCGTGGTGATCGACACCGACGACCCCGGCGAGATCGCGGGCGCGTTGCTCTACCTGCGGGACCACCCGGAGCAGGTCGCGCGGCTGCGCGCGGGGGCTGCCGCGACCGCGCGCCAGTTCACCTGGACCGAGGTGCTGCACAACCTGCTCGGCAAGGCCTCCTACATCGCGCAGAAGCAGGGCGTCATGGAGGTCCCGGCATGAGCGATAGGGGCGGAACCGTGACGGGAGGCGACGGCAGGACGGGCCAGGCCATCGCGCTCTACCACCAGTTGTTGGAGTCGGACCCGGGGCTCGCCGCGGCGTCGTGGCGCGCGCTCGACGAAGGCATGCGCGCCGAGGGACTGTTCTTTGGCGACCGACCGCTGTGCAGCGTGCTGCGCCCGCACATGATCACCGTGGGCCAGTACGAGCGGGTGAGGGAAGCCTGTCGCCTCGTCATCGGCGCCACGAAGAAGCTGGGCGCGCGCATGCTGGAGGACGAGCGGCTGATCGAGCCCCTGCGCCTGAGCGCGCGCGAGCGTGAGCTCGTGCGCGTCGATCCGGGCTACGACGCCGTCAGCGCCATCTCGCGCCTCGACGCCTTCCTGACGGGCGACGGCGGCGAGGGGCTACACTTCATCGAGTACAACGCCGAGACCCCCGCCGGCGGCGCCTACACCGACGCGCTGACCGCGCTGTTCCTGCGCCTGCCGGTGGTGCGCCGCTTTCTCGACGAGGGCGGCTATTCCCTGCAGACCTTCGACACGCGTGGGGCCCTGACCGAGCTCCTGCTGCGCTGCTACCGCTCCTGGGGCGGGCCAGCGAGGGCGGGCGCGGGACAGACGCCGAGCCTGGCCATCGTCGACTGGGAGGGCGTGCCGACCTCGTACGAGTTCGAGTTGTGCCGCCGCTACTTCGCGGAGCGGGGGCTGCCCTGCATCGTCGTCGACCCGCGCGCGCTGGAGTACACGGGCGGCGCGCTGCGGCACGGCGACAGCAGGATCGATCTCGTCTACAAGCGCGTGCTGGTGCACGAGCTCTTGGCGCGCGAGGACGAGGCGCCCGCGCTGTTGCGGGCCTACGCGGACGGCGCGGTGTGCATGGTCAACAGCCCGCGCGACAAGCTGTTCCACAAGAAAGCTATCTTCGCGTTGCTGACCGACGAAGAGTACCAGGGCGGCTTCACCGCGCAGGAGCGCGCGGCCGTCGCGCGCCACGTGCCGTGGACGCGGCGCGTCGCCGAGGGCCATACCACCTTCCACGGGGAGCGCGTCGACCTCCTCGAGCTCCTCGCGGTCGAGCGTGAACGCTTCGTGCTCAAGCCGAACGACGACTACGGCGGCAAGGGCGTACGCGTGGGCTGGGAGGGCAGCGCGGGGGACTGGGAGGCGGCGCTAGACGAGGCGCTGGCGGGCGACTACATCGCGCAGGAGCGCGTGTCCGTGGCGCGCGGGGCCTTTCCAGACATGGCGGGCGGGGCGCTGGACTTCCGCGAGCTCTCCATCGACATGGACCCGTACATCATCGACGGCGAGGCCGACGGCTTCCTCACGCGCGTCGCCGGGACCACCCTGCTCAACGTTACCGCCGGCGGCGGCTCCACCGTCCCCACCTTCGTCCTGCACGATCAGTGACGATTCGCCTCCGAGACGGCCGTGGTGGCGACGGCAACCGATACATTGCGAGAAGCATAGTCGAATGCTTGTGGGAGCGATACAATGACCGTGACCGATGCTTTCGACAGAATCACGATCGATCGGCGCAGGCCGGCCCACGTCGAGATCCTATCCTCATCCCGGCATCGACGCGCCTACGTCCCGGGGCACAGAGGGGCGACTACGTGCAGGATCTCCGCCACCCGAAGCGCGTCCTGAGGCCCGAGATCCCCCGGCGTCCATGGCGCGCCGCGCGTCGCGGACGGCGGCTCAGTGGGCCTGCGCCCAGGTCGCCTCGGCGAGCGCCAGGTGCGCCGCCGTCGGCCCGTACTGCGCGACGGTGGGGTCGGCCAGGGCGCGACGCCAGAAGGCGAGGGCGTCTTGCCGATCCCCCAGCGCGAACGCGGCTTCGGCCCGCAGGCGCCAGGCGTCGCCGTCGCGCGGGTCGAGCGCGAGCGCCTGGCCCGCGAGTTGTCGCGCGCGGACAGGCTGGCCCTGCCAGAGGGCGACCTGCGCCTCGCCCGTGAGCGGGTCGGGGTGGCGCGGCGCGAGCGTGGCGGCGCGTGCGAAGGCGCCGGCGGCGCGTGCGAGCAACGTCTGGTCCCACGTTCCCGGGGTGGCGGGATCGCGCCCCAGGCCCGCCCAGCGCTCATAGGCCTTGGCCATGTCGCGCAAAGGGTCAGGGTCGCCGGGGTCGAGACGGGCGGCGCGCGCGAACAGCAGCAAGGCATGCCGGTACAGGGTCGGCGCCTCAAGCCGGGCCGGTCCGCCCGCGGCCACTGCGGCGTCCGCCCAGGCCACCGTCGTCATGCCGGCGTCGAGGCTGTACTCCTCCTGGCTCGGCGCCAGCCCCATCGCCTCGTCCTGCAGTCGCGATGCTGCGGCGAACAGGCGCAGTCCCACGATCGGCCGCGCCGTCGCGCCGCGGGGTAGCGGCGACTGGCCGGATTTGGCCTGCGTCGCGGCGGACAGGTCGGCCCCCCGGCGCGCCGCAACATCGGCCGCCGTCGCCGTGGCGCCGCTCGCGACGATCAGTCCGGCGATGACGACCGCGACGTCGCAGGCGACGGCCGCGAGGACCGCTGAGGCCCAAGGGTGGCGTGCGTCCGGCCTGCGTCGTGTCACGGCCGCGCGCGCGGATACCGGCGGTGCGACCGCGGCCCGCTTGCCATGAGCGGTGACGCGCGCGCCGAGTGGCCTCTGCCGCGCCGGCGCGCCGGCCGGAGTTGGCGCGAACGCGGTCACAAATGGGAATGTCCAGGCCGGGCGAACGGGACGGGTGACTAAACCGGCCGAGGGCGCGACCTTGGCGCCCTGCGGTAAGCCGTCCGACGCTCCCCCATCCCCCTCCTCTATGGCGGTCAGGGCGGCCGCGAGGCCGGCGATGAGCCAGGTCAGCAGCAGGGTGGCCACGACGGCGATACCGAAGAGGCCCTCGGCCAGGTGGCCGGCCAGCGCGGCGAGCAGGGCCGCGGCTAGGGCGCGCTCGGCTGGCCGGGCGGCGCAGCGTGTGAGCCGCAGCAGCGCGCGGGCTGTGACACCGAGCAGGAGCAACAGGGCGCCGAGGCCGAGCAGCCCCGTCTCGGTAGCGGCGTCGAGCAGGATGTCGTGCGTGCGGTCGGGGACGGCGTTGGGCGCCTCGATGTGGCGGAGCGCGGTGGGGTAGACGGGGTAGTAGCAGGTCATCAGTGTGTCCGGGCCGCAGCCGAGCAGCGTTCGACGCGCCACGAGATCGAGGGCCGGGCGCCAGATCAACAGGCGTACCTCCGAGCTGTCCGAGGCCGCGGGCGTCCAGCGCAACACGCGCGGGGAGCCCGGGCCGGTCGGCAGCAGATTGGCGCAGACCAGGACAAGGACGGCTACGATGCCGAGGAGTCCCGCGGCGCGCCGCAGCCGGGGGAGATCCCAGGCGCGGGCGAGGGCGAAGCCGAACACGACGAGCGCGACGAGGAGGCCCGCGAAGGGGCCGCGGCTGCGCGTGAACAGCAGGCCGCCGCCCTCTACAACGACGACGAGGCCCCAGCCGAGCGCGGGGAGCAGGCGCGCGAGCGGCGGCGTGGCCTGACCATCCCGCCCATTCGATATAGCCCGAGCGCGGTCGAGGGCCAGTGCGAGGCGCCAGAGCGTCAGGGGGATAGTCATGACCAGTAGGGCGCCGAGGAAGATGGGGTTGCCCAGGGTGCCGGGGACGCGCGCGGTCAGGTCGGGCTGCTGCCAGGGCAGCGGGTCGCGGCCGGCGTGTTGCACCCAGCCATACGCGGCCGGGAGCAGGCCGGAGAGCGCGATAGCCGCGCCGAGGCGCCGCGCCTGGCCCGCGCGGCGCACGAGGGTCGCCGCGATGAGGGCGACGGTCAGGTAGGCGAGCGTGGTGAGCGCTCCCTGTCCGCGGGCGTAGGAGCCGTCCCAACTCACGGCGGGCAGGATGGACGTGGCGGTGGCCAGCAGCGTGACGAGCGCGACCAAGGCCATCGGCAGCAAGGTGGGACGCCGGCGCGCGGCGTCGGCCAGTGTCCTCGAGAGCGATACATCCCGCGCCGCGCTGCCCGCGGCGAGTCCGGGGCTCCCCGTGTCGCGACGGGTCTCCGCGGCTGTCGTGAACGCCCAGAGGGCCAGGCGGAGTAGGGTCAGGACGCCGAGCATGGCCACCGCGTCGCGCAGCAGGAGGGCTTTGTCGGGCTCGAAGACGCGCACATCGCCGAGATTCATATAGAGGGGCACGGCCAGCACGGTCAGGAGCAGGCCAATCTCCACGGCCCAGTCGCATAAGCGCGCGCCAAGCTTTCCCATCGCTACCATCTCCCTCGTGGACCTAAGCGAACACCTGTGTAGGTAAAGGTACTATTGGCGATGGGAGAAAAGGCCGCAGTGGGAAGAAAGTCCTATCGACAGGCCGAAACATCCGTAGTCCAATGGGGTGTAATCGGTCGCGGCTGGCCTGATGCGAAACGCCCGATCGGGGCGGCGGGTGCGGAAAGGGGA
>JAABUP010004086.1_pt1 | contig 24503 bp, 29 predicted proteins | sample 5559201 | NCBI WGS metagenome assembly JAABUP01 (sample SAMN10711887, study PRJNA513373) | rock metagenome | isolation source: Antarctica rocks | place: Antarctica
AGGGAGTCTACAACATCCATGACGTCTGTGCCAAAGCCCCTCAAGTTCTTGAGGTCTCATTACAAGGAAATGAAGGACTTGTACGAAAGCATACCAGCTCAGAATCGAAACAAGCCAGCTCTAGCTGATATCATTTCTGTCATGGCCATCACCAGTGGCAAAGAAGGAGAAAGAGAGAGCTTGAAGTTCAGGTATGCTTCACTAATCTGCAACTCTTCCTAGTATTTCTCTTACATTTCTACAATGGGCACATATTGCTGCTGACAATGCTACAGGTTGCTAGGCTCAGATGATCAGGCTGGGTCTTGGGGCCATGAATATGTGCGCAACCTGGCTGGTGAGATCAGTGCAGAATTCCAGCACAGAGAAGAGCAGGATGCAGACGTCAAAGACTTGCTCAACCTCGTCTCACAGATAGTACCATACCACATGTCACACAACGCGGAGCCAGACGCGGTTGACCTTCTGCTGGAGGTTGAGAAGCTTGAATGGCTGGCACAATATGTAGATGACAAGAACTACAGCAGAACATGTCTGTACCTTGTCAGCTGTTGTGCCTACCTAGCAGAGCCAGATGACACAGCAGTGTTGCGCACAGCATATGACCTGTACATCAAATGCAGCAAGTACGTCGATGCCATGAGGATTGCTCTCAGAATGAACAATCATGAGCTCATCTTGAGCACCATGACATCATGCCCAGATAATCTGCACAAGAAGCAGCTAGCATTCTTGTTGGCGCGACATGGCGTTCTACTGATGTATGAAGAAGAGGAAGAGGATGCGATGGAAGATGCACCTCAGGTGATTGTTTTGGCCGTGCCTGGTACAGCCCGCATGACACCTGTAATGTTACCCCATACCAAATATCTACAGAGCTCATCAGGGCATGTCAGCAGGCCTAGCATGTGAGACGTCCAGCAACTACAGCTTCCCTGCTTGTTAGTCACTTCAAGCTCTACTGATGGCTGCTGTGGGTATTTTCGACAATGTCTGTGCATGTGACGCTCTGAACTCATGACACAATCAGCCTCAGACGTGCCTTGAGTACAGTCCAGCTCGCTTCCTTGTCTGTTGACTCCTCTGATGCATTCGAAGGACAGACAATGTATCTTGACATTGACTTCTTGTCAATGTAGGCACTGCGGATTGTCATAGCAGATGAGGAGCTGCGGGAGGAGTTGCGCAAGATCAACAGCAACTCACGCCTCAGTGAGATGTTCCTGTCTCTAGCCAGAGATCTTGATGTCATGGAGCCCAAGTCACCTGAGGAGGTAAGAAAAGAAAAAGAAAAGACAAGACTACACTTTTTGGCGTCAATTTAATGAGAAGCCAAGTGTTATACTGGGCTACCCAGTCCCGGGGAGGTAACACATGACACGCCTTGCAGACACATTCAGCTGTTTGGGCTGTAGCAACCATGACTGCCACATGCTGCCTCTGGACTAGCCTGATGGCAGACTGTGTGTCTCCTGGCTGTGGCAACACACACAAGCTCTCTGCATAGCATTGCTGTGTACGGCCAAACGCTAAAGCACGTCTACCTCTTTGTCCTCAATACTACAGCACCTGCAAAGCCTCAGCTGTTGTTGCTGCCACTGGCAACTTGCTTGAGTACAGCCTTCTGCATCAGCATGATGGTGTTCACAAGGGCTTGAAACACAAAGGCGCTGCACACTGTCAACCAGCTTGTCCTGCACTGACTTCCCATACCTGCAGGTGTACAAGTCGCATCTGACAGAGGGGCGTGCGCCCTCCGGACCAGCTGTAGACTCTGCTCGCCAGAACCTTGCATCCACCTTTGTCAATGCCTTTGTCAATGCTGGCTTTGGGCAAGACAAGCTGATGACAGTCATTCCTGAGACCGACAGCACTGAGAATGTGCACTGGATCTTCAAGAACAAGGCAAGCCGTTTGATCACTTGATGCTACCACTGACCTTTGGTGCATGTCACCAAGACGACACCTTGGTGACAATGCTGCTGATGTTGACAATGATGATGATCAGGAATCCTGATTCAGGATGTGTTTCAGCCACTGACTGACAGATCTGCAGTAGCATCAAGCATCAGTGATACAGGCATACACAAGAGGCGGTTCTGACAGCTGTCTGTTGGAAGACATCCGACAGTGCCCAAAGCTGCTTACGGTGTGCAGGATCATGGCAAGACGAGTGCTACAGCCAGTCTTGGTATGATCACCCTTTGGGATGTGGAGGGTGGGCTGCCCCAGATTGACAAGTATTTGTACAGCAGAGACAACCATGTTGTAGCAGGTATGCTGACTCACCCAGAGCATGGCATGCCTGGAGTAAATGATTACTGCCCACTGTGTCTTGTGGCTAGGACATGGCAGTTTATGTGAACTGATGTAACCAAGAAACACTGGCACTATCTCACATGTTACATGTCAAGCATGCACAGACTTTCAGCGTCAAACAGCACAAATATAGGCCAGATCTGAGCCCCAGCCGTGTATGGCACTCCCATCCCCAGCTGACAACTTCTCCCTGCCCTGGTGCATTTGTTTTGTCATGCTTGACAAATGTTTCTGTTCTTGGCAGGTGCACTGCTTGCAGTTGGCATCACTAACTGTGGTGTACAAGACGAGTGTGATCCAGCGTACGCCCTGCTGTGTGAGTCAGTGAACCATGATGATCCCAATGTGCGGATAGGAGCCATCATGGGTCTTGGTCTTGCATACGCTGGCACTCAAAAGGCAGAAGTGCAGGTCAGCATCCTGTCTGTCCTGTGTGTTGCGCTGTGACAAACCACATGAACTCCTTGCCAACGGAAGATTTCTCTGCCTGCTACATCAGAAGATTGCTTTGCCTGCTGTAAGGCATTGTGACAGCAAGCCTGATAGGTGACCCACATAAAGCAGAGTTGCTCATTAATAATAATAATTAAAACGTATGCTGGCTAAGTATACGATTTAATTATTATTGTTAATGAGCAACTCTGCTTTATATGGTTCACCTGTCAGGCTTGCTGTCACAATGCCTTATGTAGTTGCTCATTGCCAGTAGGTGTAAGTATCTTGCCTGTCATGTGACCCCAACAAGGACTACATACATGGTCACAGGGCACTTGTGACAAGGCACGATTGACACACGGCGTTCTGAACTGGGTACACATGCAGCCATTCATGATGCTGTGCATGTGCCAAGTATGTGGGCTTGCTGCACAGGAGCTACTGGTGCCTCTGGTGACAGACACAGATGTCAAGATTGATGTCGCCGGCTTTGCTGCTCTCAGTCTAGGGCTGGTCTTCACCAGCACCTGCAATGGGGATGCTATTGAGGCAATCATTCAGGCCCTCATGATGCGAGGGGAGCTGGAGCTCAGCAGCCCCTTTGCTAAGTTCCTGGCCCTGGGATTGGGACTGCTGTTCCTGGGACGACAAGAAGCTGTTGAACCCACTGTTGAGGTACTGTTCACTCGAGTTACTGTATCCAAGGTCACTGCCTGTGTATCTGAAAGGCCACCTGGTGTGCAGTGTGAAGGGCCTCTGCTTGTTTAGTCACATGCTTTGTCAGGTCTGCTGCACAGTGTTGCTGCTTTGCAATGGTTTAATGCGCTCAGCAGAGGTAATGATTCAGCATGTGTCAGTATGCTGTTTGCCCCATACCGCTCGCGCCGTTTGCAATCTTTGCTAACACAGCATGTCAATCTTTGCTAACACAGCATGTCAATCTTCGCTAACACAGCTGTCGATGTTTCCAAACACAGCAAGTTTTGTTGCCCACAGAGGCAACGTACATGATCTTGGTCTGCAGGTGGCCAAGACAGTGAATGAGAGGATCTCCAAGTATGCTCAGGTGACACTGGAGTCCTGCGCCTATGCTGGCACTGGCAATGTGCTCAAGGTACAGCAGCTGCTGGCTCAGGCCGGTGAGCACATAGAGCTCAAGGAAGATGAGAGCTGGAAGGTGCGCCGAGTGATGTCATACCATGCCGGCTTGTCGTCAGCATCATTGCGCCCAGCGCAGCGTCCTGGCCAGAAAATAGTGTTTTGTTAATCATGGCTTCAAACAGCTGCCTAGCGCATAAGTGATTTGCCTGTTGTTTGCCCCACATTGGGTGGCTCACCAGCAGAAGCTACGAGCCAAGCTGGTATTGTTGCCTATCGCATAGCGGTGATGAGTCATACCAACCATCAACATTGAATGATGCAAGAGAAAGCATGAAGCATGTAGCTTAAGTGCTGCTGTTTGATTGTGATCCACCAGCGCCCTTTCTGCTTGTTGCAGGCAGTACATCAGAGCTCTGCTGTGTTGGGGTTGGGGCTGATAGGCATGGCTGAGGATTTAGGGAATGCAATGGCACACCGGGCTCTAGAGCACCTCCTGCAATATGGAGACACCGCTGTCAGGTCAGCCACTGATTGCTGTGACTCCCCTCTGCATGCAATGCAGACAACTCTAAGCTCTCCTTTGTGTGGAACAAAATCAGCCATGCAGTGGCTGAGAAATGTGAAGTTGCATTGGTATAATGCGCCGTGGCGTGTTGTCTGGCCCAAGTCAATTTGCCAGAGTGACTCTGCAGAGTCCCCTTGTATTCAAATAAGCCACTTGCATCAGTGTTGATTGTCATATGGCATGACTGACAGCTTCATGTCCTTGCAGACAAGCTGTACCCTTGACATTGGCGCTCCTAAATGTCAGCAGTCCTAGCTTAAATGCTGTGGATACCCTCAGCAGGCTGTCACATGATGCAGACATCCAGGTGGCGCAGAACGCAGTTCTTGCCTTAGGTGAGCCATGCCAACCAGGCAGTCGGGTCATGCTTTGCATGCAGCCCATTTGATCCTGTACAAGTACATGGTCCTGCATGGACCCATTGATGCTGAGACTGTTTGACACTGCCAAGACCATTTGACACAGTCAGTCAACACGCCTGGAAGATGCTGCCTGCACTTGAAGCTGGACGGCGTCTCACAGTATTGGATGTATGTATATTCAGTCTACTGCACATCCCCTGCGTCATGTCAGCAGCGCTTTCTGGATCCATGTAATGCATGACAAACTGTGTAATGCATGGCACAAGACAAAATGTGTTTCTGGATCCATGTAACGCATCACAAAATGTTGTAGGCATAGTGGGAGGAGGAACTAACAATGCCCGGCTAGCTGGGCTGCTGAGGGGCCTGGGCAGCTATTACTACAAGGAGCCCACCATGCTGTTCCTGGTCAGAATAGCCCAGGGCCTTGTGCACATGGGCAAGGGCCTCTTTACCCTTAACCCATACCACACTGACAATCAGCTTGCCTCAGGTGACTTTCGTAGCTCTAGTCGCTGAATATTGCCCTCTGCTAACCTGATTACTGTGCTCGTCTATACAATCCGTCAGCGGCTAAACCTTCAACGCTTGGATCCCTAACCCCAAACCTTGCAGCTGATGCCTTGCTGAAGGCAATGCTTGACAGCTCTTGTGCTGTGAATTGGCAAGTATCTTTTGTCTCAGGCACATATTCATTGTGCGCAGACTACATGAGTCTGTTGGCGATATTTTGCACTGCCTTGCCAGTATGAGCAGATCAAGCCAGCAATGGACATTTCAGCTATCCATTGTGAACAAAATTTTCATGCGTGCATAACTACCCGGCACCTCCTGATGCATTGAGTTTCCACTCTGCACAGCATGTACATTGTGACAGGCAGGAATAGAGATAACAGCGCTTGAAGACTGTACACCTCGCGTAGTACCTAGGCAGGCCTTCTAGTAAGCATTCAATGGAGACAGGTTTACAGGAACATCAATGATACATGTGCATGTGACAGGTGTGGCGCTAGCTGGCATCCTGGCTGTCCTCCACAGTTGCTTAGACCTGAAGGCCACCATTGGAGGCAGTCAGTATCACCACATCCTGTACTTCCTGACGCCTGCCATGAAGCCTCGCATGCTGATGACAGTGGACAAAGACATGAACCTGCTGCCTGTGTCTGTTAGAGTGGGCCAGGCAGTTGACGTCGTGGCACAGGTGGGCAGATTGCACAGCATGTTGGTGAAAGTGAAATTGCCAATGATGCATCTGCTGAAGCCTGTTTGTTGTGCCGCTTGCTTTCCACATGATCGTGGGTGTATGTCCCAAACAGCATGTGCCGCACAGTGTACTGCTGATTATGTCTGTGAAAGGAACATTGCTACATACGGTCTCTGAATGGGGTGCAGCAATGTCTGCTCTGCTCATGGTGAGCTCACTGTGTTGATGGTTTGATTGTGCAGGCTGGGCGACCCAAGACAATATCAGGCTTCCAGACTCACACAACGCCTGTTTTGCTCAGTGTTGGTGAGCGAGCAGAGCTTGCGACGCAGAAATACCTGGCTGTCAATCCTGTCTTGGAAGGCATTGTTATCTTGCAAGAGAACCCAGAATATATAGATTCTCAAGAATAGTCGTTGTTTTTAGCACCATTGAGTGCTAAGCACTGCTCATCACAGATGATGTGTAAGGTACATTGTTGACTTTGTACCCCATCTCTATGCATAGATACACAAGCGTCCCAAACACCAAATATTCCTCTGAATTCTGCCGATGATGGCAACAAATCAATGACTACTCAACAGGCAACTCCACAAGCTGTTGGAGGAGCCACTGTTTGGCAATATCAGACTCAGCATCTTCAAGCTATGAGTGTCAGACAGGTCTAGGGTGTGTTTACAAGCCTCCGGTCAGCACCTGCAGACACTGGACAACCTCTTTTCTCAGCTTCACAAGGCATTGTTCGGGTGGACATGAGGTAGCTGCAGTCCTGGACGATGCTGCGTCTGACTCCTTGCTGCATCGTGCTAACAGCACACCTGATTCTCACAGTCAGAATGCTGCAAAGAAAGTTTTGCAGAAAGTCCCACCCAGCTTTCCATGCATGAACAGATTTAGTTGGCACACTTCTTCTTCTTCTTCTGCTGCTGCACTTCTGTCAATTGATGCACTGCTTGTCATCTCAGATTGATGTCCTGAAAGCCTGCTGATAATACTACAGCAAGTGTTGGAACAGGTGACTGTAGGTACACTGAGCCACAGACGCTGCAGTCACACAGACTGCACATAATATTCCTTGTCCAACTGGTTCAGCCGTCTGGCAAAGGGCTGTGCTGGAAACATCACTCCTGGACTTCCTTGTATAGACCTGATGACCTGCGTCTCACCATGGAGTGCCTTGCTGGCATCTCAACTACAAGACTGATGAAGGTAAACTTTACACAGCGCAAGTGTGTATGTCTTGGCCTGACTGAAATCGTCACGCCACGCAATCTCGTCAGCTCAACCTGGTGTCTGTGTTTGTGGAGGCAAACACACAAGGCACAGTCGTGCTAGCAGTACTGCTAGTGAAGGTGTTTGTTGCACCACTTGCTTAGCCCATAGACTGCTCAACGGGCGTTTGTTTGGCAAACAAGCTGTTGTGCGAAACACGTGCAGGTCGCAACAGCTGCAAAAGCGTATCAGAGCGGTCGCGCAGCTGATCGTATCGATCAGATCGCTTCCTCAGCTTTGCCCGCTCGACTGCTGATTCAAGGCAGTTTTGAAAGCTTCCTTTTCATCTTGTGTACGGCGATGAGGGGGGAGTATGTCGGCTGGCCCCTACTTACCGCCCCCCGGACGGCGAATGGGCGATCGGCGTTAGCCCAGGCCTAGGCCTGCCCACCGCAGAGGGGGTACTATTGCGCAGTGGATTTGTTGCGTATATATAGAAGAACATATATGGGCTGATGCGAGTATGGGTTGAACCCATGACTAACCTGATTTTGAGATCAGTGCAGATTTGGGAATGTGCATTAGAGGTTTCCAAGGTGACATTGGTCTGATGCTTGTCCCGTCATCATTTTGCTGTGAAGAAGTAATTTTGGTGTCTTTGGATTAACACTATGCACTGTGCACAGACATGGCACTACAGTAGGCTCAATCATACCAACTTGCAGCCAGAATGTGTCCTACTATCTTATCCCTGGTCACAAACTGGGATTGTCTAGGGAGCAGCGCCATTGGTTTTTCTGCAATTTGGGTCTGTACAAGTTCAGCCAGAATGGTAGGCTGCAAGCAGTCACGCATGTGAAAGAGGAAAGATGCCCTTGGCTGGATCAGCACTTGCCATTTAACCTTGCCTGGAAACATGTCATGCTGATGTTCAATCAGGCACATGGTAAGGTGAGCTCAGATTGTCATTCAGAGGCGCCTTGAGTGCCAGCTGACTCATGAAGTTGAGGGTGAGCAGCCCTCAATCGTGAGACCTGTGTTGAACAAGCAGCCAGTACACTTGCAGCCAAATCAGTGATGCAAGAAGACGCTATCAGGAGTCTACGCTCAGTATTATGCCTCGGAAGGCTGAAGCAGCTGCCTCTTGTGTGGTGCAGGTCAAAGTGGACATGGCTGGGGTATCAGCAGGCACATGAGCTCACCTTCTTGCTATTGTCTAGCTACCTGTACGTGCAAGCTTATGTACTGGGCAGCTACCTGTTGCGACTGTACCATCAACTTTGTAACAATAGCAGTATTGACTGAGCTTGGCAAGCGCCATTGTGATATCAAGGGAACTCAAGACATCTGTCAGCAACATATGTATGTTTGAAGACGCACAGACCCACTGCCCGCAATTCCAGCAGCCTTTGCTTGGTGCATGAGAGTGCATTGGAAGCAGTTGCAGCAGGCATGCCACCTGAGCTTGTAACTAATCATGTTCAGTAATGTCATTTAGACAAAGGCCCCAGTTGCCTCAAACTTGAAGCCTTTGTGCCTTTCAGCTGACCTGACTGCATGCATGACTTTGATCTTCACAGCTCAAGCATGATGCCTTACACCCCCTAAACTCTACAACACACAAGTGGGCACACTATCTGTTCTGATATATGTCAAGGAAGAGTGCAAGCAAAACACAGTCTGCGGTTCTTGCAGCAATGATGCAAATCAGTTTGAGAAGCATCAACAACAATGCTTTGAACAACACAGATAGACACAAGCCTGCATCTGCAGAACGGTGTCTGTACTGCTGTTCAGCTTGCATGGAGGACACACGGTTTGGCAAGGACAGATGTTATTTTCTCTGACCACTTTTCCTGCAACCTTTCTATATAAGGCACTGCCTTTTGCACATCAAAGTCTAGCTGGTGCATCAACGCCTTGCAAACATTACTACTTTCTCGCCAGTGCTGCTGCAATCGACTCCCTTGCTGCTGCAAGACAGCCAGCATGAAGTACAGCAGCCAGTCAGGACCAAGCAGTACACCCATAGTGACATACACAACCACATCTGGCATGTCCAGAATTCCCGCAAAGCACTGCTGCTGCCATAAAGTCATCAAATGGCCCACATGAAACCCAGACTGTGTAAGCACTGCATGCAGTGCTGGCAGCTCTTCTCTCAGCATTGTGCCAAAACATTGACTGAGAACCAGCTGTGTGGCTGGCTGCTGACTCCAACCAGGCCATAAGTACAACGAAGCCTGCAACACAAACAATGGGTGCTGTTCAATTGAAGCTCCTGCAATCTGTGATGATGCATGGCAACATGCACAGCACCCTGTGCAAGCACAGACGCCTGCATGTGTCCCATCAATCAATCAATCGATCTGGCCATCAATCAATCAATCAATCAATAAGTCATTGGGTCAGTCTACATTTTCTGTTTTTAGGCCTGGTCAGGGGAATCAACAGGCCATGATGAGGGACCTGAAAAGTACAGTAGCTGCTCCGCACATGGGTGCATGGGACAACAAGCTGCCTCAAGGTTGGTGCATCGAGCATGAACCTCACTGACCTGAGAATCTGTCAGGGCAGCAAGGAAGTCCTTTGCAACAGCGTCCCCTCTCATGACGAGCCAAACAGTGCTGGCAAAATAGTCTACCACCTGCATATTGCTTCCTGTTTGGACAGATGCCTGGAGAGTCGGCCGGCAGTATCAAGCTGAGTGCCAACCAGCATTGCCTGATGGTCACATTCAGCAGCCAACAGTAGCAATAGCATTTGATTAGAGATGTACAGACATAAATGCACATACTTGTGCTGACAGTTGTACAGCACAAGCTTCTTTCAGACACTGAAGGTAGCAGTCATCAGCATCAGTCAAAGGAAGAACTGTGGACTCAAAAACAAACCCTCAGCTTGACAAAGGTAGCAACGAAGGCTTGTCTGCTCAGATTTGGGTTGCACAGCATGGAAGCTCAATCAGCTATATGCAGCTGGCTTTGATGGGCATCCTGAGTGGAACAGCGAGAACAACAATCTATGCAGCAGGCAGACGCATGCAGAGACCTACCTGAATAGAAGAGGCGCTGCAACTGCTGCTGGGCTCGGCTGACTGATGCGGCCCATGCAGTGAGCAGAGGAAGTCTTGCAACTGCGGTGCTGTCAGGCGGCCTGCTAGTAAGGGCATCTGCTGCTTGGCCTGTGATAGGAATGCCTCCAGCCCTGGCTGGCATGCTGATGTCGCGGGACATTTCGCTCCCTGCTTGCTACCTGCACAACAGCAACCGCTGACAGGGGCTATGGCTGTCATTCATTTTCATTTTACACCTTGGAGTCTGGGGTGTGGAGCCAGTTGTGACTCATCAGACATCCTGGCTTGAAAGCACAGGTGTATGTGGTTCGCTGTCTATGGGCAGGCTGTTAACAGACTATGCTGTATATCCAGAGGAGCCCTGATTGAGCAGTAGCGTTCGGAATGACACTGCTTTGCAGTAGCATAATGAGGTGGCACTTGCTGTGGGCAAAGGGTCATCTTCAATAACAGACAGGAGGCAGGAGGAAACTTACAATTATGTGAGAAGGCTGTGTATGGGTGTGAATTCAATGCACCTGGCAGCCAGCATGGTGCTATCTAGGGTTTGAGAAGAGCATGCAGGTTTGACACATTACACTGAGCAGGACAGCAACATGCAGACTTGCTGCCACACACGAGTTGTGACCATGTGTAACAAAGGCTGTGTGGTGTGATAGGGAGTGGACTTTCTGTCCTTGCCAATGCGCCAATGGCAGTTGCCCGGTCAGCGAACACCTGTGGCTGCTGCTTAGTGTGCAGTGTCAATAGATGTTGGTGCGCAAAGCTAGGTTCAGACACGCCTAGCTTGTACCTAGGATCAGCTAGCACACCTGAAATTTTGGGCAAACAACAGATGCGTTGGCAATGTCTAGGGCATAACAATGTGAAGTGTTTGTCACACCTGTTGCACTATGTGAAGTGCGTTGATGGTCTTCTTGGGAACGATAGGCCTGAAGGGGTGGGGCAGCAGGAGACAGCCCTTCTGGGCTGGATGCCTTCATGGCCACCATGACAGCTCGCTGCAAGATGAGGGGCAGGGCTTTCCACTGCAGCTGCCCTTGCTCTATGCCTACCAACAGGGCCTGCAGCTTGCAAAATGTATGGTATGTCCACATTGCAACGTGTACAGTATGTATAGCATGCAGAAGGTCTAGAAGCATTGTGCGGGACAAGAATAACACTGGACTTTGCTCTACTCAGACATGGTTTGTGGACACAGCAGCATAAGAAAACTATATGACACGTTGTGTCAAACTTTCCTCATTGTGAGGCGTGTCCTGTGTAGCCTTGTAGCGCTCCAGGAGCACTACTTTCTTAATTCATCAACGAAATAAGAAGGGGAGGCGATGCGTGTGTCAAGTGGGGATCTTTTAAGACTGACTGCTAATCCTTTTGGCAGCATGCCGTTTCATCATGGCAAAAGGATCAACCTTCTGAACAGTGAGCAGCCACCCTTCGGGGTCCTTCATGCCTGGGTCGTGCACTGACAGCTCAGACAGACTGATGCCCGGCTGCCCATGCAACAACGCCCTCCCAGCGCTCTGCTTGACATGAGGTTGTGAGTGGGCAGGTGATGCTGCTTGTGTGGCTTGTGAGGCTCTGCCTGTGAGGCCCTGCTTGGCTTGTAGCATACTGAGCAGCTGCTGCCTGGAAGCTGTTGTCATGTCTATGATTGCTGCACCAGCTTCCTCTTCTGCAGCAAAACAACAGACTTGCATGTGCTGGCGCCTGCAGTCACAGCTGCAAACACTTTTCAAACAGGTCATGCTCGGCATGAAGCTGGCACTTTGCGCCTCCAAGCGCAGATGACAACAGAGTGACAAAAACATTGACAGCACCTTGTGTGCCTGACTGGTTCCAGCTGATGTTGACATCAGAATGAGAACGAATCACATCGACGGCACCTTGAGTGTCCAACTGGTGCTGAAGACGGTGCTTGAGGTTGAGGTGGCTGTCCAGAACCCAGCGGCAGCTCAAGGGAATGCAAGCTGCTGTCAACAGCCTCAAAGCTGCTTCAGCCCCTTCCAAGGTGGACAGTATGGGGCAGTCTGCTGAAGAAGACAGCGGGCAGGGGGAGGCTTGCAGGGCTGCTTGACACAGATCCTGCAGAGAGAGAGACAGAGAAGCTTCACAAGTTTCGCAGCCTACAAGTCTGATGGATCAGTGTCAAAGGGGTGTGGTGAAGTCTGTTGTGTGCAAGGCAGGGCAGGAAAACCCTGTCAGGCTTGTTCACAACTGCAAAGCTAAATCAACATCCTCCAAGATGGGCAGTGCTGAGTAGTTTGCTGCAGATGTCAGAGGGCAGAGAAGTGCTTGCCGGGCTACACGCAACAGTGTCAGACAAATGTGTATGTGTGTTTGCACCAGGGCCAGGCAAAGTGTATGTGTGTTTGCAGTAGTGTCAGACGATGCGCATGTGTGTTTATAACAGTGGCAAACGACATGTATGTGTGCTTCATCAGCATACAGAATGGTGGCAGGTAACACCAAGAGTGACTATAGTTGCTCAAGCACCTTGCAGGCTTACTTGTGCTGCACAATCTGTCACAAAACGATAGCACTGATGAAGCTGTTTGCATGGCCTGTTAACAGAGGTCCTGTACAGCATGTGCGTGTCAAATGCTTGACAGCACCCTGTGTCGTTTGCATGTGCGCGGGTTTATTCACCTGTTGGCCTAAAGTGATGTATGCTGATGTGGAATGTGTGGAGGCTCACGCTTCAATGTGAGTCAGTTTGGGGCTAAATTTTGCGTGGCAAGACAGCATCCAAGGCATTCAGTGCCCATACTGTTTGGGTTGTGGCACTGGCAACTCAGCTTAGTCAAATGCTGATGACCTCTTGCCGCCATGCGTCGTCACACATCAGCCAAAAATGGCACACTGTCATGCAGCCTGTCTGCAAAGCAGCTGCATCAGCCCAAATGAGTCAGACACAGTCAAGCAAGCACCACTGGGTACGTAGCCAAAACAGTGTTCCAAAGGAGGAGAAGGAGAAACAGGCCTTTCAGGTTTTCGGGCCAAATATAACACGTGGCTTGTGACAAAGTCCGGCTTGACATGGGAACACCAGGGAGGGCAGGGTGTGTGTACCTGCAGTATGCTGTGATGGGCAAGCTGAGTTTTCTGGCCTACATTGGCAGGCACCAACTGCTCAGCCAAGCCACCCCAGCTCAAGACCACCTGTGATGCATAAGCTTGTGCGTCAGTGTGCATCAACAAGCTACTGAGGCTCTGCAGGCGCAGGCTGTGTGTGTGAAGTCTGATGCACTCTTGTGTGAGCTATGCAGCTGCACTGCTCCCCTTTGTGCACCCACCAAACAGTGTTTGCATGCCGTTTTGACAGTTTCCGCGCAAAACAGCTCTCTAAAAACAAAGCTGCAAAGCTTGCATCTAATCTATATGCGCATATACAGACAGGCAAAAGCACATGGGCATGGCTTTTGCTTGTGAGTAGATGACGAGCATGCTGTCCACCATGCAACAGATTGATGATCCTCCAAAGAGCACCCTGACAAGACACTAGGCTCACCTCACAAGCATGTAGCAACTTGGCATGCTGCTGCTCCCGCATGGCATCAGTATCGTAATCTGTGCTCTGCATGGGCAGCCGGTACAGCTGGTGGAGCAGCTGTTGGGGCAGGCCAGCATGCAGAAGCGCCTTCTGCCCTGCCTCAGTCAATGCCAGGCTAGAAGCTTGGTACAGCCAGCTGGTGTGATCCTCATGCTGTGCCTGTGCCGCCAATCTACACCAGGCATGCATTCATCTGCCAGTCAGTGACTCCTTTTCTGGCCTGCTTGTACAATCAGCTCGCCACACACACACACACACACACACATGCTCGCACGCACGCACACACAATTGGACGTCTCACGTCCTGAATGCAACTGTATCAGGACCCACATAGCCTCATCAACACAACAGGACATGCAGTAGTGATGTGGACAGGTTGCAACAAATGCATTGGGAGCAGTAAGGCAACTTGCTATCACCTGCCAGCGCAGCACTGAAGGGCTGCTGGTGACTGGGACAGGCGTAGAGATAGCAGTGGCTGACTGCACATGCTGAGTATGCACATTGTGATGGACACGTCACAGTCATTGGCTTCGGCAGCCGTCTTTGAAGCAGAGGCGTGGTCTAGGTGATGTATGAGCATGTCAGGCACTCCAGCAGCATCAATGGCCTCATATCCTGCACCACATTTAAAAAGATGCAGAATGTACAATATTTTGTCCATGATATCTAGACAGATCGTCAAAGCAGTAAATGACGCTAATTCTACAGGGTAAATGCAAACTTCTGGAGGCAACCTAGGACCAGGACAAGAAAAGCATTTGCATAACCCCTGGCATGGAGGTTTGGGCAATGACGCACACCATTACGCACCAGTGGAGACTGTAAGCTGTCCTGTTCAAGCGCTGACCTGCAGAGGTTTGCACCAGTGCTTGTACCGCACTCAGAATTGGTCCCAGTGCTGATCTGACAATAGCTGTGGGCGTCTCATCTGTTGTACCAGCTGGGTTGCTTGAGACCGCCGAGGGAAGGCACTGCAACAAGCTTGCTGCAACATCTGCGGCGTTGAGATAGTCGCCCTTCCTGCAAGTTCACTGCAAACCTGTTCAAGAAAGCTGAGTGTACATGAGAAGGCTTTGCATGCTGAGGCCTGGAGCTCTGGCAAAACAAACATTGTTTGCAGCGCAAGCATTGTGCACAGACAATCAATGCAGGGTCTTGAGCCAGGTAGCACGACGACTGCAACCCTACGTATGACAAAGCGCCTTTGTAAAAGACATTGATTGTGAAAGGTATAGTAGTGCTGCAGCAGCGTGTTCAGAAGTGAACTCAGGTCAGCATTCCAGATGCAAAGTCACACTGTGCACAGCCAGATATGAAGGACGTGATTTGCAGCACCTGCCTGCTTTGGACTTGTGCTTGCATGACCACCTTGCTGCCAGCACTGGTGAGACAGAGCTGTGCTATAATGTCCCAGGTGTCCCTGTAACAGAAGCAAACAGGAGTTGACAAGCTACACTCACTTCAATATAGTCATGTTCAGACATGGCTTCTGCCCACAGATATGCAGCTGTGTGTGCTGCCAAGGCCACTGAGATCAATCCAGAACTGTGATGAAGCTTGAAGCAGGCAACAGAAGCACTGTCTGCAACAATCAGGATCAGTGATCAGTCGATTTAAGTATACTGCATGCATTGTGTGCACTTTGAAAGGCACACAAGCAGCAGTTTTGCACCGCCTTTGTGATGCGTAAAGTGACGTGCCTTCAATTTGCAAACATGATGCACAGGTGCAGAACCACATGTGTACCTGACCACTTTACAGAGCCGTTGGTGCATCTTAACAGTCATCCGGTCATTACCCACACCAGCGCTCCCTGTAAGCTTGCCCACTGTTGGTTTCCTCTGCCTCTCAGCGACCCCATTCTTGCCTCCTACAGGGGCAAGGCTGCCCTTGACAGCTTGAGGTGCCTTGTACTGCTGGGCGAGGGCAATAAGTGATGGCTGCAACAGCTGCTGTACATTGGCTGGACTGAAGATCTGATGACCTTTGCTGCTATGCTGCAAAGCAATGCTCTGCAGCCCTTGCACAGCTGCCAAACGCACCTCCGAAGACGACGCAGGCAGTAGCGTCTGTATTGCTGGGTTTTGATCTGCTTCTCCATTGGAGGTTGCAAGAGACGAAGGTGTGGTCATGTTGGGCAAAGGCGGAAGCGAGGTAAAGATGGCGATCAGGGCTTGCACAGCTCCCTCCAGTGAGACCTGCAGAGCATTTGCGTCAGTCTTGAAACACTGCTGAGAAAAGCTCTGCTGGAGGATGTCAAACATGCGCTTGCATCTGTTCAAAAAGGAAAAGAAAATACTACGCCTTTTGCCGTCAATTTGATGAGAAGCTAAGTATTATACGGACTGCCCAGGTGCATCTGTTCAAATCAGCCTGGCCAAGGATTGCAACTGTAAGGTGGGCAAACCACCTGCTGTGCTCCTTGGCATTGGTGGCTGAGAGACCTGGCTGTTCATGTATCAGAGCGACATGCAAGCAAACTGACCTGTGGTGACATGCCATATAGGACAACAGAGGTTCCCAAATTGTGCAATGCTGTTACGCTGATGTAGAAGGCAAGCCATTGCATCAGCGTTGGTATAAGGCATGTTGGTTCAAGCGTGATTCAAAATGACCACCTTATATGTAAGTGTACAGGAACAAGTCGGACCCTGTAGTTGCTACGATGTGGCATAGCACGGGCACACGGCATCAGCTTCTGTAAACCAATCAAGCTCTAACTGACCATACCTGCTTTGCAGACGTGTCAATTGGGAACAGCTTGCGCACATGAGACAAGCTCAAGGCGCCTGACACCACATGCACTCCCAACAGCAATGTATCTGCTGAGGTGGCAAGCTGACCTCTGGCTGCCAGCAGAAGCGTGCCCAGCGCCTGGTGTAACAGCTTTGAGCCCATCAAGCAGTCTGGCAACACCTATGCATAGCGTGCATTTGGAGCAAGCTCAGATGTGCGTTGAGGCACAGAGGCAGCTGCCAAATCAGAACAGGCAGGAACTAACCAGGAAGCAATTGCAGTGATGCATTGCATAATTGCTGCTGAGAAGAGGCCTGTGACTGATGGAAAAAGTCTACAGCTTTCAGCAATCATAACAAGAGCTCCTACATGGCCACTCTGAGCGCTGTGCCTGATTGATGTACAATGTCAGCTCACTTGACACCCAGGGATGTTTCAAGTACCTCAGATGCAAACTCAGCAGGTTTCAGATGGATGCACGATTGCTGCAGCAGTTTGATCTCAAGACGTCAACATCTCCAACAATGCTTTGATCAGATGACACTTTGCTCAGATGACAGCACCAAGACCGCGTGAAGTACAACATGACCATGAATCATTTACCTTGGCAATCTTGGCTCGAGCTAGCCAGCTGTGCCACCACCTCATAGAACACTCATTGTCATTGTTTGAGACCAAGCTCTTCTGCAGTGAGGCATGATTGCTCTCCATGCAGACTCTCAGCAGAGAACAGAAGGCTTCTGCAATGTTCCCAAGCGCTGCCTCTGTGTAGTACATGCAAGTCTGTGGCAGGTGATGTGCTACAGCTTTGATGATTGGCATACAGGGCTCCCAAATGGCCACGCACTGTCTCATGGATGCTGCTTGCTCTGCTGCATGAGCAATGCTGCAGACAAGCTGACCAACGCATTCATAGTAACCAGCTTTGCTGAGCTCAGAGTGCACATTGGCAATGAGCTTGGTTGCAAGAGCAATGATCTGCTTGTTGTTGCTAGTCAAACAGAACATGAGTCCTTTGCGCAGGGGGTCCCATAGGCCTGTGCCTGTCAATATGAGTAGATCATTGTCTGGTACAGACAGGGCCTTCAAAGAGTCGTACTGCATATTTGGAACCATCTGCACAAGCCATTCCAGATGACAAGGATACACTATTGAATGCACCCTGGACGAGATGCACAACAGACAAGCAACAGTGTCTATAGTCAAGTTTGCAAATGCGGTTAATTTCAATGGAGTCGCTTGTAGAAGCAGAAGACTCAGAATAATGCTGTAGTAGCTTACCAAGAGAGCAATGTGTTGTTGCAGAAAGTCTTCCTCAGCCTCAATGTCACTGTAGTCCAGCAAGTCCTCCCAGAGTACATCCTTGCTGGGCTGCTGTGTCCCCTGAAGGTCAGGCCTCACCACAGATGAACACGTGATACCAAGCAAGATATTCTTGAGTGTGACAGCTGGACACACCTTCGTCGTAAAGGCTGGGGTTGACAGCGTCTCTGGCCAATAATCAACTTTTAGGTAGTCACCCTCCATTTGTGCTCACTTTCTGGAGTGCATTGCTGAACCTAGCCAGCTTTTGCTCGATCTGGACCGTGAGTTCACGCTGTCAGTCATGATCTCTCTTGCTGCTGTTGAGCCTTTTCAGGAGTGATCAGTCTGAGGTCCTTTTCTTGACAATGAAGCTGGCTCGATGGTTTGGACAAGTGATGCAGTGTATCGCGTCAGAACGGATGTCTGTCTTATCAAATACCGGTTGCGCATCCCGAAATTTGTACACTGCAGGGGAAAAGTGAAGGGGGAACCTCACCTAGGATGACTCAAGGCTCAGCCAGGTGAGCGTACGCGTGGTGGCATTGCAAACTGACACTGAACAAGGCATGCGCAATGTCCGCAGTCTCGCAAGCAGCTTGAGCCAGCTGATCTGTTTTCATCAAGTTGTCTGCAAGCTTCAGGTTCTGTGCGCCCACATCAGCAGCTGTGCTCAGGACTAGCACAAGTTTTTGACAAGATCAGCTGGGGTAAACGTTGAGCGAATAGGGGGCGGGCAGCCGCTGGACAGCTTGCAGTGCTGAAAAATGGCTGCGGCCATGCGTCCTTTTCCGGCGCGCATGGTCGACGAGCATGGGCTCGAAAAGCCGCAGGAGTACGAAGCTCTCGGTAGCGAGTCTGAGTTGACCCCCCTCAACACTGCTGCAGCATCCGTGAATGCTCTGCATCAGACGCCCGATGCTGACAGCGAACTGACAGGTGAAGCCAAATGCATTCAAGAGACCACCTGCCTCCCAGAATCCTAGTTGAACAGCTTCCTTTCTTGTAGGACTGCAGCAGAGAAGTGCTTGGCCAGCAGGCGTACTGACAGGCTTGGTTTTGCTTGCTGTGGGACTGGTTGCAGCTGTAATTGCTGTGAACCCTGGCATATTCAAAAGAGAGTTCAAGTCCCAATTTCTGCTGGTGCGCCTGACTTTGGCCTCTGCGACTCTGGTCAGAATAAGCGCGTATGACTTGTTCCAATGGTGTGTGTCTGCTTTGTAGCATGCCACTTATGAGGATGCTTGTCAAGAGCATACTCAAGTCTTTCTGCAAATCACAGTTTGTGCTAAAGAGCAGCAGGCTCAGCTGCTTTGGTAGGACAACAAAAAGTTGTATGGCCAAGTTGCTCAGTTGTACATGCATCCGCCAAATGCTACAGAACCTTCGCAGGAGGTAGTCTGCACAGAGTGCTCTCAGCAGCTCTGCACACTTCTACAGTGACTGACAGTATCCTGCGTGAATGTGCAGGTGGGTGATTGGGGCCGGGAAGGAATGCAAAATCAGACAGCTGTTGCTGCTCTGATGGCACAGGTTGCCGACTCTCAGAAGCCAGACTTCATCCTGAGCATGGGCGACAACTTCTATGAGAGTAGGTGTTGTTGGCCATCCTGGCTTGATTACACCGCACAATCTGCTGTTCATTCGCCAGGCATGTATGCCTGTGCTGCTTGTTGAGCTGAGGTGCGCAGCTAAGCAAGAGCAAGCTTGCAGGAAGTCTCCCACAGAGTCCACACCTGAAGCCTTCACTTGCATCTGCACGCACTGCAAATGGCTTTCATTTGCAATGCGTGCAGATGCAAGTGAAGGCTTCAGATGTGGACTCCATGGGAGGCTTCCTGCAAGCTTGCTCTTGCATAGCTCAGCCCAACAAAACACACTCTCCATGCTTCTTTGCCAGGCCCAGGCCAGTGTGAACATTTGTGTACTTGGGTCGTGTGTCTTCCTGTGAACTTTGGGGAAACAAGACTGAGCTGCTGCATGCTGTGCAGATGGACTGCTCAGTGTAGATGACCCACAATTCCACTCATCTTTCAGCGAAGTGTACAGTGCAGACAGTCTGCAGGTGTGTCACTCTGGCAAACACAATTGCATGCCAAGCTATGGCTCATTGCTGCATAGCCTGTTGTCCTGATACTCATACCATGGTGCACTACCACATCTACAGCATGATGAGCAGCTGTAGGCTTGACTATCATGCATGTCTTGCTGCTGGTCTGCTTTCGTACAGACAGTCTGGTGGAATGCAAATTTCACCAGAAGCATCTCTGCAGTGCACACATAGAACCTCATAACACATTCTTGTTGACGGTTGCCAGACAGGAACTGTGATGTCTAAAACTAATTGACAATGTGCCGGCCAGCATAGGAAGCAGAGCAGTAAGAGTGCATGGGCAACATGGGACATGTCCCTGCCTGTAGCTGCAATGTACCTGTGATGTCCAGGTTCCCTGGCATGCTATTCTAGGCAACCATGACTACGGCGAGTGCTGGACAGATGAGAGCTGTGCAGAGGTGACAGCCAGATGTCAAGGCCGACCTGACTGCTATCTCAGTCCTCTTCATCAGGTGATTGTTTGCCCTGTCTGCCCATGTTGTAGCATCCTTACCATATGATGTTGCTCACCAGTCATTGTGAGACGCAAGATACCACTTCGTGGATCTGCCTTGGTGCATGCCACCTGCATGAGACAGGCAGAGGGAGATGCATACCAATGCATAGCAGCAAACATCTAAAGCACAACTTCAGGCTGTGCAACATGATATGCACAATCAGTTGCGCATTTCTGGGTGGGACAGGCAAGCAGCAAATGTGGGTGCGCAACCCGTAGAGACAAGCGAGCAATGCCTGAATGATATGTGCTGAATTGTTCAGACAGGATGTGTCTGTCTGTGCAGTTGGACGTAGCTCTGTGGGAGCAGGACTGGCGATGGCACTGTGAGAGGAGTTTCATGCTGACTCTAGGCAATGGAGTTGCAGACCTCTTCTTCATTGACACCAACCCTGCAATATCAGACTACCAGACAGCTGTATTTGCAAACAACACAGGTGAGCAAGCAGATGCTGGGACGCTGATTCATTCATCGGGTCAGTGAAGAACTACCTTCCCAATGATGCCCTGGATTTCACAGCCCAGAGAAACTCTTTCAGTTTTCCTGCTGTCATGTCCAGTAAAGTGCTGGTAGGTGTCTTGTCAGTCTGTCAGATGCAGAATTGGCTCTTGCGCTTGGGAAACCATTCATCATGTGGTGCAGTGACAATTTTGGGAAGTTTGCTCTCCTGATATCTTGCTTACAAGGCATCTTCAGAGATACCAGCTTCTCCACGAAGATGGCGAAGCACTCCTGGTGAAGGTGGTACCTCTGAAGATGCCTTGTATGCAAGATATCAAGAGAGCAAACTTCCTAAAATTGTCAACATACCACATGATGAATGGTTCCCCAAGCACAAGAGCCAGGTCTGCATCTGACAGACTGACAAGATATCTATCAGCACTTTACTAGACATGACAGCAGGACAATCCAAACCTTCTCTGGGCTGTGGATACCAGGGCAAGTTTAGTTAGAACTGTCACAACCTATATTGTTGCAGACTTCAGCATGTGTATCTGTTTTCCATTCAGGTGGGATCTTGCAGCAATCATGGCAAGAGAACTTGCTCGAGCTAGAAGCAAACCTAGCCAGATCAACAGCCCAGTGGAAGCTAGTCATCGGGCATCATCCAGTCCGGCGAAACAACCGGCCAGACAACAACATGGACATGTTGCCGAGTTTAGAACCCGTCTTGGAGAAGTACGGTGTCCAGGCCTACTTTTGCGGGCATGAGCACAATCTGCAGTACATACACCGGCAGAACAGCAGTGTTCATTACGTCATCACGGGCGGAGGCTCCCTCACAGACTACAGCCCCATTGTGCACTTTGACAATGGGGGTTCACAGTTTCAGTATTGGGGTTCAGGTGAGCAGACCCCATGTTTGGTGCATTTCACAAGGTCATTGCAACATTTTGAAGTGGAGACTTTGTGCTTGGGTTATCGCATCTCTGCTCATGTTATGTAAATGAGACATCTGATCAGCTCTGATCCCAGTTGCGGCTGTTGTTTACCCCTCACACAGTATTGCATGGCCATGGAAAGTGTATGTGTTGTCTAGGCTGGAAGCCTTGTCTTGACGTACCTGATGGGGTGACATGGACCCTTGAGCGCTCATGCAAGAATGCTTGCAAGAATGCTTGCAAACATGCCTGCTTCACTGCAGGCTTTGTGGCCTGTGCCATGGAAGGGTCTAGCCTGTCCTGTGATTTCTACGGCATCACACAGAAGAAGCCTGTGTACAGTATTCAGCTCACAACGTACTGATCAAGCTGCTGAATAAAATTGGCAAGTGTATGTTGGTGTCACTGTACTTTTGGTATACCATGGTCCACTGGAAGTTCCTTTTTGTGTGTAGGGTTTGTGTTTTTGTGTTGTGGTCAGCTAGCAGCAGCAGGCATCATAGATAGGCAACTTTGCCAATAGAATGCTAAGCAGCTGTTGTGCACTATTTCATGCTTGTTCGACCGCTTACACGGTTGCTGAGTACATCCTTGTATGCTATGATGCAACATCCTTGTATGCTTGAAAAGATTTATGATGCAAATGTGTGCAGCTGGCATTCTAGTAATTTAATTTGACGTATCCATGGTTGGAAAGTCGATCAGACGGAATATAAGTCGTTACACTTACACTGCAAAGCAACAATTGGCAGTTGAATGCGAGCAAAGATAGCCTCTGGTTTACACGCTGAGATGCCCAGTACCACACAAGCTGGACACATGCAGGTTGAACTTCAACAAACACATACAACAGGGAAATGCTGAAAAGGAGCGTCCCGGCTCATGATTGTACAGCAGATATGTGGAATTGTTCTTCTCACAAGAGACTCAAGAAACACAAAGTTTGAAAGGGGAAAGGCATGCTCATTGCTGTTTCTTTGATTGGCAATGGCCAGCAATCATCCTGCACACTAACTGGCCTTGAAAAGGGGGAATTGAGGCTGGAGAGACATTCCAGCGTCAACCATGCTGTGGCATGAAGACAGAACTGACCAACCAGCAGGAGCATGACTAGACGAACCCAGCTGAAACAAGTCAGGACTGAGGGTTAGTATCCTAGGGGAAATTGGACCCAGAGGCTCATGCCATCTGCTCACAAACCCATTACTCCCACTACCAAACAGGGCAGGGCGTAAGGTCCCCCCGTGACCCCCCAAGCCACTTGATGCTCCCAGAGATAGTGCACCACTCGAGTGAGTCTGCGGTCTGAACCCCCCTTCTCGGCCCTCCAACTCCCCCAGGGCGTCCATGAGACTGCCAAACCGGATGGTTCCGCCGCTGCTACCGCCACCACTGCTGCCACCGCTCAATGCTTTAGAAATGCGGCCAGACCTGACATGATCCAGCGCAAACCTGTTCATGCTGTTGCTGCCACTGCGCCTGTGAGTGCTGTGGTTTTTGGCTGACACCCGACCGCTGTGCTGGATGCTTTTGGGCATGATGTCAGCAGCTTCCGCAGCAACTGCAGCTGCTACTGCGAAATTGGCAGCTGCTGCACGCCGCTGGATTGCAGTCCTGCCATTGGGCTTCCGAACTGCAACACATTGCAGCTTCCAGTCAGTACAGACTGCATGCTGAGACTTGCACAGGTACACAAGTTGCTCAAATTCCATGATATATGATCAAGTAGAGCAGGGAGCACCTGCTTGTTATGCCAGGAAAAACCTGATTGCAATGAGGAATGCAGGCACAGTGTAAGGCTTGATGAGACTGTTGCTTGGGGCAGCATGCTGTAACAACAACACGTTGACAGAAAGAGTTGCAGAGCTCATCACCACCACTATGCTGGTATAAGCAGACAAAAAAGCAATCACTTCAAATTGGGGTTTGGTACTGACCCTCAGGGGCAGAGGCCTTATTGTGCATGGGGGAGCCAGGGCTGTCATGAGCAGCACTGGCATCAGGGCCACTGGAAACAGCCCTCAGGTGGCGCGCCCCTGCTGCTGGCTTCACCACTTCTACTTCTTCATCATCAGGAGAAGCCTTGGCGGTAGGCTTGGGGCGAAGGGAAGCACGGGTGACCCCGGGGGCTGGAGGGCTGTCTGCTGGGGTCTCTACTGCAACTGGCTTTGCATTGATACCGTATGTACCACGTATCCGCCCCTGAACACAGTCACAAGATTAACCAGCTGGTATGACATGCTGGAGTGGCAACACTGCCGCAATATCACAAAGCAATGGTTCTTGCCAAACAAAAGCAACTCAGTCTGTCAAGTGTGTGTCAATGCTCATAGCATCAGAATCAGTGATTGGGAAAGTGTTGTTTGCTGTGCAGATCCTCTCAACCATTGCAAGTTGTTCAATTGCCAATACAAATCTTGCTCAGCAGCAACCAATATCAACAGCAGGATTACCTTGCGAGGGTGCCTGCTGTGCATGAGCTGGCCATCAATCTTGTGTGCTATCTTGGCCCCAAGTTTGCGCAGCTGTGGAAGCAGTTGCCTCACAATGGTGTCCAAGACGAGGTTGAACAAGTCTGGTGCTAGAGTGCAACCATATTTGAAACCAGTGAAACCACTGACAATGGTTTCAAGCAGGGTT
>JAABUP010004087.1_pt1 | contig 24477 bp, 31 predicted proteins | sample 5559201 | NCBI WGS metagenome assembly JAABUP01 (sample SAMN10711887, study PRJNA513373) | rock metagenome | isolation source: Antarctica rocks | place: Antarctica
AATGACCTTCTACAGGGGAAAGCTCAACTTGACTGCGAGCGATCCCTATACGGATTCGGTCAAGCTTACGTTCTGGACATGTTTGCAGTTAGAGAGGTAAGTCGACATCATGCAAGCAGATGGTCTACTCGCAGCATCTGATCCAGTGTGTGCAGTGATATCCTTGGGGAACTCGATTTACCTCGCAGTGGGATTACCACATACGACCACCTATACAGTGACAATGGTCTCCCAAAGGGTGTCACACTAGAATATTGGCCGATTCTGCAGCAGAAAGACGTGATGATATCCTATTCAGCACAGCTGCAGTTACGCGTTCTACTCAACCGGATACACTGGGCGTTGTATAATGTAGAGCAAGCTGGTTGGTCGACTAAAGCATGCGCTGAACTGGATTACCAGCTTGCAGCATGGCGAGGTGGACTTCCCGAAGACTACCGGTGGTCAGATACTGATCCGCCATCTCCTGACATCAATGCTGCATGCATGCGTCCCAAGTACTATGGTGCCAGCTACCTGATCCATCGTCCTTTCTTACACGATGCCCTCCATCCGATACAGCCCAATGGTACCTCAAATCCAGCCGTGCAGCAGAGAAGCTTTCCTCCCGCATCAGTAAAGCCCGTGGAAGTGACTCCAGAGGTCTATGAGGCATCTAAGAAATGTGTCGAGGCTGCCATTCAGAGTACCATTGCCTTTGACGGAGTCCACAAACGGCCCATTGTCACCAACATCTTCGGCACAGCTCACGCGTATGTATCATGGTTCTCTCTTGTCTAGATTCCCGACGCTAAAAAGTTATACAGACAGTTTGGCAATATCTTGGTCTTGGCCGCGACCTACCACGCAGGTTTAACACAGCTCATCTCGCAACAGCAATTGCAGTCGCTTTTCAACCGAACCATAATCTTTCTCGATCGTTTGCAGCCCATCTCGCCGTCGCTGGCTAAGGACGCCAAGATCCTTCAAAGCGTGCAGAAGTTCCTATTCTCTAGTATGAACGACTGATTTTCGTCAACGGATAATTAGGAAGGGATAGTTGCTACTCAACTCAGCATCCTAAGCTAGTACATAAAGAATTCTCTGTCTATGCAAGCTCGACCGACCGTCGACCGCATCTTCCCAGATCTACTGCATTAATTCCTTGCATTCATATACCCCAGATCAACATGATCATGTCAATGGCGGTCTTTTGTAGATCTAGCCTCTGCGCTTGTTGCAATACATTAGAGAGCGAAATAACGGGGCGGCTTGCATCATTCTATTCTTTTACATTCTATCTTGCGAAGTGTTTGATTTTATATCCGGATCAGTCACAGTTTGTTGTGCCTACCTTAGTTCTGTCTGAAAGCTCATAAAGTCCGTATCCAAGGAAGGGCAGCAACAGCACCGTTCTCTTTTGATTTCTCAAAGTTGAAGTGTCGTGAAGTCGGGCCATAATTGTCAAGCTTGATGGGAGCGATCTATGAGGTGGCCGGCATCATCGGATTGAACGATGGATCAATGGAAATGGCTGTACTCAATCCGTACCTCCCGAATTTGAAGCGCAAGGTCGATGGGATGTTCCTCGACTCTATTCTTGATTTCCGTTATGAACCCTTTCAAACCCAGCCGGGACAAAGTGAACTACTGGGAATTCAGAAGGTAAGGGCTTTGGCGAGAGCCCAGAAGATGACGGACAGTTCCTGGCTTCCCCGCAGTGATTTATTCTTTTAACCTTTTGACGCACAAAGTCCTCGTTTGTAAGCTCCGCTACTATTAAGGGGTAATCTATTGAGGGTCTTTAACCTGTTATAAGCTTTCATCCCGCTTATGTTTAGAGTCCATCAGCTATAATGACCGCTTCCAAAGCTGTCATACTGCGTTGCATCCCATTTGTATATATGCATATAGTCATGAGGCTCTGCTGTCACGGCGACTCTAACTCTAACCTAGCTGCTTCTCGGGGTCTACGACTGATATTCCTGCCCTCCTCCACGATAGGTTTAATGCCGCCGACAGAAAGTAGGACCAATAACTTACTCAGGGCATCGGGTCAAGAATGGATGACAATCGGGAACTTCAATTGGTTATCGCGGCGTGTTAGAGTCAGAAAGACTACAAGAAAAGTTTGAAGTGATGTCTAGAGGTGGAGGAGGTAGGATAAAACAGGATGGCAAACAAGATGGAGAATAGGTTCTGATGGATTGGATTGACTCACTTGTTTTCTGATATTGCCAGTGTTAAGCAACACAGCAAGTGAAAGGGAGGAGGCTGAGCCGCAGACCATATGAAAGAACCTGCATAGGTCCTGTTATGACAAAAAACACGCTATTCTTGACTACAATGCACTGCCTGCATCACTGTTTCAGTGATGACTGATCTCACTCATTTAAATGTTAACAGGTAGATAAAGGTCTATGTGTTTGTTCTCGCCCGTAGCTAGATATGACTCCGCAGTAGCGAACAGAACAAAGTAACAAGACCCTTTCAATCTGGAATTATATACGCGGGCGAGGGCTACTGAGACAAAGAGTGCGATTGGACATTCAGGTCTATAGTCAAGTCGATATGCCGACCAAAGTCGGATTTACAAGTGCGGAAACCTACGCCAAAGAGCCATTAGAGGTTATAGCTCCATTTCTGGCCACTGAAAGGGAAGCTCACGACCACAAGAACAATAATGAAGCGACCATCCCATTCGACTTTTGAACTGAGCACCAGCCATTTATATAGTTGTGCTGCAACAAAGACAGCTTACTCGGCCATGTGCCCACTGTACTTATAAGTAGGAAGCGCCCGGACTAGCTGGCTCTTCATCGCGTTCAATTACAGTATTTTGAGCCTATACCATTTGAGTTGTTCAGGTGTTGCCGGTGCTGATCCAATACCCATTCGGGACTCCTTTCCATGTGCGGTGAGGCAGCCTCAGCGGCCGTACCCTCAACGCCTTCCATTCTGCTTGATGGTTGCTGGTGCCTTGATACCGAGCCAGACCTATCACTTCAGAGGAGCCGTCGAATCGACTGCGATATTCCTCCGGGACGTGGGCCAATGCCAGTACCTTTAAACTGGACCAGTGCCCCGTATGGTTTGCTACCGATACGCTTCCGATGAGCGATTAGAATCGCTAAACCAATGTATAATGGGGCATCGCGTTCAAAATGTGAGGGTCTACAGCAAGAAGTCAACGCTGAAGTTGTGAAGACTTTAAAGGAACTCCGCGAGTCCATAAGGACCCCCGGACCATCGGAAGCAGCGACATCAAGGGATCCCCCAACGGTGTTCGTAGAGGAACCGGCCACGAACCGGCCGAAGGCGAAGCACTCTCTGTCCCACCCGGACAAATACGATGGGGAGAAGAAAGCGGCATACCCAGCCTTCAAGGGTCACTTGCGTGCCAAGTTGAGAATCGACCGGGCAGCAATCGGTGAGGAACCGGAACAGGTGTGGTATGGTTTCGGCCGTCTAGCTGGCAAGGCAGCGGACCGCATCTTTCCTTGGATTGATGCCACCGAGAAGAGAGGGATTCGGCTTCGGGTCGACGACTTTTTCGACCAGCTTGATGCAGCGTTCTACGACGCCCAGGCTATTAGAGGCGGGAGGCTGGGAGTTTTCGGATGGGATTCGGAAGGCGTTCTTGAGGGCGGCTCTAAGTGTGGATCTCAGAGCACAACTCGTAGGCCGCGAGGAACCAACAGCCTATTTGGACTACGTGGCCTTAATTCGCCGCACATCGGATGACCTAGATGAAGTCAAGAGAATGAAACGCCACCGAACCGGGTGGAACTTGACGCGCCCTGCCAAAGAAGAGGCGAGTTCCGCCGACACCATGGACTGGGAACCTACCCCGCAAGTGGCCGCCGGGAAGCCGTCGAATCGTGGGCGGACCGGCGCCGACAAGCCGAGAGCCAAGTGGGTTTCACAAGATGTACTGGACCAACGCCGTGACGACCAGCTTTGCCTGCGTTGCGGAGGAGACAGTCATTTCATTGACAAGTGCCAATATGCCCCCGCCAGACGCCCGAACAGTAGCCGTCCTGAGCGACGAGCCGCTGTAGCAGCATCGTCATCATACCCCATCACTGAAAAGGCACCGGCCAAGGACCGTACCGCTACCGGCAAGGCAAAGACCAAGAAGACGCAGCCCCTAGCCCGAGTAGAGGAGGTGCAAGACGAATCCGGGTGGAGCTCTGCTTCGGACTCGGAAAACGAGTGAGCTCTGTGCGAAGTCGCGTGCGGAGCGGAGAGGATTCGGGGACGTTACGGGAGGAATGGAGGGAATTCAAGAAGGACATGCATTGTGAACCAATTATACTCTCCAGTCTAGTCAATGGGATTTCTTTTGCTAAGACTATGGTTGACACTGGTTGCCTTTGTTATGGACCATGTGACCCTGGGCGTATGAGCTTCTTCAAGAGGGGTTGCAGGAGCTATCTTAACTAGTGGCAGGGTCGGAGAGGCGTCTATTGGAGTACTGGGGAATTGATCTCAACGACGAAGGTGTGGAGGTGACAGTTATCTAGTGATTTTGTGTCTATCTAAGTTTCCAGGCCTTTGCTATGGTGTATTTCCCACGTTGTCCTTTGTAGACGTAGCAACTCTGCAATGAAATTGTATTGTTGCGTTGCCTTCACTTGTACTGCGCTGCACTTGCATGTGTGGCTAGTGATTTATGTGTACCTTAGCCTCAAGCTTAGGCATAGTTATGGCTTGAGATTAGGTAAGCGTACCATATTCTCACACGCGACATGTGTAGTGCGAGACTGCCAACAAAATTCAAGAAATACGGTTCAGTACTCAAGAAGCGAAACCACCAAGGTCACTTGAATGAGATGTCACAGTATCAGCAAAATCCTTTTCTGCGTTTCCCCCCTGAGATCATAAGTTCTGTCATAGCACATCTACCAAAAGAAACCACAGAAACCTTAAGGCGCGTCTCAAAATGCTGGAAAATCCTGACCGAGTATCACTGTACTGGCTGTGCAATCAAACAGCACTTTCCTGGCACTGAAGCTGCTCAGAGGACATTTGAAAGTGTTGAAGAAGCTAACTTGACATATCGTCGACTTTGTAAGACTGAAGTCCTCTTGTTATGTCAATCTAGCTCACATATTCTCCTCTAGTATATCAGCAAAAATCCATCCTAAACGGAAATGTTACACGCGTTTTCCGGTACGATAAGGTGAAAACTTGGCACCTCAGCAGAGATTCATTGCTCTGGGTAGATCCATCTTGGACAATCACTATAGAAGAACTTCGCAGTCAGGAACAGGTGTCTCTAAAGGCTGCGTCTTGGTCTAGGGTTCTGGGTGAAGAAAATATTGTGGTTACGGATGCATTCCTAACTGCTGATGGAGACATACTGGTTGCAATAAAACTCTCTGATGATGATCATGAAGGCAGTGAAGAGTAAGCAGACATGCTATTGATACACATATTCATTCTAACATGTTTGCACAATAGTGGGGACAACTTTGATGCACTGGCATTACTATCACGCGAAGGGGTGGTCTACTGGTGTTTTCAGTTGATGGCTTTCACCTCAGCTCGAAACCTGCATGTGAATGCCGATACATTCTACTACACTTCCAGGTTGAACCAAGAGACCTCTCTAAACTCTTTGTTCACCACAAGGAGTGTGAATGATGCATCTCTGATTCATGAGACCAGATTGTCATTCAAGGCAAAGTCCAACAAACATGATACTCCACAAAATCAGAATAAGAGACTCGCCCTACTCGCCAGCGATGATGCAGGAGATTTTGTTATTGATACCACTACTGGATATAATGTACTTCAACCAGATCAGTCCAGCAACATCATACTCAGTGCTGTGGAGGACAAAGCCTGGGAAATCCCATCTGTCAACCAAGATGAAGATATCATTCTCTCTGAGTATCTTTATGACCCACAAACACAGGCTCTTGTCCGCAAGGAAGCTGTCCATGAAGCTCAGTTTATGGATGAAAAGTGCTGGGGTCTTGATGGCGATCATCAGCTTTTCTTCAGTGCCGCAGGCATTGAAGGAATTGAACAGGAGGGCCAGCCGCAGAGCGAGAATATGATGAGGTCTGTACGACACACAGCCTTTGTCGCATCTCTTGAACCACAGCACCTAGAGGATGAAGAGGGTATCAAAACATGCAGACACGTGCAAATGTCTTTACCCGGACATCCGAAACGACACGACCTTGAGTTCTACCTGTCATACGCCGCAGCTGATACGCGCGAGGACATCACATTCCATCCAATAGATGGCTACCTAGTGGTTCAGGAGAGAGTTTTCTGTGATAGTACGATTATCTTGCTGGACTTTCGGCCCACTTGGTAGTGTGCTTTTCTTGTCTCACTGTTACCATTATGCGTTGCTGTCAACATCAAATATCTTTCTAATAGTAGTCTGAGCATTAGCCTTAATTCCAAGCTCGTAATCTATCCTACCTTCTTCATGGGGCACCTAGAAATTGAATGGTATCGCCGTAACCTCGACACGGGGCATTTCCTCGATTTGGTGGCTTGAATCGACAGGGCCCATATGAGCTTGTTCCAGAACAGCTGCTCTGATGCCGGTAAGCCTGCGTTCCATCTGTATCAAACGTAGGGACTTCAAGATACACGGGTCATTGTATGTCGCTCGAGCGTGTCAGTTGCAATTGCATTGCACAATTGTATGGCTGTATATGCAGAAGAGAGGCGCAAATTATGGTGAGCGCGTCTCAGGTCATCTAAGTCAGCAGAAGCAGTGTCAGTGTGAGAAGTTCTCGCTGAGCAGTAGCTTGCTTATCGGGGTCCCCGAATGCTACAGTCAAGGTCTGAATGAGGTCATTGACAGTGCTGTAATCTGTTGTGTTGTCTAGCTTGATATGGGGCATGACCTGTCTCATAGCTTGCCCTTCGAGGCGACTGATAGCGTAAAAGATCTTCATATTCTCCAAGGGGAAATGGTCTTTATTGAGGGCCAGTTTGGTGCGGAGTTGGGCGAGGAAAGGTTCAAGCTCAGCTCTATTTCCATTGAACTTGTCAGGGTCTAGGTGCTTGGGTGAACGGCTTTCTTGAGGGCTGGTAGTGCGTGTAGTGAGGGCTTGGACGAGCTGTTTGTTCGTGTTGAGGAGTTCGCGCTCGAGGGTAGCGATGGTGGACTCATGCTTACAGCATAGTCTGGCGAGGTTCGTTTGATAGGCTCCAGCATCTCTGAGATAACTGAACCATGTGTTTGGGCGTAAGGCGACGTCTGCAGATAGTGTCGATGATGTGAGCTCCGTGAAATGCTCTTGAGCGACAGGGAAGTCAGGGATGGGCAAGGCGTTGTAAGAGGTTACATCGGCCATATGGCTAGAGGGTAGAACGTAGTGTCACGGGGCGTATTCAGTAGGCTTGAGCAGCGGCAGTAGGTCTATGGTATTGACTAAGACGTTCTACAAAGAACAGAGGAGCTGTTCGGAAGGCGCGCTTGGGCGTGGCTCGACTGCCCACCTTTGGTTTGCCAACTCCCTCGTCAGCCAACTTCCCTGCCACTGTCCGTCTTCGTCGCCATACTAGCACAATCCCACCACCATCAGCGGAAATCAATATCCTGTAGCAGTTTTTAAGATTGCAGACATGCGATTCTGCGCGTTGCGTAGGCAAAATGCAAAGCATCTGGAACGCATCAAGCTCAGTTGAGAAGAGGAGGAGTTTCCTCGTCGGGACTAGTCATCACCAGCCACCACTCGCCACAGCCACCACAGCCACCACTCGCCAAAGGCGCCGGATTCCCACCTGGAGAAAAGGGTCGACAACCCACCCATAAGATCTACCCCCTCTTGCTTGCCCGCCTCGGCACGTGGATCACTCCGCAAGCAGCTCTACCAAAGGCCTACGAGCAGCGTCCACGGCTGCATCTCTCCGATCCGAACTCTGGACCTGGAACAAGGACGGCCTCCGTGTCCTGTTCTGGTAGGTCCCGTTGTCAGGTGCCTGTTCTAAATACCAGGCAGCTAAAGGGCGGGATTGGATCTGGACACGATAGCTCAAGGGCATCAAATTCGAAACCCAAGGAGATGAAGTCACAGACAGATGCGGAATCGATGACTCGAGGGCTCGAGAAAAAGACCGAGGCTGCCGTGCTGGAACAAGATTCCGATTCAGGGTCAAGGCCGATCAAAGCAGGTTGTTCCTGTGATGGATTGCTTCAACCTCATCAGTGGTTTGTGCCTCGCTTTCCGCCGGAACCTAATCATGCTAGCTACTAATCACACTCTCAACCCTTAAGCTTCCATGCATCCGATTGGCATCACATTCTCCGCATCCAAAAACCCGAAATTCACATGGACAGACAGCTTTGAAAGTGTCAAGAACGACGAGCTCGAAGGACTCATCGTCGAGTGTCGTAGCGCACTTCATTCACTCGAAGCCGAACTTTCAGGCCGGAAAAGTCCTCAGGTTGATGAAAATCTTGAAGTTTACTATAAGAAACTCCAGGAAAACGCCCGAAAAATCAACCATTTCGGAGAGCTGGGCTCCAAGGAAAGGCTGCCCTTGGATGAGGCAAGACTTGTTATAGAAGAGCTCAAAGATCGCAAGGTCGATCTTTCCCAGACTCACAGGGACCAGATACCTAGAGATCAGACTCGCAAGGATCAGACCCGCAGGGAAGATATGATTTACGGACAGTTTTTGTGGCTGATCTCAAGAGTTGCTGGCCCTGCCTATGTTTTACTCATTATCTGCAGTTTGGGAAGACGTAAAGTGCACAGACTGAACTCGAGTCAGAGTGCAAGACTTATCAAATATGTGGCACAACACCGGGATTCACTCTTCTGTACTGTCCTTGAGAACGAGGCGAAAGAAGTTGGCTTTTGTCAGCCAAGTATGAGTCTCTCCCTTACCTTGTTACATTGACTGAATTATTCAGATACTAATGTCAACCTCCTGCCTGAGAGAGCCTCCAGAAAGCGCAAGCGCAGTGAAAGCGAAAACACAAGTTCCCCCACCTCATGGATCGATCTAGTAATGGACTCTCACAACAGAGGTAATTCATCGGACATATATGACAAATCTCGACAACTACAGCAGAAATCGAAAGAAGCAGCGAGCCTACTCGATTTTGATTGCCCTCTCGAAGTCAAGGAGGTGACTTCGTCCGACGGGGGCTTGAACGGTGGTGTTCTCACCCCCGTCTCAGATGCTGCGAAAATTATCGATACACCACAAAACCAAGTTGCTGTCCACCAGCAACCACCGAGGTCCCCTTACCAATTACATGATGACAACTGGGCTGCAACAGATGAAGCAGACTTGGATGCCCCCAGGCCCCGCGTCCGCATCGGTGGATATGAAGCATGCGATCCCGACTGCAGCATTCTTGATCTTCCCATTGACATCACTCCGACAAACGCAGACGAATCTCCAACACTCGTTTCGCCTCGCAGCTCAATCATCTCACCAGTTCGCGCAGACCAGCATATCACAAACTTCCAACATCTAGACGAGGAGTCGAAAGACCTTGCAACAATTCTGGTTTTTCTGGGCGGAGCTGATGTACCAGAGAGCATGCTGTTACGTGGTTGCCAGCCTCGGAGATTCTGGAGTCCTGCCGGCGAAATCGAAGAGGTGCCTGCTTTGGGCCTTATGCCTGCGCTCACAGACGCTGATAAACTCACACTCGCCATCCAACGTCTCGAGTGCCTTGCGCTCGTCACTTCAAAAGCTGGGCCTCTGGGCCGCCGAAGCTTTGCGATCGATTCAAGCATGCGAGTGCACATAGAGGAATGCACGCAAGACCCGAATGTATGGTACATTCAAGCTACAAAACTCGTCTTTCACACCTTCCCCATGGATCGAGATATAGAGCCCTATTTGTGAGTCGCCAGACTGAAGCCTCAAATAGAATGTACGCTAACCAGTCATCAACAGCTACGCGGAATTAGGGAGGTCACAGCTGCCACAACTTCAGCGGGCCCTGTCGTACTTCGATACGCCTGGGGTTATGGAAGCACTTTCATTTCAAGAACTCGCACAAGTGGTCGAAGGCTGTTTGTCGTCCTCACGATTTTTCGGATCGGATTGGAAGACTAAAGCCCTTAGCGCTGCGGACAGAATAATGGAAGCCGGGCTAAGGGACGAACAGCTATTGGCGAGACTAATGCTGCGGAAAAAGGCATTGTCCCGCGCGTTCCCCGGTGAAATCTGGAAAGGCCTTGACCACGCAGGTGATATCATCCAGCAATATCTGATCCCTGTTGATCCAAGGTCGAATGCATACTTCGGAGAAGCCTTGTTGAGCAACGCACAGGGGATGATCGAGCGCCATGAGCTTCCCAATGCACGGTCTGAGTTGACGAAGTTCAAACCGTTTTACAAGGACAGTCCATCAAACCAAGAGCAGGGTGTAATGCATCTGATAACTTTTTGGGAGGGAAAGATTTGTCGCTATGGTGGTGACTTTGTTCACTCAGAGCAATACTTGACGCAACTGTTACGGACACAACCGCGGCACAGTTGGATGCTCTCCATAGTTACCTCCCATCTCATACCAGTACAGTGCGAATTGGGCAGGGTTGATGGCGCGATGCATCTTGCAAAGACCGAGCTGGACGACTTGGAACGCCGAAATTCGCTACATCATGGCATAGGAAGACGTCTAAGACTTGCATCAGCCGATTCGCATCTTATGAAGGCTTTGTGGACGGTCAATGCAGCACTGGTTACCCTCGGTAAAATCTCACGTCCTCTCGATTCTCTGAGGTATTTCATTCCTCCAAAGGCCGCACGGGACTCATTAGAGAAGGCGAAAGAGACGTACCGGGCACTTCAGAAAACCTATCAGGGCATCCCCAATCCTGGAAAGGTCGCCAAAATGAATTGTTTCTGTATTTCGGCTGGTCTAGCGATGATCTCACATCTCGAAGGCCATTTGGAGACTGCTCTTTCATACTGGAAGTGTACCTCGAACGCCGCGGAGAAATGTGGCTGGAAGCCAGGCTTTGCGGAGATGATTATCACTTATTCCACGAGTGAGCTTAACCTCAGGCTTGGCAGGCCAACAGAGTCATTTGATCTTCTCGAGAGGGCGAAGCATCTTTTCCAGCAAGCAGGCCGCCAAACGTACTTCGTTGCTCTCGGCACGCTTTGGCTCGATGTGGTGGGAGATTGGATTGAGCTCAATGGAGGTTGTAGGATGGTCATGCGCCGATGTTGAAGGGCTTTAATCTTCTGGGAAGGTAGTAGAAGATGTATTCTAAGCTTCGAGTTATTGCTGTACTGGTTATTGCTGTACTGGTATCTGTCTATTGTAGCTACTGAGACGGACGAAAATGCATTATCGTAGACTTTCACTTATGCAGTCAATCCCCTTTATTTGATCACCGCGGCTCCTGTTCGATTCAGAGGAAGCATAGCACAAAAAGGGGACGCCATATTTCGAGAGATCCAGAATCGGAAGCATTTGAGATCTATACTCGGAGTGGGCACAGCGAGAATTGCAGGATGGTTGGGGAGATATTATTAAGCGACGAATGAGGACTGAAAAATGATGGAAGCGCACACGGATAATTTTGTCTTTAAAGTTTTCTCCTCCGATGCCAACTCCATGTCATAAGAGCCGACCCTCGAGCACATAGATAAGGATAGACGCTCCTCCTTCTAACTTGCGGCAAGTTGCATACTATTCAAAATGAACAAGGTTTTGACCGAGAGAAGCTATCAGGTGAGAGGAGCGATGTGAAGAAATCTGATCGTCCTCTAATTTCAAACAGAGTGCCATAGGTCTTCTCAACAGCGTGCGCCGGAAAATGAGACCCAGTTCCCTGGCAGTGCCCAACTTGCAAGACATGCCAAGCTCAAATGGGCTACCTAGTTTGAAAGGGTCCCCGAGCTTGAGCGGGATGAGAGAGTGGCTACAGCTGCTTGGTCATTCAGTACCAGTATACGTTCATCGATGACATCGGGATAACACTGATCTTACAAGTCTAGGACACGGACATCAATAATTTGAATGTTATACATGTCGCCGGAACGAAAGGAAAGGGTAGCACATGTGCTTTCGTTGATTCTTTCCTTAGAGTGCATCGGGAAAGGACTGGCTTTCCGCAGAAGGTCGGCCTTTATACTTCGCCCCATCTCAAATGTGTGCAAGAGAGAGTTCGGATTGATTCTAAGCCCATGTCGGAAGCCCTTTTTGCAAAGTACGTCTTTGAAGTCTGGGACGGATTGTCGTGTCAAGAATCCTCAAAACCTCGATACCTCCAGCTCTTGATGCTTGTCTCGGTCCACGCGTTTATCAGGGAGGGAGTCGATGTGGCGATCTACGAAACTCACAGCGGTGGAGAATATGACGCTACAAATGTTATTCAAAAGCCGATTGTCACGGGAATTACAACAATTGGGATGGACCATGTTGAACAGCTCGGCCCATCAATCGAAAACATCGCCTGGCATAAGTCAGGAATCTTCAAACCCGGAAGTCCTGCCTTTTCAACTCTTCAGGAGTCGGCAGCTGCTGAGGTGCTTAAAGACCGAGCAGCCAAGAAAGGAGTTACGCTTGATTTCGTCAACGTGAGCCCTTTGCTCCCGACCAACGCACGCGCTCTGAAGCCAGAGGTTCAGAGAACAAATTCCTCGCTAGCCCTCGCCCTCGTCAGTGCTTTTCTAGAGAAGAGGGCACCTAAATCGCATCGCAACCTGACTTTGCACGATGTACTCCAAGGCATAGAGCAGTTTTTCTGGCTAGGACGGTTTCACCAAATTATCGACGGAAATCACCACTGGTTCATCGACGGAGCACATAATGAGTTAAGTGTGCAGAAAGCTGCGCAGTGGTTCGCAGCTTCCGTTTCGGAGATGCAGAGGTATATATAATCTTTCATCCATAACGCAGAATCACAAGTTGACATGTTTAGCAACACTTCGCCTCCTACACGCATTCTCATTTTCAGCAATATTTCGGCACGAGATGGAGCGGCTCTTCTGAATTGTATTGCTCGATCGCTACGAGATGGCGGTATACAAATACAACACGTCATCCTGAGCACATATGAAGAAAGGGAAGATGGCAGTGTCAGAATTGGTATGGCCAAAGGCTACCTCGTTGCCGTACCTCCCATCAACTAATTCTCCATTTAGACCAATGCTTCCAAACCCCCGAAATGGCTTTCTCGCTAGATGTTCAGAAGGATTACGCTGAGGCATGGAAGAACATTGATCCCAACGTTGAAATATCAATCGAGCCCACTATCGAGGGAGCTTTGAATCTTGCAAGGAGAATAGGCCATCGAAACAATGGAATGCAGACCCTGGTGACTGGGAGTCTGTACCTGGTTGGCGGTGCTCTTTCTCTCTTGGAACCGGAGACCTTGGAGCTGGCTTGAGCATCGCGGCAGCGATAACCCGTGAAGCTCTTGACGACCACCGAACGACGATTGTCAGACAAGAGTGAAACTCAGGTGAAGCATACTAAATAAGTTCCTATCCATTGAATCCCCGCAGTTCTCTATACAATCTTTATCTCTTTATCATCAAGTATTCTTTACAAGGTTTCAGAGAAGCTACAAGATGGCGTTGGCAGGCCCACCACCCCTTGGTCTTGGACTGACGCAATCAGACAATAGAGATGGTCTCGTTCCTTGCGATAAACGTTACAGACTTCAGTCAGTTCACGGATTTTTTGTTCGAGGTTCGCTATGGTCTGGGAATTCTTGTGTTCCTTCTCATTTCGGCGCTGCCTGAATCGTGCAGAGGCCTTCGCATTGCGCTTTCGCTTCTCGTCACTCAATCTCGAACCAGAGTGCAGGTCAACAGGTATTCGGATTTGACCGTTGAGAGTCGAGAGGTTGTGGCTGCTTTGCGACACCGAGTCGATGGGAAGACGGTATGAAGCGTTTGGCGCAGCGAACGGGCGTGGGATCGACGTCCAGTCGGTTAACGTTTGATATGTCATGGAGGATGACTGGGTCGCTCCCAGGGCGTGACGAGGGGCAGTTGAGGTATGACCGCAGTGATCGGAAGTACAGTACGATGTGCCAAGGGTTGCTGTGTGTGAAGGTACGGCTTGCGGGATCTCTATGCTAGGTATCCTTGATATGGTCGGAGAGGCGGGAATGGTTGGCAAGTCCGAGTTCTCTACTGTGCCGGGCGCAATTCTGTCGACCCGTCCATGGCATGAGGCAGAGGAAGGTTGCTGCGCTTTGTCGGTCCCTAGGATGCTACTTCGCCCCAAGGATGCCGCATGCGGAGCCGATCGCGGAGTCGATAATCGGCGGGGTTTACGATTCAATATTCCATCCTGAGCTCCCTCCGAAAATGGGTAGATACGATTTTCCTGGGACGGCTTGGCGCGTTCCGCGTCAAGAGACGGACGCTTACGGGCATCGGGCCCCAGTTGAGAGACTCCTCCGGATGAGTTCGGTTGAATGGGATTGAGGATGTTATGGAGATCAAGGAAGGATTGCTGGTTTGCTCGACCACTCTCATCAGCAGCGCTTGATGGTCTTGAGGAGGCCATCGCAGATGGCGTAAGGACGGGCGCTTCGGAGCTTATTGGGCCCACTCTTGCGTTGATGTCGTTACCTGTTACCCTGAAAGACTCTCATTGTCAGCTCCCACGTCCTCACTTTGAATTGGAAAAGTGTTATCACGGTCGTCATGACGAGTGTTTTACACAAGCGTATAAGAGGGCCTTGGCGACATGAGCTCCTCGTTCCCGAGCTCTTTTGACTTCCTGACGCAGGACATTGTCCTTCCCTTCCCAATTTACTGTGTACTGGGAGGTCTTTCGCTCATAGGCGGAGGGAGTTGCTCTGGATTCGCGAGAAATCCTTTTCGACCTTTTTGTCACCATTGACAGCGAGATAGCGCCAAGGAGTGGAATTCATGGGATGAGTGACGGCTGTCAAGGCGTCATTACAACAAAGCAGCGTGGACTATCGAGTTAAATGAGATGGAGAGATGGGGGATTGCTTGCGGGGTGTGTAAACAACGTTGGAAAGTAGAATTTGATTGAGACGCAATATAAACGTGGCCATTGTGTCTTTTGACCCTCTGATTCCCTCTCTTCTCTGCAGGTCCGATTTGAATTACCCCTTTTCTGGCCTTATCGACGTCATTGATGGAATCAATTTGGAGCTGGCAATTAGCGTGAGGGTATGCAGATACAACATTGTTTCGGCAAACTACGGTTAGTGTGATGGGACGGGAAGCGGCGGGGGACAGTCTCCCCTGTAACGAGTTCCTTGCATCCATATATGCTGATAAGGCTATCACGCATGTCGGCCAACCGGATTCCGGGCCGTAAAGGTAAAAGAACGTGGAGTTGTTGAGCAAAGGATCAATGACAACAGCCGTAGGGAGTCTCCTCGATCTTGCCTCGTTTATTGGCGGACAGTCCCAATTCTCACGTCCCTGACTAGGCGGTTCGTTGATTCTCCGACCCCTCCATTTGCTTGACAGGGAATTTGAAATTCATCAGGCTTGTTAAAAGGTGGCACCACACTAATAGCAAAGTTATCGTGGGTTATACTCAACACTCCCCCTAACCCACGATCCCATTGGTTATACAAAGTAACACTCCCCCTAACCTGTGATTGCCCTTGGACTTACTACCACAGGGGTGGAAAGGGTGCGCGCAGACGGTGGTTTGAACCCGCAACCTCTGGGCTTACTCCCCCCTCTAGGGTGGCCCAGGACACTCTTTACGCAGAACCACTGCACTAACCCGGGCTCATAACCTATTGAAAGGATAATGGGTACTCATGCTATCTGCCTATCTAGTGGATCTAATGCGTCGACGTTGACTGCAGTCAACTTGAGTATGATTAGATTGATAGCAGGAGCTCTGCCGTCTAAGGCAGGAGAAGACTCTGCCAGCCCCTTACACTAAGACTAAAGGAGTCAAGGAAGCGGATAGAACACCGCACTTCTCAACAAGGCTAGACATAGCCAGGATAAAAAGCCAGGCATAAGCTACGGGTATTGGCTTAAGACACTGAATTGTGATCTCTGAATTGCTAGAGGTGAAGGATCCCCCTTTGGAGACTCGTATCTTCAGTCGATTAACCCCCACACGCGCTTCACACACACTCGCTTTACAGGGCTTGCGATATATATGCAGGCCCTGAGAACCTGGACGCTTTTCCGGATGGCAAGACTGAAATATACACTACATGTGTAGATATTGAGACCATCTAGCTAGTTACACTTGTTATAAGCTGAGCTTCGTTCAAAAGCAACTTGGAAATATCAATACTAATGAAAATTCCTCAAGACTAAGTGCATGATTCAAATCCTCAATCATGGCGGATAATTATTTCTTGCCCACTTCAACCTCAAGTTCCTTAAACTACCCGTTGCAAGTCCTGTAATTGAATCTTTTGCTTGTTGTATCGATCACAGGGCTCAAAAACAGGGCGTATCGTACACTAGACCACATTTCAGATGAACGGACAAGAAAGGCTATACCTAATGTGTCATAGGGATGACCCGCTTCCCGTCTCGCTTAACCACGAAACGGGTCACAGGTAAGCGAATAGAATCAAGACGGCCGGCAACGACTCTCACCTCCACGTGGTGCCGGCTGGGAACCTGTGAATACTTATGCCTCCGGGTATTTGCAGTAGTTGGTTCGTTAATAATCTTCTTTAGTGAGTATCCAAAACCTCGTGGGTCCCCTCCTCCGAACGACTTGCAAAGTTGTTGGAATTGCTCATGAACAGTGTGTTGCGCCCTTGAAATCTTGGCAGGCAACTCGGTCGGGAAGATTGATTCTTCCTTCTGCTTCGGGGCACTCTGGAGCATCTTCAATGCATTCAGACTCCGTACCATGTCTCGACCGTATTGCTGTCGCACACTTGACTGGGACTCGGCAATACCGTTGAGAATACCTTCAAGCTCTTGGATCTCGCGAGACACAGGTGATACGGTAAGCTTGGCCTTGTTCGGCTTTTGTAAATTGTATAATACATCTTGTTAAGGCGAATTGGAGAAGGTATCGCTATTAGATATGTCTATGCCGTGGTACTTCTGTTGCTAAATATAGTCCTACAACTGTGGCAACAATGCCCGCCAGAGGCGAGATTTACTTCCGACATGGTGCTGGAGGATTCCAATCACCCGGATTGACCACAATGCCAATATGCAATTTCATGAAACATGATTGGACACGGTCAATGTTATAAACATGGCCTGAACATCACAGTAAATACTGTCGAATATAACCTTTGCTATTAGTGGTGCCACTTTTTGACAAATACAATGATTGCGCGTATGTGCATTACCCGGTCCAAAGGTAGCTCACACCGAACCAATCGTTTATTGCTTATTTAGCCTAAATTTTGACATGCTTCGCAACCTTCTGAGACAGCATTAGTGTCTCAGCTTTGAGAACCGAGTTACCACCGTCGAACCTTCCCCTCGCTACTCGTCACGGACCTTGAAGATCTTAAACCCACCAGGCACCATCGTCTGAAAGACACCTTTGGGGTCGTATTTCTTAGCCGCAGCGCGGATCTTCTCAACATTCTCCGTGCCGTAGCTCTCAAGTGGCTTCTGCGTCTTGTACGCGTAATCGAGATAGATGTACGGGTTTGCCTTGCCGATGCTCCGGGCGTAGGCGTTCAGCTCGCTAATCAGCCAATCACCGGTGCTCTGGAAGAAGTCATCCTGCTCAACGTCTTGCCAGGCTAGGTAGATTTGAAACACTGGAATTTTACCCCGGCTTAGTCATATTGGGTGTGGTTTTGAGAGTCGGCAGCGAAATGGGGTACTTACGAACAAGGTTTTCACTGAAGCGGTCAAGACCCAGGACGTTACCGCCATTTTCAACGCTGTGCTTAGCGAACACGGTTGGTATGGGCTGGAACATGTTTTGCATAGTCCAGTCACCTGAGACGCTGCTGAGCTTGCCGACTAGGATGTTGTGCAAGTCAATGGCCTTTTGAAGGACACGCACGTCGTTCTCAAATGTAAGAGTAATGAATGTATCGCTGTGATTGATGTTAGTGGACATTAGAGATCAAATGTGGCCAACATGTACCGGTAACCGGCTGCCTGCTCCAACTCGATGGTGATGTCGGTCATGTTGGTGATCCGCATGAAGTCGGAAGTGTTGCCGGGAATAGCATAGAATTCATCAAAGGCGGCAGGCTTCTCGACGGGTTTGGTGTACTCGTAGGCATTGATGATGATAGTTGTGTTCGTCAGTGTTGAGTACCGCCAGATGCCAATGGCAGAGCCATAGGGGTCCTCCTCGATCCTGCCGTTGAAGTTCACCAAAGCCTGAAGCTGCTGAGGCGTCGTGCTGTTGGGGTACGTCACGACACCACCCCAGAGGTTGCCACCCTCGAAAGTGGCCAAGTCCAACCTCGTTACGATGCCGAAATTGTTTGAACCGCCCTTCAATGCCTGAAAGAGGTCGCTGTACGTTTTATTGTTGGCATAGATGATCTCACCACTGCCAGTAACAACCTGCCTGTCGGGTCAATTGAGAGCTCTGCACAGAGATCCGTACGGTAGAAGCTGACCTGGAATTGGACAACATTGTCGCACACCATCCCCTTGCGACCAGCATAGAATGAATTGCCACCTCCAAGCACAAGACCAGCCACCCCAACAGTGGAAGCCCGACCACCGGCTGCAGCAACACCGATTGCGTCAAGAATTGAGTATACAGATTTCCATCGCGCACCGGGGAGGATGGCAGCAGTATTGTTTTCGGCGTGATAAGTTGTCGAGTTCATCATGCCTAAGTCAATGGTCACACCATCCTCGATGTTGGCTGCACCAGCCCAGGTGGAATGCCCACCGCTGCGGACAGCGAATTGGCATTGTTGCGTCTTGTTGGCATTGACAAGAGCAGTGACAGCTTGTGCTACCTCAATCACACTGTATGGTTGGACAATACACCAAGGAGTCAATTGTGCCACTCTTGACCAGTACGATTCCACCCTGGCTTCATAGGTAGCTTCCCCAGGATACAGGACCGCGAGGCCGGCTTCCACAAGGGCGTTACACTAGGAAAGTCAGCTTCGATCGAGCGTGTTGGCATGGAGCGGTTCTTACGCAGAAAGGAGTGAAAGATTTGCTTAAGCTGGTGGCATAAACGCTAGCGAACAAAGAGACGCTCGGCGTAGCAGCCCATTCCGTCAAAATCGTTGTCGCAGCATCAGCGCAATACTGACTGTCATCGGTGGCATAGGTGCCAGCCGCGACGGAGAGAAGGGCAGCGGCAGTCTTGAGTCTCATTGTGGTGGGAGGAATTAACAAGTGAGTAGCAGGATAGATGCTTGGCCCTCATGGCCCTTTAACGTCCAGGGGAAAAGGGCCGTGGTGAGAAATAGGGTCAGGACACAGCGGATTGCTGGTCGCATATGGGTGCATTAGGGCCTTGGCAACGGATCGCCCTAGAGAACGCATGGCTTCAGCGGGCCGGGACACCATTCGAGATGGCGTCCGGCTATGGCGGACAGATGTTTCCTGAATGAGCTCGATTTCTTCCTCTTCTCACCGCCATTCAAAATGCGCGCAGTCGCTTTCGGTTCCTGCGAACTTCGACCAGCCCGGGGATATGTACTTGTTACACACTGATGGCGAAGATAGGGTAGCGATGATTACGGTTATTGCGGCCCAAATTTTCAATTGCACATCGACTCATACTCCTTGGAAGTGAAGCAGTACCTTACCTACCGCACTAAGGTACGGGCAAGCCTGTAGAGCGTCAGGATTGATCGCGCATGCAGCTTTAGCGGCTTGAAATTCTTCCCGACCTCCCCGTGCTCGTGGTAGCCGAACGGGCTGAACCCCGCTAAGAAAGAGACCAGCCCATCATTTCCTGAAACAGGATCGACATCATCACAAGTTAGGCCTAATCGGTTTAGGTACCAAGCAATATCAATGATAGTGACCTTGGCTCAGTTATACTCGGCTCTGGAGTGGCGACTTACTGCTTCCGCTTGCCCAGCATCTTCCCTAAGGTAGGTAATCCCTGGCCCAGCAAGAAGCAATGTAGAATTACAAAGACCTGATGGAGGGGATTTTGCCTTCCAACTTAAATGGAGCTTTCGGACGGACACAATTCCGCTGCAATTTGGGCAGTCCCGGGCTGATTCATCATACGTCTCGTCACTTCCTGGACCGAGAGGACAAAGGGCTCGATGTAGAGCCATTGTAGGTCTTCTTGGGCCTGCCGTCCTTCGTATTCCATTCGCAATTGGGTGGCGTGCTCAGGGAGAGGTGCGGGTTTCACCGCGATTTTCGGCCACGACCCCCCAGACATTGCGGCCCTACGATTGAAGCGTATCAAAAGATAGGGGGCAATGGGGCGGGTTCAGGGTTTCAAAACGGGTAATTTTGGGCGAGTTATTCTCAAAGATTAGGGTTGAGCTGCGTGAGGTGTTATTCCTGCACAACGAGCCTCCCGGCGTTCTCCCGGGAATTTCTATTCTACAAATTTAACATTAGTAACCACTGTTTATCTGCGATTAGTAAGCATTTGTTATACTAGAAAACATGTACTAACTCACGCATAGGCTTCTCAACCTCGCTGGCGCCCCTATTCTCGGTGCTGTTTTCGACCTCAACGTCGATCCCCCCTCACTGTCGCCTTCCGCGCTGCCGTGATGTCAGTGACTGCTCTTTTCAACTTCCCTGATGCCGTCGCTGAGGTCCGTCCTCGCCTCTTTGCCCTGGAGGATGAGGTTGTCCAGGCCTATTGGCCCTTCATCAACAACATCCAGTCCTCCGCTGGGCCGCTGTTGCCTCCACACCACGCAAGACTGGATGCCGGAGGGGGGGTGGGAAGCGTTCCCGCCAACGAATGAAGCTGTCACGGACGGCCATTGGCTGCGGGATGCATGCGTGCAGTATTTGTGGAAGACTACGTGACTGTAAGTCGCACAGGGCAGTGCTCCAAGCATGCCCATTCACTGGAAGAGTTGGATTGTAGGAAGAGGCCCTCCCACTTCCAAGACCTCGCTGCCGTCCAGGTAGCCAGCGGCTACCTGGTAGCTGACGTGGCGCGGAACCTTCGTGCGGAGGATCGACCCGCAGATCGGAAAGCCCTCCTCCTCTGCTCCTATCGCCTCGAGGAAGCTGCCGCGTCGCTGCCGGAGCAGGCAAGGGGCTCGCTTTTCGCGAGGTGGATTACAACCCTGGGGAAGGCCACAGGGCCAACTTGAAAGACTGGGGTGGAGGGAACTGCTAGGGTAAGTGCCGGATATCCCATGGGCGTGGCTGCGGGCAGAGGGGGCCTTGGGGGCCATGCTGGAGGAGCGGAGGAAGGCAGTGGATGGAGGGGAGGACTGGGAGGAGCCGGAAGGATGAAGGCAGCGGGGGTGGTGGCTGCAGCGGGGAGGGGAAAACACCAAGTCACAGCGACAGCGAGGTCAAAATGCTACTATTACTAAGGACATTACTATATATAGAGCCTTACTAATTATTACATATAAATTACTAGCGGTCTATGCAGAATAGAAACTCCCGCACTTGTCCCTACTACATACTGTAAGTCCAACATATCTAGACTTAGGACTTGGCCGTCGCGATCAGGTGTATCTTTTGCCTTACTAGTTTTGCGTGTCCTGTACAATTGATCAGATGATAATTACTACACTAGGCTGTGCCTTTAACAATATCGTAGAACTGAAAGTCAGGAATGTAGGTAGGTAAAGTGGATGGCGTGCTTGCAGATTTCCGCACCACAACTTGACCCGCCCTCTTGGAACCTAGGGCCCTTGGGTGACTCTTTCCAAATCCCCACATGTCTCTCGCCGTCATTCACTCGTTAAAATCGCCGTCTCACTACCTACGTCATCATTCTTCCTCCCGCTGCGCACACCCGTTGTGACCAACTCCATATCTTCATCGCCGTGGTAATTGCCCATGAACTTGGGCGCGACATGGCGGAAGAAGAGGCGCAGGGTAGGGAAGGAGCCGCAGATTATTACCAAGTTCGCTTCGACGCAACTGCGAGGGTATGGGGTTAGCGGTATGTGATTCCTTTGGGTGCAGTGCGGTCGCCAGATAGCGATACGAGATGAAGACGGAGATGTTGGGAGTGGGAAGGTGTCCTGGTGAACGTGATGATGGCGTTTATCGATACAGTTACACGATGTGGGGAGGAAAACGAGACAGGAGATATACTCACATCCAGACGCAAGGAATGCTGACAGCCCACGTCTGATCTGGATTCACCAGCATAGGAAGGATGCCAACTAGACGAATGATACTCGTGATACAAGTCCTGCCAGCAATCAGCTCCAGCCGTCTTCTCCGTTCAGGAAGAACAAAAAGACTGACAGTGAACCGAGTGCGAACACTATCACCACAACAAGCTTCTGCATTAGATGCATCTGCAAAACAGCGATCATTGGAATAGGAAGAAGCAGCAGCGTGACATCTGTGGCGATGTTGACAATCGCAGTCGCGATGTAGATTGCTGCTTTGTTGATACAGGTTCCCTTCATGATTGTGACGTCCCAATTCTTCGCAATTGGCTTGCAGGCGAAGATGAGGGCAAAGATAATTGCGAAGCTGTAGCCCAGGACCACGAGCATAAGGATGGACACGGCAGTTTTGAACCACTTAATCGGCGAAAGTCGATAGTAGGAAAGGAGAAGGGAAAGTTTTGCGAGGCCAAGACATGGCACGTAGAGGACTGACGCGCTCATGATCATCTAGAGGTGGTTCTTCAGCACAGATTAATTGAGAGCCAGCAGACCAGAAACCTACAATGCTGAAGTGGTTGTACGTATCAATGGAGATCTCATACACGTGGACTCCCTGAGCCTTAATAACCCATAAATCTATATGTGTTAGCAGAAAGTATTTCCAGGCCAGCTGGGTTGACTCACAGATTAGAATACTTTGTACAATGATGCCAAAAGCCTACTTTGTAGATTGAATGAGTATAGTATCTTCAAAACTACAGAAGATTCCTACCCATGCAAGGACGAAGCAAACTGTTCAAATCGTCAGCCGTGGAGCCATACTGCCGCATATGGAAAACGCACCATCCGCTAGAACAAAACTGCGCGCAACAAAGGCCCTGATGTACACTCGCAAACTCAAAACCATGAAGCCGAGAATCACGCCAGACCCGACGACCCAATATCCTTCAATGTCACCTTTCCTCTGAGGGTTCTCAAAGTTGAGCACATGGCCCATCGGTGGAGCCATAATGGCTACCACGGTTGGCGAAGCAGGAGCAGCCATACTGTCGGCACTGGTAGTCATCGTGCGAACGCTTGTTGGGGTGGCGCTGATAGCTGTTGTGGTTGTGATTCTCGCACCCAGGGACTTGAGATAAGTGTAGGTGTGAAGAGAACTCCACTGTTAGTAACGCAGAGAAGAGCGAGCGATATATCCAAAAAGCTCGACAAGGAAAATATCATAGCTTCGCGATACAGAACAATGGAGGTGTGAGCAACATCCCTCCTTCCAATGATTCCGCTCCCGCATATTAAAAGTAGTTTCACTCCCTTGAAAGGGATCGGCAGAGAGCAGAAGGAGGACAGAGGCGAAGACTTTACAGCATGTGGAATCGCAAGGGTCCAGGACAAGAAAGCCAAAGGACCGGCAGGTCTTGAGATGCCTTACCTTGATCCCAGGAAGACGGCCTCACCTAGGCTACCCAACCCCATTGGGTACTGGCGTCTTGAGATAGCAGTAGTGTCAAAGCCATCGGCCATAACAAGATTGTGTGCTTGAGACTCCTCACTTGCAGACCGCTGTGTTTCTGTCCTCACAAGACGCTAGAGAAATTTCACATTAGTCGGGAAGGTGTTCGGGCCGCTAAAGCTGCGGTCGTCAAGGTGGTTAACATGTCACATCGCGAACCGAGTGTCACCCACGACGTTCCGGTAGATATGCAATTGTAACCGGTTGTGGCTTGATCGAGCCGATGAACGGAGTTATTTTGACCCCAAAGTCAGAAATGCTGTTGGATAGCTGTGCCATCAGTGTTGCTGCACCCATGTTGGAGCGCCTGTGACTACAGGAATTATAGTTCTGCTCTGGTCAAGAGACGTAAGCCCTGTGACGGAAAAGTGCAGGGAAATTGGCACGCGTTCGACGCACACTAGAGGTGAAGCTCCCTGTTTGCTAAATTGGGATCTCAAGTTGAAAAGACCGTATAGACCATCTCCAAGTGCTGAAGGAGGAATCCGTTCAATGAAAGGCTCTTGAGAATGCAGGGCAGTACCGAAGTAATCAATAGTGAGATGCCCATCAGTGAGGGTATATTAGGCGGCTTGAAGCCACATTGAACAGTTCATGCGCCGCTAGGGACAGCTCGCCGGTCAGTTGAATATCAAGTACATCACTTTGGGCCGCAGCCAATGAATGCATGATATAACCTCAGGGGTTATCCTTGTATGCTGAAGATCTTTACTTAGCAGGCAAAGCAAAACGTAGAGGGACGAAAAGTTTTCCTCCCGTGTCCGCTAGAGCTGCATAGTTGTCACACGCTAGCGCAATATTGGCGGACGCAGAACTTGCTCCCTCACTGCCTTAGCGGCCCCCTATCGCTTA